>OGXL01001765.1_pt1 | contig 17205 bp, 10 predicted proteins | sample 1576311 | NCBI WGS metagenome assembly OGXL01 (sample SAMEA3541564, study PRJEB24748) | human gut metagenome | biome: human gut; feature: human-associated habitat; material: faeces | place: China | collected 2012 | reverse complement strand
GTCAGGCAACATGGTGGCAGTAATCAAAAAGGGTAAACGGTACAAAAGTAGAAATTTTTCCGGTAAAAATCCCTTCTCTTGCCGAAAAACCTTTTTCAAATACATTTTCAATGTGCAATGTTCATAATTTGTTGATAAGAAAAAAGCTCTGAAACTAGCGTATATCCGATATTTCCGCTACTTTTGTAGCATGATTGAATTAGCACAGCACATAGAAGTATTGTTATTGGAGAACGATTGTGTCATTGTTCCCGGTTTGGGAGGATTTGTAGCCCATTATACTCCGGCAATGAGAGTAGCAGAAGAGAATGTTTTTCTGCCCCCTACCCGTATTATCGGTTTCAATCCTCAACTGAAGATGAATGACGGCTTACTTGTACAATCTTATATGGCTGTCTATGATACTGATTTTTCTGATGCTACGCGGATTGTAGAAAAAGAAGTGGCGCATATATTCACTGCTCTCCATGAAGAAGGTAAGGTGGATTTGCCCAACATTGGCGAATTGCGTTACTCCATTCATGGTATTTATGACTTTGTTCCCTATGACCACAAGATAACCACTCCTTACTTATATGGGTTGGATAGTTTTGAAATGCAGGAACTGGCGGAACTGAAGAAACCGTACATGGAAAAGACCATCCGTTATTCTGTTCCAGTTGTGCCGGAAGACAAAAAGCGAAGGTTTGAGATTAAATTCAACCGTTCCTATTTGTCGAATGCGGTTGCCATGATTGCAGTGGTTGCCTTGTTTTTCTTTTTGTCTACACCGATAGAGAATACGGAAGTGGTTGAAGGAAATTATGCGCAATTACTTCCGAATGAACTTTTTGAGATGATAGAAAAGGAATCCCTTGCCATTAATCCGATTGTTGTTAGCCGGAAGGCCGACACTCCGAAAGCGTCGGCTCAAAAAAACACGGGGCAGAAGGCAAAGAAAAAGGTGGTTCCGGTTGCCGTAAGAGAGGTTAAGGTGGGCCAAGCTAACGCGCAGAATGCTCCGGTTGTTTCTCAGCCTAAGCAGCAGGCGGCAGAAGTGTCCTCTTCAACATCTGTAACAACAAAGAGTGAAATTCAAAAGACCACAGCAGGGACTGTCGCCCCGTCACTTGTCTCTGCACAGAAATACCACGTCATCATTGCCAGTGTAGGTACTGAGAAGGATGCCGAAGCAATGGCAAAGCAACTGATTGAAAAAGGTTACCCTCATGCAAAAGCAATTGTTGGAGATGGTAAAATGCGTGTCAGCATTGAGTCTTGTGGCACAGAAACAGAAGCATATCAGGCATTGAACAGAGTTCGCCAGAATGAAACGTATAAGAACGCTTGGGTATTAAAGAAGTAGAAAGTAATCTACCCTTGCTTTATTTTTTAATTCTTTAATTTTTAACTATCATGAAGCGTATCCGTTGTCCCAAATGTGAGAATTACTTAACATTCGATGAAACCAAGTATACCGAAGGCCAATCACTGGTCTTTGTATGTGACCAGTGTAAGAAGCAGTTCAGTATCCGTTTAGGTAAATCAAAGATGAAAGCCCCTCAAAAGGAAGAACGTCCGGATGAAGCGGAGTTTAAAGAGGCTTTTGGCAGCATCACGGTCATTGAGAACGTGTTTGGTTTTAAGCAGGTACTTCCATTGCAAGAAGGTGACAATATCATAGGCCGGCGTTGCGTGGGGAATGTTATCGATGTGCCGATTGAGACTTCGGATATGAGTATGGACCGGCGTCACTGTATCATTAATGTAAAGCGTAATAAGCAGGGAGTGTTGATTTATACCTTACGCGATGCTCCCAGCCTGACGGGAACTTTCCTTAATAATGAAATTTTGGGTGACAAAGACCGCATTCGCATTGAGGATGGAGCCATTGTAACTATTGGTGCCACTACTTTTATATTGCGAGCGGCAGAACAAGAGAGCCTTTAGACAAAAAAGAAAACTGTGTATTTCCCATTAAATGTGGTATAAATAAAGCAGACCGTACAAAAAAAGTTTTTGTACGGTCTGCTTGTTTAAAGTCATAGGAATTAAAGAATGCCTTTTACTGTTTCTGACATACCTTTTTCTTGGATGGATTTTAAGAAGCAGGTAATCATGTCTGTCAATCCTGGAACGGTATTCAAGTCTCCGTGTTCCCCCCAAATAAGGTCTTTGGCTGCCAATACGCCTTCTGCCACTTTGTGAGTATCCCCCGTTGCCCAAAGGTCTTTCAATAACTGCATGATTTCGGGAGCATCATTCGGGATGATTTCTGTGCCGTCTGCGCGGGTACCTCCTTTGTAGTACGTGATGATGGCAGCCAGTCCCAATGCCAGACCTTTCGGCAGTTCTCCTTTACGTTTCAAGTAGGTTTTTAGGCCGGGAAGGTCACGGGTTTGGTATTTAGGGAAAGAGTTCAGCATGATGCTGGTTATGGCATGGTCAACAAATGGATTGTTGAAGCGCTCCAATACATCTTCTGCAAACTTTTTCAATTCGTTTTTCGGCAGGTTCAACGTTTCCATCAGCTCGTCAAACATCACTTTATGGATGTATTGTCCGATTATAGGATGCTGGCAGGCATCGCGTACAATATTTACCCCCGACAGATAGGCTACCGGAGACAGTACGGTATGAGGTCCATTCAGCAAGGTTACTTTTCTTTCGTGGTAAGGTTTTTCGGAAGGAACAAACAATACATTCAGTCCGGCTTTGTCGGCAGGGAATTCTTCGGCGACTTCTTGCGGAGCCTCGATGACCCATAAATGGAAAATTTCAGCCTGCACTACCAAATTGTCATCGTACTGTATCTTTTCTTTTATAGCGGCAATGTCTTTGCGGGGGAATCCTGGAACGATACGGTCTACTAGTGTTGCATATACACCGCAGGCTTCCTCAAACCAAGTTCTGAACTCATCACCCAACTGCCATAATTCAATGTATTGATAGATTGTCTCCTTCAACTTGTGGCCATTCAGGAAGATGAGTTCGCAGGGGAAGATAATCAGCCCTTTGCTCTTGTCGCCGTTGAATGTCTTGAAGCGGTGATACAACAGCTGTGTCAGTTTACCCGGATAAGAAGACGCCGGTGTATCTGTCAGCTTACAAGCAGGGTCAAAGGCTATACCTGCTTCCGTCGTGTTGGAAATGACAAAACGCATTTCCGGTTGTTCGGCCAATTTCATGAACTCATCGTTTTGAGTATAGGGGTTTAAGGCACGGCTGATTACATCTATCATAGTCAGACTGTTGATGGTTTCTCCTTTATCCAGACCTTGCAGATTTACATGATAAAGGTCATCCTGGGCATTCAGCATGTCAACCATACCTTTATCGATGGGTTGGACTACTACCACATTGCTGTTGAAATCGGTCTTTTGATTCATGTTATAAATAATCCAATCCACAAATGCGCGAAGGAAATTACCTTCGCCAAACTGGATAATGCGTTCCGGGCGTTGTGCTTTGGGAGCAGTTCCTTTGTTTAATGCTTTCATTAAAAAAATGATTTAAATGGTTGATATGTAATTTTTTGATTATTCAAACTCAAAGTAAAAGTCTATGTTTTCCTTCATCAATATGTCGATGGGCATGTATTTCACTGCAGTGACCGGTCTTTTAAATATCACGTGGTCGCATAAAGTCTTCACGCCACAATAGCCTTGCAGGCCTGGGCGTTGACTGATGAGAAAGGTTACTTCACCGGTTTTCAGGAACTCTGTATTTTTGTGTAAAAGGTCATATCCCACAAGTCCTGCCAGCTTCCACCCCTTTTCGTGCAGATAACTTGCCACTTGATAAACACGGGAATTAAAAACAGCTCCCAGTACGGCTTGGGGATGTTCTTTAAAAAAAGCATCCAATATCCGTCTGTTGCCGTCAGTATCTTCCTTGTGCAACACAATGTCATGGATAGTCAAATCCTTATGTTCCTCGGAAAGGTATTGCATGAACCCCTCGAGGCGGCGTTGCATCTGGATTTCTGCCGGATTGTTTTTCTTATTGCTCAGGAATAACACAAGCTCCTGCCCTTTTTCATAGCTACGCATCAGAATCTTGGCAGCGATGTATCCGCTGGTTTTGGAATCTTGTCCGATATAACACAAGGCATGCGTCTGTTCAATATTGAAGTCTATGAATGCATAGGGAATATCCGCTTCCTCCAAATAAGCAGTGAGTTTTATGGTCTCCTCTCGGAAATTCGGGGCAACAAGTACGGCGTCGGCATTTTCCTCCCGGAGCACAGCACATGCTTCTTTATAGGAGGTTTTGTCCGCATGCCGATAGTACAGATAGCTAACTCCAACATTGAACGGCCGTAATTCTTGTGTGGCACGGTCAATTCCCGCTGCTACAGCATGCCAATAATCATGTTCTATATAATAAGGTATAATGCAGACAATATGATAGCGCTTTTTAGCCGCCAGCCCGATGGCAAACATATTGGGATGATAATCTATCTCGTCGAGTACTTTCTGGACTTTTTCCCTACTGGAAACGGATACGTCTCCGCGGTTGTGCAGTACGCGGTCTACAGTGCCGGCAGAGACGCCGGCCATGCGTGCTATGTCTTTAATGGTATAGTTCTTGTTTTCCATCTTGAGGTATGCTGCCTAAGGCGGTAAAGGTGAGACGTCTGAAGCTTAAATATTATAAATATTCGCCGCAAAGATACGAATTATTTTGTTTCTCCAAGTAAAATTTCTACTTTTGTGTTCGATAACGGTTAATAAAACTAAAAACAATTATACGACCTATTATCTTTACAATCAATACTATATAGGTGTAATAAATAGAAAGTAATATTTTTAGATACTTAAAACACAAGAAGATGAAAAACTTTATGGACGGAAACTTTCTGTTGCAAACGGAAACATCACAGAAGTTGTACCACGAGCATGCGGCTAAAATGCCGATTATCGACTATCATTGTCACTTGATTCCTCAAATGGTGGCGGAAGACTATCAGTTTAAGTCACTGACTGAGATTTGGTTGGGAGGTGACCACTACAAGTGGCGTGCCATGCGTACCAATGGTGTGGACGAACGTTTCTGTACCGGTAAGGATACTACAGATTGGGAAAAGTTTGAGAAGTGGGCCGAAACGGTACCTTATACTTTCCGTAATCCGTTGTATCACTGGACCCACCTTGAATTGAAGACCGCTTTTGGAATCGATAAAATTCTCAATCCTCATACGGCCCGTGAAATTTATGATGAATGTAATGAGAAGCTGAAACAGCCTGAATATTCCGCCCGTGGCATGATGCGCCGTTATCACGTGGAAGTGGTTTGTACTACAGATGATCCTATTGATTCCTTGGAATACCATATCAAGACACGTGAGAGCGGCTTTGAAATCAAGATGTTGCCTACTTGGCGTCCGGATAAGGCAATGGCGGTGGAAGTTCCTGCCGATTTTCGCGCATATGTAGAAAAGTTGGCCGAAGTGAGCGATGTGGCTATTTCCTGCTTTGACGATATGGTTGCTGCCTTGCGTAAGCGTCACGATTTTTTCGCGGAACAAGGATGTAAACTGTCTGACCACGGAATTGAAGAATTCTATGCCGAGGATTATACAGGAGCGGAAGTTAAGGCTATCTTTAACAAGGTATATGGCGGTACTGGATTGACGAAGGAGGAAATTCTGAAATTCAAGTCGGCCATGCTGGTTGTGTTCGGCGAAATGGATTGGGAGAAAGGTTGGACACAACAGTTCCATTATGGTGCTATTCGCAACAACAATAGTAAGATGTTCAAACTGTTAGGTCCTGATACCGGTTTTGATTCCATTGGCGAATTTACTACAGCAAAAGCTATGGCTAAATTTCTCGACCGCTTAAACTCCAATGGTAAGCTGACCAAGACTATTCTTTATAATTTGAATCCATGCGCCAACGAAGTCATTGCTACTATGCTGGGTAACTTCCAGGATGGTACGGTTGCCGGTAAGATTCAATTCGGTTCCGGTTGGTGGTTCCTTGACCAGAAGGATGGTATGGAAAAGCAGATGAATGCCCTTTCTGTACTGGGCTTATTGAGCCGATTTGTTGGTATGCTGACCGATTCCCGTTCCTTCCTCTCCTATCCGCGCCATGAATATTTCCGCCGTACATTATGTAATCTTGTAGGCCGTGATGTAGAAAATGGTGAAATTCCTATTTCCGAGATGGAACGCGTAAACCAGATGATTGAAGATATCAGCTATTATAACGCTAAGAATTTCTTCCAATTCTAAAAAGCAATAGTAAGCTATAAGTTATGCAGTTTCACCCATAACTTATAGCTTATCTAATATTCCTTTGATACTATCCAATCGTATAAAATTGGGATGTCGTATTTCCCCTTCATGTTGCTCGTATGCCCAAGTCACGTGGTATGGTACATGGGCAGCGTATCCCCCAAGTTCCAATACCGGAAGTATGTCTGATTTTACAGAATTACCTATCATCAGGAGTTTTTCAGGCGGACAGCCCAATGTATCAATCAGCCTCTGGTAATCATCGATTTTCTTGTCACTCATAATTTCGATATGATGGAAATATTCTCGCAGTCCGGAAGCTTCTATTTTTCTTTTCTGGTCGAACAAGTCCCCCTTAGTGGCCAACACCAATTTATATTTCCCATGAAGTGACGATATGGTCTCCTTCACGCCTTCCAGTAGTGTAACCGGTTTCTGCAGAAGCTCTTGTCCCCATCCTATTACTTCATCTATAAGATGCATATTCCCGTTTCCGTCTGTCACTTTGCAGATGGTTTCAGTCATACTGAGCATTATGCTCTTCAGCCCATAGCCATACATATGCAGATTCTTCATTTCTGTTTCAAAAAACCTTTGTGATATGGATGAAGCAGGCAGATATTGCCTTAAAAGGTTACAGAATTTGTGCTCGAACTCCTGAATATAAAGTTCGCTTTCCCACAGTGTGTCATCAGCGTCAAAAGCTATAAATTCGATTTTATCTTTCATGAATGGTCGTTTTATAAAAGCGTCCAAAGATACGGAGTATTCTATATAAATGAAAAGATAAATAGTGATAAATGGGAAGTTAATATCTTGTCTGCAACTTATTAATATTGTGTTTGCAGAAAATTAATATCTTGCAAACACAATATTAATTTCCTATTTTTGCACTTATTTTTTCATTTAATACATAAATTTTAATCGCACAAAAGGATGATGACATCACCCCAACCCGCTTCCAAAGGCTTCAGCAGAGCTTTTTGGGTAAGCAGTACAGTAGAACTGTTCGAACGCATGGCATATTATGCTGTATTTATTGTTCTTACCATTTATCTTTCCAATATTTTAGGTTTCAATGATTTTGAGTCAAGCATGATTTCCGGTCTGTTTTCGGGAGGGCTCTATTTGTTGCCTATCTTTACGGGCGCATATGCCGATAAGATAGGTTTCCGAAAGTCGATGATTATTGCTTTCTCACTGCTTTCCATCGGGTATTTGGGCTTGGGATTGCTTCCCACCCTACTGGAAGCAGCCGGTCTGGTGGAGTATGGCGAGACAACCCGTTTTTCAGGATTGCCGGATAGTAATGACCGCTGGATGATTGTCCCCGTATTGTTTGTTATCATGGTAGGAGGTTCGTTCATCAAGTCTATCATATCGGGATCGGTGGCTAAGGAAACAACAGAGGCTACCCGTGCTCGCGGCTATTCCATCTTCTATATGATGGTGAATATAGGAGCTTTTACCGGAAAAACGGTGGTCGACCCTCTACGGAATGTTATCGGTGAGCAAGCTTATATTTATATCAATTACTTCTCGGCTACCATGACGGTGCTGGCATTATTGGCTGTCATCTTATTGTATAAATCGGCACATACAGCAGGTGAAGGGAAAAGCATGCGTGAAATTGGGCAAGGTTTTCTGCGTATTATCACTAATTGGCGTTTGTTGATTCTTATCCTCATCGTAACCGGCTTTTGGATGGTGCAGCAACAGCTCTATGCAACTATGCCCAAATATGTCATCCGTATGGCGGGTGAAACAGCCAAACCGGGGTGGATAGCCAATGTAAACCCGTTTGTAGTGGTTTGCTGCGTAAGTTTTATCACCCGGTGGATGGCAAAGCGCACAGCTATTACTTCTATGAATATAGGCATGTTTCTTATTCCGGTATCGGCATTGCTGATGGCATGCGGTAATTTGCTGGGCAACGATATTATTTCCGGCATGAGCAATATTACTTTGATGATGGTGTTTGGTATTGTTGTGCAAGCTTTGGCAGAATGTTTTATCTCACCGCGTTATCTGGAATACTTCTCTTTGCAGGCCCCCAAGGGCGAAGAAGGTATGTACCTCGGTTTCAGTCATCTTCATTCATTCCTCTCTTCTATTTTCGGATTCGGTATTGCGGGGGTGCTTCTGACAAAATATTGTCCTGATCCAGTCTTGTTTGAAACCCGCGAAGCGTGGGAAGCAGCTAGTGTCAATGCACATTATATCTGGTATTATTTCGCTGTTATAGGATTGGTTGCGGCAATAGCATTATTCGTTTTTGCCAAAACTACCGAATTCATCGACAAAAAGAAGAAGGCATAAGGTTTATATATTGCATACTTTTTGTATATTTGCCGTCACTTTTTTTAAAAGCGACGGCTTTTTTGTAATTAAGGAGATTAGGATGAAAGTAAAATTTATAAGCCTTGCCAGTGGAAGCAGCGGCAACTGTTATTATATAGGCACAGAAAAATATGGAATACTCATCGACGCCGGCATTGCAGTACGGACGATAAAAAAAGGACTGAAAGAAGCAGGTATCAGCATGGAAATGATACGTGCGGTATTTGTTACGCATGATCATGCGGACCATATCAAAGCAGTAGGCGGATTGGGTGAAAAACTGAATATTCCTATTTATACAACCGCCCGGATTCATGAGGGCATCAACCGGAGCTATTGCATGACAGAAAAGTTATATTCGTCTGTCCGTTACCTGGAAAAGCAGCAACCCATGCAGTTGGAAGATTTTCATATCGAATCTTTCGAGGTACCTCATGATGGCACGGACAATGTGGGCTATTGCATTGAGATAGACGGAAAAGTGTTTGCCTTTCTTACAGACCTTGGTGAAATTACTCCTACGGCCGCAGAATATATCAGAAAGGCCAATTATCTGATATTGGAAGCCAACTACGATGAGGAAATGTTACGCATGGGTACCTACCCCCAATACCTGAAAGAACGGATTACCAGCCGCACCGGACACATGAGTAATATTGCTACTGCTGAATTTCTTTCGGAAAATATGACGGAACATTTACTGTATATTTGGCTTTGTCATTTGAGCAAGGACAACAATCATCCTGAATTGGCATATAAAACAGTGGAATGGAAATTAAGGGAAAAAGGAATTATCGTAGGAAAGGATGTACAGTTGTGTGCTTTGAAGCGTACTACTCCTTCTGATTTATACGAGTTTGAATAAAAAATCCCATTTCATCGCAAAAAATACACCGTTTTGTTTGCACGAATAAAATAAAAGGACTACTTTTGCACCCGCAAACAAGAAATAAGGAATGCACTCTTAGCTCAGTTGGTAGAGCAACTGACTCTTAATCAGTGGGTCCAGGGTTCGAATCCCTGAGGGTGTACTTAAAAAAGGAACAACTACTGTTGTTCCTTTTTTAATTTGTCTTAACAAGAACATGCTTTGATGGGTATAAGCTCCTCATACGGAATCACTAGTAAATCTATATGGGGATGATACATTATTTTTCGTTAGTCCGCATCATAAATTCTTCAGAAGTTTGTTTTTATACCTTTGCCCTCACCCGCTTTCCGCCTCTTTCGTCACATTCGAAAATATATGTCAGAAAATGAAAGTAGGAAGAAAACTTTTATTTCCTCCTACTCGTATATCTATATTTTGTATATTTGTACACACATCAATGATTTTAAACTAAAAGAAAAACAATATGGATAAAGATTCAAAGCAAGTAGTAGTTCTTCTGACACATCCCAATATAAAAGAGTCGCGAGCTAACAAGGCATTGATGGATGCTATTAGTGACATGGGAGAGGTAGCCATATACAATTTATATGAGATGCGTATGGAAGATGCTTTTAATGCAGAGATATGGAGCACTATCATATCGCATGCATCTGCGCTTGTATTTCAGTTTCCGTTCTATTGGATGTCGGCTCCTTCTTTATTGAAGAGATGGTTGGATGAAGTATTTACTTATCTGGCAAAAACTCCTGCTGTGGCTGGTAAGACATTGATGGTGGTCACTACTGCCGGCTCTGAACATGATGCTTATAGAAGCGGAGGAAGAAATCGTTTTACGGTGGATGAGTTGTTAAGACCTTATCAAGCAAGTGCTGTACATGCTGGAATGATATGGCAAACTCCTCTTGTTGTCTATGGAATGGGGACTTCGGAAGCTAGTAAAAATATAGCAGAAGGGATAAATTGCTATAAGCAAAGAATTGAAGCATTGGTGAAGAAAGACATTTTCAGTGATAATTGGTAATAGTAGGACCATATCGAAATGGAACATTCTTTTTCATTTTTGAATGTTTGTTTTTCTCTTTATCTTTTTCTAAAATACTGATTTTAAGCAATAAATAAAATATTGTATGAATTGGCATATTTCTTGTGTTAACTCATACATGAAACTTTATATTATATCAAACAGATTACCCGTTAAGGTTACCAAAGAGGATGAAACGTTCGTGTTTTCACGAAGTGAAGGCGGACTGGCTACCGGTTTGGACTCACTTCAGATTTCCTACGAAAAACATTGGATTGGATGGCCTGGAATATGCGTTGACAACGAAGAAAGTAAAGAGGAAATCACTTCTAGATTGGAAGGAATAAATTTCCACCCAGTATTCTTGTCCGAAATACAGATAAAGAATTATTATGAAGGCTATAGTAATAGTACTATTTGGCCATTATGTCACTACTTTTTTGTTTATACGCTGTATCGGAACTCTTTCTGGCAATCGTATCAGGAAGTGAACCAGTTGTTCTGCGATGCCATTTGCCGCGTGATACGTCCAGGTGACAAGGTGTGGATTCAAGACTATCAGCTAATGCTGCTTCCCGGAATGCTTCGGAAGGTTTACCCGGATTTGAATATCGGATATTTCCATCATATCCCTTTCCCTTCCTATGAACTTTTCCGGATATTACCGGAGCGTGCAGAAATCCTGAAAGGATTATTGGGTGCTGACTTTATAGCTTTCCATACTCATGACTATATGCGGCATTTTATCAGTGCTGTCGAACGGGTATTGCGTATTGACTTTAAACTGGACGAAGCACAACTCGGGAATAGAGTAGTTAGGACCGATGCTCTTCCTATGGGAATCAACTACGGACTGTATCACAATGCTTCTTCCAGACCGGAAGTACGGCGGGCGATAGACCGTACACGGAAATTTTTCGGGAATCATAAGTTGATTCTTTCTGTAGACCGCTTGGATTATAGCAAAGGCATTCTGCACCGTTTATGGGGATTTGCTGCTTTTTTAGAATGTCATCCTGAATATTGTGGAAAAGTTACATTGGCAATGGTCATTGTTCCATCACGTGACCATGTAGATAGTTATGCTGAGCTAAAAACCAAGATTGACGAAGAAATAGGTTCTATAAACGGACAGTATTCTACGATGGACTGGACTCCGGTTTGCTATTTCTATCACGGTTTTTCATTTGAAGAACTGGTGGCAATGTACTATATAGCTGATGTAGCTTTGGTAACTCCACTTCGTGATGGCATGAATTTGGTTGCCAAGGAATATGTAGCCTCGAAAAATAATAATCCGGGTGTTTTGATTTTGAGTGAAATGGCAGGTGCAGCTATTGAGATGACGGATGCATTGTTGATTAACCCCAATGACACTGAGGAGATAAAGCAGGCCATTTGTCGGGCTTTGGAGATGCCCGAACAGGAACAACTGAAACGCTTGCAACACATGCAGAAAATTATTTCCGTACAAACGGTTAATAAGTGGGCGGCAGACTTTGTAAGTGAATGGAGCGATACGTGCCGTAAGAATGAACAGCTTCGTAAGAAAAGGATATCCGCCGGTATTATTGGTGCCATCAAAATGAAATATAACCAGGCTAAGCAACGGCTTATCTTGCTGGATTATGACGGAACGTTGGCGTCGCTCAAGACACGACCGGAAAATGCTAAGCCCACCCCTGAACTCATTGCCACATTGCAGAAGCTGGTTTCCGACCCGGCCAACCATGTTGTTGTGAATAGTGGTCGCGACCATTTTACTTTAGAAAAATGGTTAGGAAATTTACCTATTGCAATGGCTGCGGAACATGGTGCTTTCTATAAGGAAAATGGCATCTGGCACAAAAACATAAACAAAGCGGAATGGAGTTCCGGATTGGTGTCCATCTTGAAGCTTTTTGTCGAAAAGACGCCTCGTTCCCACCTTGAAGTCAAGGAAACGGCTTTGGCATGGCATTACCGGGAAAGTGATGCATGGTTAGGAGCTTTGCGGGCACAGCAACTTATCAATGTGCTGGTTAACATCTGTATACAGCAAAAGCTGCAAATCATACAAGGAGATAAAGTGGTGGAGATTAAGTCTCCCGATTATAATAAAGGTTCCGAAGTGAGACGCCAGTTGGAAAAGAAACATTATGACTTTATCATAGCTATGGGAGATGATACTACGGATGAAGATATGTTCAAAGCTTTGCCGGTGAATGCAGTGACAATCAAGGTGGGATATGTGTCGGAGGCAGCAAGCTATAATATGCCATCACAAACGGAAGTCCTGCCTTTTCTTCAAATTCTGGCGAACAAGAAAGACATGAAACAACCCATTGGCGAGAATGTCAAAACGAGCTTGAAAGGGGTATTCGATTTTTTCAGAGACTTGTTAAAAACAAAATAGTAAAAATGAGTAATTTAAATTATGGGGTAGTAGGCAATTGTCGGACTGCCGCACTTATATCCGAAAAAGGCAGCATAGACTGGTTGTGTTTTCCCGATTTTGATTCTCCGTCTATCTTTGCATCACTACTTGATCGGGAAAGAGGAGGAAGTTTTGGATTTGACGTTACAGAAGACTATCATATCTCACAATCTTACGTTCCTCACACTAACATATTGTCTACTTCTTTTTCTTCGAAAGAGGGAGAATTTGTCGTACTTGATTACATGCCTTATTACCGTTCCTGCGAAAATGCTCATTATCTTCCGGCAGAATTGTATCGATATGTGAGGTGGATAAAAGGTAAGCCCCGTTTCAAAGTAAACTATGTCCCTGCTCCCAATTATGCGCAAGGTAAAGTGATTCATAATGTCACTTCTGAATTTATAGAAAGCTATTGTTCTTCTGATAATAAAGATAGACAATATTTGTATTCTTCCCTTCCTTTGCAGAACATCGAACAGAAAAAAGAAATTATATTGGAAAAAGATGAGTTCTTTCTTTTGTCATACAATGAAAAGGTCATTCCGGTGGACATTGAACGGGAAAAAATTGAATATTGCCGTACTTTGGTTTATTGGCTTAATTGGACCAACCGTACTAAGAAATATTCTCTCTATAATGATGTGATAGAAAGAAGCATGCTGGTTTTGAAACTGATGTCTTACTATAACGGAGCCGTACTGGCCGCCCTTACTACCAGTTTGCCCGAATCCGTCGGCGAAGTACGTAATTGGGATTATCGGTTCTGTTGGTTGAGGGATGCCTCCATGTCTATCGAAACTTTGTTCCAGATAGGCCATATAGGAGCAGCAAGACGTTTTATGAAGTTCATACAGTCCACTTTCGTATCCAAGCACGAATCCTATCAGATAATGTACGGCATTCGGGGAGAAAGGCAGCTGACCGAGATTATTCTGGAGCATTTGTCCGGATATAAGAATTCCAAACCAGTACGGATAGGTAATGATGCTTACCATCAAAAGCAGAATGACTCGTTCGGTTATCTGATGGATTTGATTTACCAGTACTATCGGCTGATGCCCGGTACATTAGACGAAATAGAGGATATGTGGGAAATGGTAAAGAGCATTCTTTCCACGGTAATGGAAGATTGGAAGAAACCAGATAAGGGGATATGGGAAATCAGAGGAGAAAGCCGCCATTTTGTTTCATCCAAAGTGATGTGTTGGGTGGCTTTGGACCGTGGTGCAAAGATAGCTTCCATGCTCAATAAATACGGTTATAGTGAACGTTGGCAAAAGGAAGCTGACAAGGTATGGCAGGATGTAATGACATATGGATGGAAGGAAGAACTTCAAAGTTTCTCGCAGACTTATGATAATATGGCAATGGATTCCTCTTTGCTGTTGATGGAACCTTACGGTTTTATTGCAGCAGACGATATCCGATACCATAAGACAGTGAAGGCTGTGAAAAAAGCTCTTTTGCATAAGGGATTGATGTACCGGTATAACAGCGAAGATGATTTCGGGCTTCCTTCCTCGGCTTTTACCATTTGCACTTTTTGGCTGATACGTGCGCTTTTTGTTATCGGAGAAAAGGAAGAAGCCCGTTGTTTGTTTGATGATGTTCTGACATATTCCAATCATTTGGGATTATTCAGTGAGGATATTGATTTTAATACGAAGGAACAACTGGGGAATTTTCCACAAGCTTATTCGCATTTGGCATTAGTCAATACGGCTATTCTGTTTGCAGAAGAAAATAAGAGATTGGCTTTTATCCGGCCGTAACGAGGAGGGGAACTTAATTAATACTGCAAATGGGAGCATTTTGTATTTGTCCTTCTTTCTTTCGTTTTTAATTCCATTGAATGATGATACCTTTCTTTTTTTATGTATTTTTCTGTTATGTACTGCTTTATTTAATGATCTCTTCTGCTCTTTCCAGTGCAGCAGTGATATTCGGGCAGAAATTCTCTTCACCTGCAAGAGCAACAAATCCAGCCTTTTTCATTACCTTCATAGGCTGCTCATTTACATGGGAGAATACAATGGTCACGCCCTTGCTTTCGCAGGTCTTTGTAAGTGCAGTCAGGGCATTCATTGCTGTGCTGTCCAGTGCAGGAACGGCTCTCATACGCAGTACCAGGCACTTTGCGCTCTCTTCCACTACAATGTGCTCAATGGCATCAGAAGCGCCAAAGAACAGAGGGCCGCTTACTTCGTAAACACGGATCTCAGCCGGAAGCTTGCGCAGGTTTTCATTAACAGCTACAGTATCATCATCTGTATATACCCAGCTTTCTGCCTTTGTCTCTTCGCTCATTCTTTTGATGAACAGCAGACATGCAAGGATCATACCTATTTCAATAGCCACGACCAGGTCAAATAATACAGTCAGTACAAAAGTTACTACCAGAACCAGGATATCGCTCTTTGGAGCTGTTTTTACTAACTGTAAGAAGGTACGCCACTGGCACATATTATAAGCTACGATAAACAGGATCGCTGCAATGGTAGGCATTGGGATCATACCTGCATATGGCATCAGCACAACCAGTACGATCACCAGGGTAATAGAGTGGACCATACCAGCAACTGGTGTACGGCCGCCGTTTTTAATGTTTGCTGCTGTACGTGCAATGGCGCCTGTAGCCGGAATACCGCCAAATAATGCAGAAGCAATGTTTCCTGCGCCCTGCGCTACTAATTCCATATCAGAACGGTGTTTTCCATTGATCATGCCGTCTGCAACCACACAGGAAAGCAGGGACTCAATAGCTGCCAGGATAGCAATGGTAAACGCATTTGGAATAGCCGCCTGCACGATCTCAAAGTTCACTGTCGGCAGGTGGAAAGATGGCAGTGCATTGCTGATAGTGTACAGATTTCCAATGGTAGAAACCTTTAAAGGCAGGAATTTTACCATAAGAATACCAACGATAACCGCGATCAGGGAACCTGGGATCTTCTTAAAGATATAAGGAGAAATAATCAGGATCGCCAGACTTACAGCTCCTACGATCAGTGCCGCAGGATTAACAGTTCCAATATTTTCCAGAAATGCTGCCAGCTTTTCCATGGTCTCGATCGGACGGACACCTTCCGGATAGGTCACACCAAAAAAGTCCTTTAACTGTCCGATGACAATGGTAACAGCGATACCGGATGTAAAACCGGTTGTAATGGTGTACGGAATAAATTTGATCAGGCTTCCGAAACGGCAGATGCCCATCAAGATCAGGAATACACCTGCAAGAACCGTTGCGATCACAAGACCGTCCATTCCGTCTCTTGCTACGATACCTGCTACAATGGTAGCAAATGCTGCTGTCGGTCCGGCGATCTGTACGCTGCTGCCGCCTAATGCGGAGATAACGAAACCAGCTACGATAGCCGTAAAAATACCTGCCTCAGGACCTACGCCAGATGCCAGTGCCAGAGCGATAGACAGAGGAAGCGCGATGATCGCTACGATAATACCTGCTGTCACGTCTTTTACAAACTGGGATTTGTCATAGGACTTTAAGGCTGTTAATAACATGGGTTTTAAGTTGCTCATTTTACCTTCGTCCTTTCATTTTCCTTTGTTTCTGCTTTTTTATTATTTCATACTCACGATCCCCGCGCTTTCGCGCTCCACTGCCTGCTGACGCAGGCGGCTCGTTCGTTAATGACCCAAGAAAAACAAATGTCTGCTGCGCAGCCGCTTGTTTTTCTTCCCCGGCCATTATATCATAAAGAAAATGTTAAGAAACCATTATTTTCCATGTTTTTATTAAAATACATTTCCCCTGCTTCACGCTTCATCTGCAAAAGCCAGCTCTTCCACAGTCATCAAATATGGCACATGCTTATCACATACTCATCACATACTCATCCGGAAGATAATTAAAAAACTCCTTGCTTTCATCTCCATTTTGTTCTATACTACTCAGGTCTGTAACTTCCAGATACGATTGACAGTTCGAGACCATCCTGTCACAAAATAAAACTAGGGACAACAAATATTAACTATGATCAATTGTTGTTGTGATTATATTTTGGAGGTGAACAAACATGGAAAATCAAACTTTTACTAACGTCCGGAAACTTACAACTTCCGGCATTGTGATCGCGCTTTATGTTGTTATTTTATTTATGACACAAAGTTTTTCTTTCGGGGCTTATCAGATCCGTATTGTAACTTCTTTATATGCCCTTTCTTATCTTTTTCCGTTCCTGGTTATCCCGCTTGGTCTCGCTAATTTCATCGCAAATATGCTTGGAGGTTTCGGCATCATTGACATGGTCGGAGGTTTTATCGTCGGCATTGTAACATCTGGTATT
>OGXL01001757.1_pt1 | contig 17270 bp, 17 predicted proteins | sample 1576311 | NCBI WGS metagenome assembly OGXL01 (sample SAMEA3541564, study PRJEB24748) | human gut metagenome | biome: human gut; feature: human-associated habitat; material: faeces | place: China | collected 2012 | reverse complement strand
AGATCACCCTGCGCAGCATTGCAAAAACAATGGCCGCTGCCAAGGGCGGCATTGCGAAGACGATGAAGTTTGATTTTAAAGAATCCATGAAATTGTTCTGGAAAGCGCTGGGCGCTCTGGGACTTCCGGTTCTGATTCTAGGCGGTATTTATGGCGGTATCTTTACACCAACCGAATCCGCAGCGGTCGGCATTGTTTATGCGCTGATTCTGGGTTTTGCATTGAAAGAACTGAAAGTAAAAGATTTACCGAAGATCCTGATCAATTCCCTGAAAACATCGACAATGGTCAATTTCATCATCGCGGCGGCGTCCCTGTTCTCCTGGGTTGTATCGAAATCCCAGATCGGAATCGTGATTTCCAATGCATTTATCAGCTTCGTAGGTGGCAGCCAGGCACTTTATCTCTTCGTACTAGTTGTAGTGCTCTTAATTGTAGGCTGTCTGATGGATAATGTAGCGGCAACTCTGATTCTGGCACCAATTTTAATTCCGGTTGGAATTGCACTCGGATGTAATGAACTCCACATCGGTATGCTGTTCTGTATTTGCCTGGTAGTTGGATTCGTAACACCTCCGTTTGGATATAATCTGTTTACGGCGGTTTCGATTTCAGGCTTGAATTTTAAACAGATTGTAAAGGGAGCGCTTCCGTTCCTTTTGACGGAAATATTGCTTCTGTTTGTATTTGCATATGTACCGGGAATCATCACATGGCTTCCGAGACTAATGGGGTACGGATACTAAGTATTAGAAAAATACGTAAGAAAAAGGGGCTGTGAAAAGACAGCAGAAGAGACTTGAAAGGTCAATGCGCTGTTTTTTTACGGCTCCTTTTGGTTAGAATAAGAAAATAGATAGAACTGAGAACTGGCGGAGGAAACAATGAAAATAGGATTCGAAGTTTTTTTGGTGGTAGCCAGAGAAATGAGTATTACAAAAGCTGCAAATGAGCTTCATATTACACAGCAGTGCGCCAGCGATCATATAAAGAGGCTGGAAAAAGAGTATAATGTCGTGTTGTTTGAGCGGCGTCCCAAATTCCGTCTGACGCAGGCTGGCGAGATCATGCTTCATAACCTGTTAAATATCCAGATTATGGAGACGAGTATGAGCCGGAGTCTGGCGGGGATAGCGGAGGGGACGGTGGGCGGTTTTACCTTGGGAATCAGTACATCCCGCGCGCCGATCATACTGCCCCGTGTGCTGCCGCGATATTACCAGTGTTACCCGAAGGTAAATATATCCTTTACGGAGGAGGACACACAGATCCTGGAGGAACGCCTGTTGAACGGACAGGTAGATTTATTTATCGGGGTCAATACGTCACCGCATCCGGATTATAAAATCCAGACCCTGACGACGGATGAGATCATCCTGGTTATCTCCGCCAAGCTTTTGAGGCGGGAATTTAGCAAGCAGGAGATCCGGCAGATGGAGGATGGGATTGATCTGAAACGGTTTTCCAACATTCCGTTTACGCAGAGTTTCAAGACCGGAAAAGTCAACCATGCGATTCAGGAATATCTGGACAGTTATAATGTAAAGCTTAATGTCATCTATAACATCAGTGATAGTGAGACGCAGATTCTGCTCTGCGCGTCCGGCATCTGTGCGGCGCTGTGCCCGAAAATGCTGCTGGCAGCTGCTTACCGTCACAATCAGACCTGTAAGCCAGAGGATGAACTCTATATGTTCCCGATCCGGAACCTGGGACGGGAGTTAAAGATTGAGCTGGTCAGCCACCGGAATGCGATGCATCCGATGTATATACAAGACTTTGTCCATATCTTACAGGAGGAGCTGCCGCGGATTGCAGATTCGATGAGTCTGGAAGAATTGAGAAAGAATATACAGTAAAAAAGCCTTGAATCGGAAATGCTTTTGAGTCAAAAGTGTCTCAGATTCAGGGCTTTTTTTCAGTTCACGGGAGGTTCACTCTCAGATTCCACATCCCGGAATTACGAAAATATTATGTAAAAGGAACGAAAAATGTCGGAAAATGTACAAAATTGGGACAAATTCTATTAAAAATTTGTTCACTATTTTCGTGAAGTATGTTATAATAAAAACAGGTTTAAAATACACATTATATGTGAGCATCGAGGGGTGATATCGTGATTAAAAAGGAAATGATAGCTATGCTGTTGGCAGGCGGACAGGGCAGCCGTCTGGGTGTCTTAACTCAAAAAGTAGCAAAACCTGCGGTTTCTTTCGGAGGAAAGTATCGAATCATCGATTTTCCGTTAAGTAACTGTATCAATTCGGGAGTGGACACGGTAGGCGTTCTGACCCAGTATCAGCCGCTGCGGCTGAATGCACATATTGGAATCGGTATTCCGTGGGATCTGGACCGCAACGTAGGTGGTGTGACGGTACTTCCGCCGTATGAGCGGAGCAAAGGAAGCGATTGGTACACCGGTACGGCGAACGCGATTTACCAGAACCTGGAATACATGGAAACGTACAATCCAGAGTATGTGCTGATTTTGTCCGGCGACCACATCTACAAGATGGACTACGAGGTAATGCTGGAATACCACAAAGCAAACAATGCGGATGTGACGATCGCGGCGATGCAGGTTCCGATGGAGGAGGCAAGCCGTTTCGGTATCGTTATAACCGATGACAACAACCGCATTACGGAGTTTGAGGAGAAACCGGCGAATCCGCGCAGCAATTTAGCTTCCATGGGTATTTACATATTCAGCTGGAAGGTGCTCAAAGAAGCGCTCATCAAGCTCTCGGACGAGCCTGGATGTGACTTTGGAAAGCACATTATCCCGTATTGCCATGCAGCTGGAAAACGTATCTTCGCATACGAGTACAACGGCTACTGGAAAGATGTCGGAACCCTTGGCTCCTACTGGGAGGCAAACATGGAACTGATCGACATCATTCCGGAGTTCAACCTGTATGAAGAATACTGGAAGATTTACACGAAGAGCGATATTATTCCCCCACAATTTATATCGGAGCAGTCCAAGATAGAGCGCAGTATCATCGGCGAGGGCACCGAGGTATACGGCGAAGTCATTAACTCGGTCATCGGAGCAGGCGTTACGATCGGAGAAGGCGCGGTGATCCGTGATTCGATCATCATGAAGGGCACGACGATCGGCGCTGGCACGGTTGTGGATAAGGCGATCGTGGCGGAGGACGTTACCATCGGTGAGAATGCCGAGGTCGGCGTCGGAGAATATGCCGAGAGCAAGTACGACAAGAAGGTATATCAGTTCGATCTGGTAACGATCGGAGAGCGCTCCGTGATACCGGATGGAGTGAAGATAGGACGGAACACAGCGATTTCCGGCGTGACGACGGCAGAAGATTATCACGGCGGCGAGCTGGAGAGCGGCGATTATATCATAAAGGCAGGTGGAATACAATGAGAGCGATCGGGATTGTTTTAGCTGGCGGCAACAGCAAGAGAATGAGAGAATTATCCAATAAGAGAGCCATCGCAGCGATGCCTATCGCAGGCAGCTACCGCAGTGTCGATTTTGCTCTGAGCAATATGAGCAATTCCCACATCCAGAGTGTGGCGGTACTGACGCAGTACAACTCCCGTTCCCTGAATGAGCACTTGAGTTCTTCCAAGTGGTGGGATTTCGGACGTAAGCAGGGCGGCATGTATGTATTCACACCGACGATCACGGCAGAGAGCAGCGACTGGTACCGCGGTACCGCAGATGCGCTGTATCAGAACCTCGATTTCTTAAAGAAAAGTCATGAGCCGTATGTGGTCATTGCAGGCGGCGACTGTGTCTATAAATTGGATTACGGCAAGGTACTGGAGTATCATATTGAAAAGAAAGCGGATATTACAGTAGTATGCAAGGAGATGCCTCCGGAGGAGGACGTTACCCGCTTCGGTCTGGTGAAGTTAAACGATGACGGACGTATCACAGATTTTGAGGAAAAACCGATGCTGGCGACCTCCAGCATGATCTCCTGCGGTATCTATGTAATCCGCCGCCGTCAGCTCATCGAACTTCTGGAGCGCTGTGCAGCAGAGGATCGGTATGATTTTGTTACCGATATTTTAGTCAGATATAAGAACCTCAAACGCATTTACGCGTATAAGTTAGGAACTTACTGGAGCAACATCGCTTCGGTTGGTTCGTACTACAAGACGAACATGGATTTCCTAAAACCGGATGTACGCCACTATTTCTTCAAGGAATACCCGGAGATCTACTCCAAGGTAGATGATCTTCCGCCGGCAAAATACAATCCGGGTGCAAATGTCAAGAACAGCCTGGTATCCAGCGGCTGTATCTTAAATGGTACGGTGGAGAACTCGGTTCTGTTTAAGAAGGTATATGTAGGCAATAACTGTATCATCCGGAATTCTGTTATTTTAAATGATGTTTACATCGGGGACAATACAGTGATTGAGAATTGTATTGTAGAGAGCCGTGATACGATCCGTGCCAACACGACGCACATCGGTACGCCGGAAGATGTAAAGATTGTCATTGAGAAGAACGAGCGGTTTACATTATAGGGTACATCAAAGAACAGACGGAAGGGGTAAATGGGTATGCAGATTACAGACGTAAGAGTGCGGCGGATAGAGAAGGAAGGTAAGATGAAAGCCATCGTATCCATCACACTTGACAATGAATTTGTGGTTCATGATATCAAGGTTATTGAGGGAGAGAAGGGACTTTTTATTGCTATGCCGAGCCGTAAGGCTGCGGATGGAGAATACCGGGATATTGCCCACCCGATTAATTCGGGAACCAGAGACATGATTCAGAATGTCATTCTTGCCAAATACGAGGCGACAGCTCTGGAACTGGCAGAGCTGGAGAAAGCAGAATAAAAAGCAGGAAAAGAAAGTAAAAAGAGAGAAAATATGAAAAAATGTCCCCGGACGCTGGACAAAGTGCCCGGGGGCATTTATTATGTAGATACAGTATGCTCAAAAACGGGCGGAATTTGCCCGAATGTGTACAGATAATCCATAAGGGGGTAATTATGAGCGGTACGATTTTTTCTTTAATACCGCCTATCGTAGCCATTGCGCTTGCATTGATTACGAAAGAGGTGTACCTGTCTCTGCTGATAGGTATTATGTCGGGCGCGTTTTTATTTACGGGTCCAAATCCGCTTCATGCGGTGGAAACAATGATCGCGATCATGGGCGAGAAGATCGGGGGCAATGTCAACATTCTGCTTTTCCTGGCATTTCTCGGCATCGTGGTAGCACTGATCACAAAGTCTGGTGCGTCGAAGGCTTATGGTGAGTGGGCGTCCCACGCGATCCGCACGAAGAAGGGCGCACTGTTTGCAACCATGTTCCTCGGAATGCTGATTTTCGTGGATGACTATTTTAACTGCCTGACCGTCGGCACGGTTATGCGTCCGGTGACGGACAAGCACAAGATCACACGTGCGAAGTTAGCCTACATCATCGATGCGACGGCGGCGCCGATCTGTATCATCGCGCCGATCTCAAGCTGGGCGGCAGCGGTCGGTTCTTCGCTTCCGGAAGACAGCGGGGTGGATGGCTTCAGCCTGTTCCTTCACACGATTCCGTTTAATCTGTATGCGCTTCTCACGATCTGCTTCATGCTCTTTTTGGTAGCAGGCGATTTTGATTTCGCGGCGATGAAACGCTATGAAGAACAGGTGAAAAAGACCGGAAAAGAGACGACGGTCGAGGCGGAGGCGATGGAGATCTCCGGCAACGGAAAGGTTATCGATCTGATTCTTCCGATCCTGGTTCTGATTGCGTTCTGCGTCAGCGGTATGTTGTATACAGGTGGCATCCTGGACGGCGTTGGTCTGGTTGAGGCGTTCGCCAACTGTGATTCGGCACTGAGCCTGGTGCTTGGTTCTTTCTTCACACTGGTGTTTATCTTTGTATTTTACATGATCCGCCGTGTCATCCGGTTCAATGAGTTCTGTGAATCCTTCACGATCGGCGTCAAGGCGATGATCCCGGCGATCATGATTCTGTGCCTTGCCTGGACTCTGTCTGGTATCTGCAGTGCGGATTACTTAAACATCGGCGGCTATGTCAAAGAGGTAGTGGGCGGCAATGCGCTGGTCGGCTCCCTGATGCCGGCCCTGATGTTCGTCATCGCGGCGGGGCTGGCGTTCTCGACCGGTACGTCCTGGGGTACCTTCGGTATTCTGCTTCCGATTGCATTTGCGGTGGTTGGCGCTGAAAATATGAACAGCCTTACAATCGTGACGGCTTCGATTCTGGCAGGTGCGGTCTGCGGCGACCATGTTTCCCCGATCTCGGATACGACCATCCTTGCGTCGGCTGGCGCCCAGTGCCACCACATCAACCACGTATCGACCCAGATCCCGTATGTGCTGTGCGTAGCGGCGTGCTGTTTCCTCGGTTATCTGGCGGCCGGAATTACCGCCAATGGCTGGGTGGGAACCGGCGTGGGATTCGCAGCGCTGATTGTGGTTCTGGTTATTCTGGATCGAAAGAATAAAGGGACGAAAGAGGCGTAAAAGCATCGGCAGTAAACGAAAATTGGTTCGTTTACTGCCGATTTTTGCGTTTATGCTATATCTATACAACCGCCGGCTCCAGGAGGAGCTTGCCGGTTTTGTAGCGTTCTTTGCTGAATAACTTGATATCCATGCTGTCCTCCTGCCCGGCGAGATGGTTTGCCATGAGAATGGCGATGCGGGGGGAGACCATGAAACCGTGACCAGAGAACCCACAGACGCTGTAAAATCCTTTTGCCTCAGCCGCCTCGTCGATGACAGGGTTGCAGTCCGGGCTTAAATCGTACTGTCCAGCCCACTGGCGGACCACTTTCAGTTTCCGCAGAATCGGAAGTGCTTCACACATGACAGCGCAGTTCTTTTCCAGAAACTGCCAGGAAGAATTGAAATTGTAGCTGGGGGCTTCGTGGGGGCCGATGCCCATGACGAAGCTTCCATGCGGTGTCTGCTGGACATAATAGGAACGGTGGAAGGACATGACCATGCAGTCGATGAGAGGTGCAACCGGCTCGGTTACCAGCGCCTGATGGCGTTCCGAGGTAACAGGAATATCCTCACCAACCATTTTAGCCAGCTCTGGCGCATGGACGTTGGCACAGTTGATGACGGTTCTGGCTTCAAAGGTTCCGTTTGTTGTCTCAACGGCGTGGATGCGTCCGGCTTTCGTTTGAAGCCCGGTGACCTCGGTGTAGGTCAGAAATTCAACACCCATCCGTTTGGCACCCTGTGCGTAGGCCTGTGTACACTGGAACGGATCTGCGTGACCATCCTTCTGGCAGAAGGTAGCGCCAAACATACCGTCGGTATTCAGGTATGGAACAATCTCTTTTGCTTCTTTTAAATCGACGGCGCGGGAATCAATGCCGAGCTTATGCTGGACTTTGAGGTTTTCCTGAAATTGTGCCCATTCTTTTTCTGTATAAGCAACCAGAAGATAGCCGCCCTGATGGAGACCGCAGCTGCGCGTATAGCCGGTATATTCTTCCAGATGTTCAAAGATATGGGTACTTTCCAGAGCGATCCGCGCGTTCAGCTCGGATCCCCACTGCTGGCGGATACCGGCGCCGCAGCGGCCCGTTGCGCCGGAGGTCAGAAAGCGTTTCTCAATCAGGAGGATGTCTGTGATTCCACGCTTGGCGAGTTCAAATGCGGTGGCACATCCAATAATGCCTCCGCCGATAATGATGACATCGTAGGCTTTTTTCATTCGCAGCCACCTCCTTTTGTAGCAGATGGATCGTAGGATCCGTAAGAACCTTCATCCCCGTCCTGGACGGTTTCTTCCCAGGCGTCTGCCAGAGCGCCCATGCTGATAGGTTTGACAGGAGGGCGGAAGGTTGGCATCAGGACCTCTTCCAGAGGAAGTTTATAATAGGAAGAGAGTTCCTGTGCGATCAACATCCGGCAGGTACGTCCCTGACAGGGACCCATTCCAGCACGGGTTACACGTTTAATTTCGTCGATGGTGCGGTAACCATCCTGAATACATTTTAAAATGTCCTCGCGGGTTAAATCTTCACATCGGCAGAGGATTGTGTTTTTATCATCCATTTTGATACCCCCCTACTTTGATTGCCCGAACGTCCATGGCAAGTTCCTTCGGAACCGCCAGACAGACAATGTTGGTTTTATTTTTAGCGCCGCCCTGGATGATCTGTACGACCGGGAACCAGCCGAGTGCTTCGCCGGAGCGGTTCAGACCGCAGGCAAGCTCTCCTTTTTTAGGAAGCGGCAGAAATTCAAACGGAAGCTTTACGAGGGCTTCGGTCGGGCTGTATGTTTTATCAACGATGAAAATGGCAAGACCCGGGCACTTCAGCATACAGGCACCGCAGCCATTGCAGACATCAAAATCAATTTCGGGTGTCTCGTTGATATCTGGCTCAATGTGGATTGCTTTTTTTACACAGGCCTTTGTACAGGGATTGCAGGGGATTTTCTGAAAACACTCTGCGATGGCAACGGCGCCCTTTAAAAAACGTGTTTCATCCGGCGTAACTGCTTCAATGGCTTCTTTATCCGGGATTCCTGTCTGAATTAACATACGGATGCGCCTCCTTTCCTGCATATGTCATGCTCCAGGCGAAGTTTACGGGCTTTTTCCAGACCGCTTAAAATTCTGGCACCGGCAGGACCGGAGCGCAGTTCAGAAAGCTCCGAACGGGCAGCTTCCTTTTCGGCTGCCGCCCGGACAGGCTCATAGCCGAGGCTTTCGGCAGCGGCACATCCGGCGAGACGGCCTTCCACCATAGCGGAAGAGGCTTCTTCGATTCCGGAAACATCGCCGGCTGCATAGACGCCCGGAACCGAGGTTTCCAGGTTTTCATCGGTCAGCGGGATATGCCCGGATAATTCGCGGATAAATGCCATATCACAGCCAGCCTGCCAGCAAAGCTCGGTCAGCGGAGCCAGTCCGACTGCCAGACAGAGCGTATCGCAGGGAATCGTCTCTTCCGTGCCGGGGACAGGCTGGAACTGGGAGTCAACCTGTACGATGACAACGCCCTCAAGGGCATCAGTTCCATACGCTTTTTCGATCGTATAACCAGTCCGGATAGGAACACCGGCGCGGCATGGAGGCCTTCCATGTGCAGGAGGGCAAGAACATCAAGCTGGCCACCGGCACCCAGCTGATGGCGCAGGACCGCGCCATCGTGGACGAGGCCTATGCCGGCGATATCATCGGCCTGTTCGATCCGGGCATCTTCTCCATTGGCGACACCCTGTGCACCGGCAAGAAGAAGGTGCAGTTTGCCGGCATCCCCACCTTCTCGCCGGAGCACTTTGCCCGCATCGAACAGAAGGACACCATGAAGCGCAAGCAGTTCGTGAAGGGCATGGAGCAGATCGCCCAGGAGGGCGCCATCCAGATCTTCCGCGAAGTGGGCGGCGGCATGGAAGAAGTGGTGGTCGGCGTGGTCGGCGTGCTGCAGCTGGAAGTGCTGGAGTACCGCCTGAACACCGAGTACAATGTGGAGATCCGCATGCAGCAGCTGCCCTTTGAGCAGCTGCGCTGGGTGAAGAACGACCCCGACACCTACAACCTGCGGGACCTGGACTTGACCAGCGACACCAAGGCTGTGGAGGACATGAAGGGCAACCGTCTGCTGCTGTTCACCTCCGACTGGGCCGTGCGCTGGGCCGAGACCCACAACAAAACGCTGGAACTGAGCGAGTTCGGCAACATTTAACTTGTCGGGGCAAGGCCCCTCCATCTCGCCTGCGCGAGACCGTTCGGTCGCTTAAAAGCCCCACCGGGGCTTTCATTGCTCCACTTCGTTACGCAAACGCGAATCTGTTTCAAGAGAGCTGCTGTGTGGGGCAACCCCCTGCGCTGCGGCTTTTTTTGAATAAACCAAAAAATACATCAAAGGATGCCAGCATTGAAATGAAGGATTCCCATTGCGGGGAACACTGCTGGCAGGAGGGTAAATATATGAAGAACATCAACATTGGCAAGAGCGGCATCTCGGTGCCCTTCCTCGGCATGGGCACCTGGGCCATCGGCGGCGGTGCCTGGTGGGGCGACAACGACGACAGTCTGTCGGTCAAGGCCATCCAGACCGCCGTGGAACAGGGCATCCGGTGGATCGACACCGCGCCCATCTACGGCCTGTACCACAGCGAAGAAGTGGTGGGCGAAGCCATGAAGCACATCGACCGCGACAAGGTGGTGCTGTCCACCAAGTGCGGCCTGGAGTGGCGGCACGAGACCCCCGTACTGCACAAGGTGGTGGACGGCGTGACCGTGTACCGTGACCTGTCGGCCCAGAGCATCATCGAGGATGTGGAGGACAGCCTGCGCCGCCTGCACACCGACCATCTGGACGTGCTGTACACCCACTGGCAGTCCCCTGACTTTGGCCTGTACCCGCTGGAAGCCACGGTGGAAGCCATGATGAAGCTGAAGGACCAGGGCAAGATCCGCGCCATCGGTGCGTCCAACGTCACCGCCGACATCATCCGCGGCTACTGCAAGTACGGCCAGCTGGACGTCATCCAGGAAAAGTACAGCCTGCTGACCCGCCGCATTGAAAAGCAGCTGCTGCCCACCTGCAAGGAGCTGGGCGTCTCGGTGCAGGCCTACTCCCCGCTGGAGCAGGGCCTGCTGACCGGCAAGGTGACCATGGACACCACCTACCCGGAGGGCAGCACCCGCAACTCGAACCCCAGCTTCCAGCCCGCACGCCGCGCCCAGGCCATCGCCGTGCTGAACGGCTGGCAGGATCTGACCGAGAAGTATCACTGCACCATGGCGCAGCTGGTCATTGCCCTGACCGCCCGCATGGTGCCCGGCCTGTTCGTGCTGTGCGGTGCCCGCACTCCGCAGCAGGTGACTGATAACGCCGGTGCGATGCACATCCATCTGGACGGTGCCGACGCCGTGCGCATGAAGTGGGATGTGGATTCCATTTCCTGAGTTTTCCCCGCAAACACCAAGCCCCCTCAGAGCCGCAGCTCCGAGGGGGCTTTTGCTATGATACGGGATCGCTTCAGGTAGTTTGCAGCATCGCCTGCAATTTTGTTTTGGCGCGGTAGTAGGTCACCCGTGCCCAGGCGGCATTGTGGCCAAAAATGGCTCCGATGTCCTCAAAGGACAGCTCCCCGAACACCCGCAGGCTGAACACCTCTTTATAGGGTTCTTCCAGCGTGTGCAGGCACTGGTGCACCGTAAAGGCGGCATCCTTGTCCACCAGCAGCTGGGCAATGTCCGGCGTGTCGGCGGCCTGCGTCTCAGCCGCTTCCAGCGGGGCGGTATGCTTTGCCTTGCGGCAGCGGTCATACCAGCAGTTGCGGGCCACCGTGAACAGCCACGCCCGCACATCCTGTTTTCCGTCAAAGTTCTTCAGGCCGTCCAGCGCCTTGAAGAAGGTCTCCTGGGTCAGCTCTTCGGCCAGTGTCTCCGAGCGGGTCAGGCCCTGCAGAAACAGGTACACGTCCCGGAAATAGAGCCGGTAAATGGTTTCCATGTCCATAATCAGCCCTTCTTAAAGTCGTGCCCATATTGTTCCTCGGTGCCGTACCCGTACCGCACGGTGCCGTCCGGGTTCTCCCCCGCAATGAATCGTTCCACCTGCTGGCTGTCGCTGTAATAGCGCGTTCCGTCGGCGCACTCCACGGCCAGCACCTGGGTGCGGGAGACGGCGATCTCTGTGGACACGATCTCGGAGCCGGTCAGCTTTGTCAGCGCGGCATGGAGGCCGGGGAAGGTATACCGCATGGCCCGGACGGTGATGTATTCCTTGCCCCAGCTGAACCCGCCCTCGGTCTCCAGCCGGACATTCTCGCCCTGCACTTCCAGCACGCAGAGGTTTGCGCCATCCTCCTTTTTGTTGTAGAGCCAGATCCCGGCTTCCTCCGCCGTCACCGGCGTGCTGAGGTTGCCCATCCAGAACACCAGCACCACGGCGCACAGCACCGCCAGCACGGCGGCTGCGGCCGTAAGGATGCGCTTTTTCCGCAAAGCCGTGCGGATGCCTTTCAGCGGGGCATCCGGCTGGGGTTCCGGCTGCACCGGCACCGGCAGCTGCATCTGCTCCAGCTCGGCGCGGCAGGCTTCGCATTCCTGCAAATGCTCTTCCACCAGTGCCGTACTGGCCGGACTTGCCATGTGCTCGGCGTACAGCGGCAGCAGATCCCGGATGACTTCACAATCCAGTTTCATCGTCTTTTCCTCCTTTTCGGGCTGTTTCACCCCAATAACGCACAAAAGGAGAAAACGTTACAGGGTTTTTGATTTTTTCAGCGTCCGACAAACTGGAATTTAGTAACGCAAAAGGAAATATACGACATATACCCAACTAAGTAATCCATGAAAAATCGCCCAACCGACAGACTTCCACGTTGTATAACTAATAACCATAGCTAATGCACTTCCAAAAGTTATTCCTGATTTTACCGTTTTCTTGACATTCGTTGATTTATTATCTTCCACGTTTGTTTCCTCCACAACTTCCGATTTATCTTTACCCGTTTTCCTTCCAGAACAATCCGCCGGAGGTCTGGAACAGCAGCCAGGGGTTCACACTCTTGCTGCCCAGCTTGAAGTCCATGGTCAGCTCTTCGCCCAGAGCACCCACGGCCTGGCCTTTTTCCACCGTCTGTCCCTCGGACACCGCGAGCGCCTGCAGGCCGTACAGGTAGCTGCGCATCCCGGCTCCGTGGTCAATGACCACCGTGTTGCCGGTGAGGGCAAGGCTCCGGGCCAGCACCACCACGCCGTTGGCCGGGGCACGGCAGGGCTCGCCGGGAATGGTGTAGAGCTTGGTGGAATTGGAGCGGCTGCCCTGCTGGCCGTTCGTCACCTTCACCTGTCCGTAGTCCACCAGTGTCATGGAGTTTTCCGCCGGGTTCACGAAACCGCCGGACCACAGCTTTTCCCGCGCGGGGGCCTCGTACAGGCCCCAGACCGCATTGCGAAACTCGGCATTGGCGGCATCGGTGGCTGCCGGTTCCGGGTCCACCTCCACGGTGCCAAAGTCCTTGGGCAGCACGACGAGGGTGTGGGTGAGCGTTTCGCCGTTCACGGCAATGTTCACCGCATGTCCGCCGGAGGACGCATTGTAGGCCGCCGGGATGTAGGCGCGCCAGCCGTCGGCGGCGCGCACGCACTGCACGCTGCCAAGGTCAGTCTCCACGGCAGGGGCGGTGTCGCCGGTCATGCCGGAGATGCGCACGCCCACGATGCCGCCCTGCTCCACCCGCTCGGCCGAGAACGCGATGTCCGCGCTGGCCTGCAGAGTGAACCGGAAGGAATACCGGTACCACCCCGTAGGCTTTGCGGGGCGCTCCAGCCCCAGATTTTTGCGCAGGGCACCGGTGCTGCCGCCCTCGAACTGGGTGGCCATGCCGCCCTTGGGCACGCGCCAGAGGGTCATTTCGGCCTTGTATTCGCCGTTGGCCGGGAAGAGGAAGCTCTGGTATTCGCTCACGCTGCCGGCAAACACCACACTGCCGACCGCGGTCTGGATGGTCAGAGTGGTGTAGCTGGCCCAGTCCGGCAGAGTAATGTCCGGGTGCGCCGTGTACAGGGTGCCCAGCTTCTGCACCGTGAGGGTGGCAGGGCTGGCAAACACCTTGTCCAGCCGGCCGCCCAGCAGCGGCACCTGCCAGCAGAAGCCGTTGGTCTCCAGCTCCTGGCCGCCGAACTGCGCGGCAGCATCCGGGCAGCCGCCCTGCGTGGTAAAGGCATAGCTCACCCCCATCACAGCCGCCAGCAGCAGGGCCACGCCCAGTGCAACGCTGATGATCCACAGCAGAAAACGCTTCATGTCCTTCTCCTTTTATGTAGCAAAAAGGCGCACCCGCGCAGCCTGTGGTCAGACTGCCGGTGCGCCTCCTTTGTGTCCGGTGTTTGGTTTATTCTGCAGCATCCTCGGCAGGTGCCTCTTCGGCAGCTTCCGGCTCGACCGTTTCTGCATCGTCCTCGCCAAAGAGCAGACGCTCGTACTCGTCCAGTTCCTTTTCGCGGCGGTGCAGGTAAACAGCAGCAGCAGCCAGTGCTCCGGCAACAGCGGCCAGGGCAGTGATCACAGCGATCAGGCAAGATTTCTTCATAGGTTCAGTACACTCCTTTTTTCGGTCGAAACGATGGTGTTTCAGCTTATTTTTCCAGCGAGAGACCCGCAGCAGCACGTCCGCCGCCTTCCAGAGAAACGACAGCATGTGAAGGGAGCATTTTACCAGAAAGAACATCCGCATCCACTCCATTCAGGGGGCTTCGGGCACGGTCCGCTTCCCCGCTATCTTGTGGTTATTATACCCGTTCCTGTCAAAAATTACAACCGTTGCGGGCAACTTTTTCGCTTCCTGTCCATTCTGTACAAAAAGCTTTGGGCAGATTGCCAGAATTTCCAGATCATCCCAGCATCCGGTCCTTGTAGGCAGCAAAGGCACCGGGCAGGGTGTAGGTGGTGCGCAGCTCCTCGCGGCTGGCCCAGACGCAGCCCGCCGGGGCCGCCTGCTCCGGCACCGTGAGGGCCACACCGGACAGCAGCCATTCGATGTGGCTGAAGATGTGCTTGGCCGCCGGCAGGGCTTCCGGCACTGCGGTGCCGGTGTCCACTCCAAGGGCTGCCAGCCTTGCCAGCACTTCGGCCTGCAAAAGGTGTTCGCTCTCCCACAACAGCGGCTGCCACAGCCCGGCCAGCAGTCCCTTTGCGGGCCGCTGCTGTACCAGAAAGCCCGCCGGGCTTTCCACCAGCGCCACCGTCACCGGCAGCACCTTGCGGGGCTTCGGCTTTGCCTTCTGGGGCAGCGCGGCGGTGGTGCCCGCCGCGCGGGCCTGACACAGCCCGGCCAGCGGGCAGACATCGCACAGGGGTGCACCGTTGGGCACACAGACCAGCGCCCCCAGCTCCATCAGGGCCTGATTGTAATCCCCGGCCTTTTCCGGCGGCTGATGTTCCATCACCCGGGCAGTAAAGGCCTTTTTCACCTTCGGATCTGTAATGACACCAGGGTCATTATACAGGCGGGAAAACACCCGCAGCACATTGCCGTCCACCGCCGGCACCGGGATGCCAAAGCTGATGGATGCAATGGCCCCGGCGGTGTAGTCCCCGATGCCGGGCAGGGCCCGCAGGGCGGCATAGTCGGCGGGCAGCTGGCCGCCGTACTGTTCGCAGACGATCTTTGCGGCCTTCTGCAGGTTGCGCACCCGGCTGTAGTAGCCAAGACCCTCCCACAGTTTGTGCAGCTTTTCCTCATCGCAGGCGGCCAGCGCCGGGATATCTGGCAGCGCCGCCAGAAAGCGCTCGTAATACGGCAGCGCCGCCGACACCCGTGTCTGCTGCAGCATCACTTCGCTGAGCCAGACGTGGTAGGGCGTGGGGTCCTCCCGGAAGGGCAGGATGCGGTGGTTTTTGTAAAACCAGTCCAGCAGGGCCGGTGCAATGTTTTCCACTTGTTTTTGTCTCCTTGTTGAAAGTTAAGGGCGGGTCACTATTTATAATGCCCTCCGCGATGCTCTGGGCATAAATAGCGGAACTCTATTTTATCGTCGTGTTTGTCGCGGCCTGCGGGCCGCTCCAAACACCTTTTCACAGATGGAGTCCCAACCGGCAGCAACTGCGCTACAGCAAAACCTGCCGCTAGCCGCACCGACCTTTCCCGTGAAAATGCAATCCCGGAAAGTCCGCAGACTTTCCGGGATTGCGCTATTTAAAATAATTCTTCCGCTGTCATTGCCAGAGCAAAGCGGAGGCAATTCCCAATCGTTCTCAGAATCAGAAACCGTAAGCGGTGCGGGGGAACGGCAGCACGTCACGGATATTCTGGATGCCCGTGAGGTACATGATCATGCGCTCGAAGCCCAGGCCGTAGCCGGCATGCTCCACGCCGCCGAACTTGCGCAGGTTGAGGTACCAGTCGTAGCTGGACTTGTCCAGACCCAGCTCGTCCATGCGGGCCACCAGCTTGTCGTAGTCCTCTTCACGCTGGCTGCCGCCGATCAGCTCACCGATGCCGGGCACCAGCATATCGGCTGCGGCCACGGTCTTGCCGTCCGGGTTCTGCTTCATGTAGAAGCTCTTGATCTCCTTGGGGTAATCGGTGACGAACACGGGCTTCTTGAACACCACCTCGGTCAGGTAGCGCTCGTGCTCGGTCTGGATGTCCACGCCCCACTCCACCGGGAACTGGAACTTCTTGTTGTTCTTCTTCAGCACCTCGATGGCGTCGGTGTAGGTGATGCGGCCGAATTCGCTGTTTGCCACCAGCTCCAGGCGCTCGATGAGGCCCTTGTCGATGAACTGGTTGAAGAACGCCATCTCATCCGGGCAGTTGTCCAGCACATAGCGGATGACGTACTTGGTCATCGCCTCGGCGGTGTCCATGTAGCCGGACAGGTCGCAGAACGCCATCTCCGGCTCGATCATCCAGAACTCGGCTGCGTGGCGGGTGGTAAAGCTCTTCTCCGCCCGGAAGGTAGGGCCGAAGGTGTACACCTTGCCGAATGCCATGGCCATGGCCTCGGCTTCCAGCTGGCCGGAAACGGTCAGGTTGACCGGCTTCTCAAAGAAGTCCTTGGTATAATCCACGGTGCCGTCCTCGTTCTTGGGCACGTTCTCCAGGTCGAGGGTGGTCACGCGGAACATCTCACCGGCACCCTCGCAGTCGGAGGCGGTCAGCAGCGGGGAGTGAGCGTAGACAAAGTGCATCCGCAGCGATCAAATGCATGCAGGAGGGGCCCAGAAGCCGTGCGGATGTGGCAGCTGTGCTGGAGTTTAAGGAGTCTGGCAGCAGTACTCTTTAACGATATACTTATAAACAACATGACGAGGAGGAAAAGATCATGAAAAGGAAATTAGTCAGCCTGCTTCTTTGCGTGGCTATGGTGGCAACATTGGCGGCAGGATGCGGTTCTGGTTCCGGCGATTCAAAAGACAGCAGCAAGGAAGACTCAAAGAAGACGGAAGAGAAAAAGGATGAAGGAACAAAGGAAGTCTCAACAGACACAGTATTTGGCAAGGCGCTTGCGCAGGTAAATGAAGATCTTGCGCCGCTTCCTGAGAAAGACACAGGGAAGAAGCTTGCCGCAATCGAGAGCACGCTTACCAATTCTTTCTGGGTAACGATGCAGGAAGGGTATGAGGATACGGCAGAAGAGTATGGAGTGTCAATTGATGTGCAGGCTACAGATTCAGATACGGATACCACAGGCCAGCTCGACATTCTCAATAACATGCTTGTGAAAGACTATGAAGCGATCGCGGTATCCCCGCTTCGTACCGCCACATGCACGGTTTCGGCAGTCACACCTATAGTTTTATCAATGCGGACAACCAG
>OGXL01001746.1_pt1 | contig 17338 bp, 10 predicted proteins | sample 1576311 | NCBI WGS metagenome assembly OGXL01 (sample SAMEA3541564, study PRJEB24748) | human gut metagenome | biome: human gut; feature: human-associated habitat; material: faeces | place: China | collected 2012 | reverse complement strand
TGATAGAAAATATCAGCTATGAAACGCTGTACAGCAATCTGCCCATCATGCAAAGGCGGATGCTGGATGAGATGGTGGAGCTGATGGTTGAGGTACTGGCGGTCAACAGAAAGGTTTTGAGGGTTGGCGGAACAGACTATCCGTATCAGTTGGTGAAGAATCGGTTTCTGTGCATCGGGCAGGATCATGTAGAGTATGTTTCGCATTGCCTAGAGCAGACCGCAAGCAGGATTGGGAATATCAAAGCATATATTCTGACAACTCTGTTTAATGCAACGGCTACGATGGATACATATTATACGATGGCAGTGCAGCACGATATGGTTATGGAAGAGTAACTTCGGGACACGGTGTCCCAAGGTGGAAGGAGAAGGACTTCGGGACACGGTGTCCCAAAGTGAGAAAGAAAAGCAGAATACGGTTTGTGAGACGAAGAGTAGATATTTTATCTGCTCTTTTTTTGTATCAGGAGGGATAAAATGAAAAAGAATGACAAAGTGATTTTTCATAATACACAGTTATTGTTGGAACACTACCGAGATGTGGTATGGAGTTTAGAAGTTTCAGTATTTCAGACGAATACAAATTTTCAGGCAGAATTTGGAAGTACAATCGAGGAGTTTCTGGAATTATCGTATGAAGCAGGACTTGATCTTCCTGCATCTGATGTTGCAGCCAGAATCAGAAGCATCAATAAAAGCAGAAATATGCTCCGAATTATAGATGGTGCAGTTGCGTTGCTGCGGGAGAAATATCGGAACGGCGAGGAATGCTATTGGGTATTGTACTATACCTATTTATCTTCGCAGGAAATTGGTGGTGTTGATGAAATCGTGGAAAAGCTGTCTGAAATGTTCCGGGATTTTTCGAGGAGTACGTATTATCGTAGAAAAAACGAGAGTATAAGAAGAATGGGTGATTTGCTTTGGGGGTTCAGAACGAACTGCTACGATCTGGCATTGGAATTGCTGTGTGCGGAACAGATGATTTTGGGAAAGGGGCAAGGGTGATTTTAGGCAAAAAATGGGTATCAAAATTTAAATCCGATGTTTTTCAGGGTTTCAACAGATAAAATAACTTAAAATTTTGATTTTTAACATTAAATAGGTTAAAATGAAATGAATTAAGTTAAAAAGGTGGGTATAAAGGATGCTTACAAGTGTATTTGGATTCTCTGTAAAATATGAAGCATGGAATTATCAGGATTTTTTGCCTGTTTATATTGCAGGCAGTTACGATTTTCGTACAGCCTATATTGGAAAAAAACGCTGTATTATGCTTGCTCCAACAGAGGAACTTGCAAGCCTTCCGGCACTGAAAAAGCAAATAGCAAAAATACAGCAGATTGATAATGTGCCAGTTGTGCTTGAGCTTGCACCGGGTTCATCCGGCAGCAGCTGGTTGATGATACGCTGGTCCAGACCCAGCTTGCGGCCATCGCCGGTAATCTTGAGCATATTGTCCTCTGAGGGGTCAACGCTGCCGCTGTGTACCCTGGAGGCGCGCTCGGAGAGAACCTGCACCATCTCTTTTTGGTGTTCAGTAGGCTGGGCCACGATGTTGTGGTATTCCACCTCCGGGGTGGGCAAGTTCAGCTGATCGGCGGTTTTGATGTCGGCAACTTCACGGAACAAGTTCATCAGCTCCGGGAGGTTGAAAAACTTGCTGAATCTCGTTCTTGCCCGGTAGCCGGTGCCTTCCGGTGCCAGCTCCAATGCTGTGACGGTCTCCCCAAATCGGGAAGCCCAGCAGTCGAAGTGGGTCATGTTCAGCTCTTGCAGGCGTTCATATTGAAGATAACGCTGCATGGTGTAAAGCTCGGTCATGGAGTTGCTGACCGGTGTGCCGGTGGCAAAGATCACGCCACGGTTTCCAGTGATCTCATCCATATAGCGGCACTTGGCAAACATATCGGAGGATTTCTGCGCGTCCGATGTGGAAAGACCAGCCACATTCCGCATTTTTGTGTATAAAAACAGGTTCTTGTAGTTGTGGGCCTCGTCTACGAACAACCGGTCTACACCCAGCTGCTCAAAAGTTACCACATCGTCTTTTCGCCCCTCGGCTTGCAGCTTTTCCAGTCTGGCTTCCAGCGACTTTCTGGTACGCTCCAGCTGCTTGACGGTAAAACGCTCACCGCCGCTGGCCTGCACCTCTGCGATGCCCTCGGTGATCTCGTCGATCTGCTCATAGAGAAGCCGTTCCTGACGCTCCCGGCTGATGGGGATACGCTCAAACTGGCTGTGTCCCATGATGATGGCATCATAGTCGCCGGTGGCGATCCGGGCGCAGAACTTCTTTCGGTTATGGGTCTCAAAGTCCTTTTTTGTGGTGACAAGGATGTTGGCGGAAGGATAGAGCCGCAGAAACTCCGACGCCCATTGTTCGGTCAGATGGTTCGGCACCACAAAGAGGGATTTCTGACACAAGCCCAGGCGCTTACTCTCCATGGCGGCAGCCACCATTTCAAAGGTTTTGCCAGCGCCTACCTCGTGTGCCAGCAGCGTATTGCCGCCGTACAGCACATGAGCGATAGCGTTTTTCTGGTGTTCCCGCAAGGTGATGGCCGGGTTCATACCACCGAAAGTAATGTGTCCGCCGTCGTATTCACGGGGACGGGTGGAGTTCATTTCCTCATTGTACTGGCGGACCAGAGCTTGGCGGCGGTCCGGGTCTTTCCAAATCCAGTCTTTGAAAGCGTCCCGGATCGCTTGCTGCTTTTGGGCGGCCAGGGTGGTCTCTTTGGCATTCAACACCCGGCGCTCTTTGCCGTCTGCATCCTCTATGGTGTCGTAGATACGGACATCCCGCAGGTTCAGGCTGTCCTCCAGAATCTTGTAGGCATTGGCACGGCTGGTTCCGTAGGTGGTATAGGCTGCCACATTGTTCTGGCTTACAGAGCTTTTGCCGGTGATCTGCCACTCAGCGGTGAAAGAAGAATAGTTGACCTCGATATTGCGCTGGAGATAAAACGGCGTGTCGAAGGTCTCATACATAAACTGCTGGATGTACTCTTTGTCGATCCAGGTAGCGCCCAGGCGCACCTCAATCTCCGACGCATCCAGGTCTTTGGGCTGGGCAGCGGTAAGGGCCTCCACATTGACTGCAAAGGAAGGGTCCTGCTGTGCGGCCCGCTGTGCCTGACGCAGCTTGCGCCGCACATTGCCGGACAGGTATTCGTCGGCTGTTACATAATGGGGAGTGCCGTCTTTCTCCAACTGCCCAGGTACACGGAAGATCACGCCTTGCAGCTCGGCGGCCAGTTCGTCGCCGGTCTTGCCGGTCAACTCCGCCATATACGCCATATCGACAAAGGCTTTTTCGGAAATTGATACGGCCAGAGCTTCACTTGCGGTATCCACAGTGTCCACCGCCTTGTGGGGCTTGATGGTGCGCTTGGTGAACATATCCGCCTTGCGCTCCAGCTTGCCGTCCTCGTCAATGACTTCCAGCGCGCAGAGCAGATAGTAGCTGGAATCATCGGCAAAGGCCAGCCGGTTCGCCCGGTCATTGATAAGACCATATTTTGCGGAAAAGCTGTCATAGAGCCGGTTCAGTTCAGCCTGTTTATCCTGGATGGCGCTGTCCGGTGTGGCGGCGTCCATTTGGAGATCAATGAGCTGCTGGACACATTCCCGCAGGCCCACCAGCCCTTTCACGCGGGCCTCGGCGGTGGAGTTCAGGTCTGGGCGCACCATGCGGCTGTTTTCACGGAAATACACAGTGCCGTCCACAACGGTGTAGGAGTAATTTTTCACATTGGGGTCGGCGGGAATGGAGGTGTCGATGGCTTCGCACTCACCCAGCTCCGGCAGCTCGGCTTCCTGGTAGGTGCCGCGAATGTACTTCACGGCATCATGCAGCTGATCGGCAAGCTCCAGCCCCTCAATGGGATTCACGGTGTAGTCCATGCCATGGGCGGTGCTTTCCGGCTCCTGTCGGCCCAGCACCATTTCCGGGTGGTCCAGGAAATAGCGGTTGATGGCAAAGCCGTCCTCGGTCTGCCCGGTCTGCGTCCACTCCGGCACGATGTCCAACGGACGGTCACGCTTTTGCAGGAAGATGATGTCCGAAACGACCTCGGCACCTGCGTTCTTTTTGAAAGCGTCATTGGGCAGACGGATGGCCCCCAGCAGTTCGGCGCGCTGAGCAAGATACCGGCGCACGGTGGAATCCTTGGCGTCCATCGTGTAGCGGCTGGTGACAAAGGCCACCACGCCACCGGGACGAACCTGATCCAGAGCCTTGGCGAAAAAGTAGTTGTGAATGCTGAAATTCAGCTTGTCATAGGCTTTATCCCGAACCTGATACTGGCCAAACGGAACATTACCCACCGCCAGATCGTAGAAATCCCGCCTGTCGGTGGTCTCAAACCCTGCCACGGTGATGTCGGCCTTGGGGTAGAGCTGCTGGGCAATACGCCCGCTGATGGAATCCAGCTCCACGCCGTAAAGACGGCTGTTTCGCATTTCCTCCGGCAGCATACCGAAGAAATTGCCTACACCACAGGACGGCTCCAGGATGTTGCCGGTCTCAAATCCCATGCGGCCCACAGCCTCGTAAATCGCTTTGATGACCGTAGGGCTGGTGTAGTGCGCGTTGAGGGTGGAACCTCTGGCAGCAGCGTATTCCTCCGGGGTCAGCAGTTCCTTCAGCTGGGCATATTCCTTGCTCCAGCTTTCCTTGTCGGGGTCAAAGGCATCGGCAAGGCCGCCCCAGCCCACATACCGAGAAAGGATTTTCTGCTGTTCCGGCGTTGCCTGCTCGGTGGTTTCCTCCAGGTATTTCAGCAGCTTGATTGCCTCGACATTGGCCTGGAACTTAGCCTTGGGGCCGCCTTCGCCCAGGTGATCGTCAGTGATACGGAAATTCTCGGCGGTGCGACGCAGATTGGCCTTGTATTCCTCATAAGAGGCTTCCTCGGCAGCTTTGACATTGGGGAAGGTCTGCCACTCGCCGTTTACCTGAATGGAAACGGGGTGTTCGTCCAGTACCTCATCCAGAGTCTTTTCCGGCTCGACAGCAGGCGTGGGCGGCTCCGGCTCATTGGTTCGCAGGGTCTGAACAACCACATCATAGGGCAGATTGTTCTTATCGCCCGGATAGACAGCCACAGTCTCGGCTTGGAAGGCCGGGGTTTCGGCAGCCGGTTCGGGGCGTTCCTGCTCAAAACCGTCCAACTGACGGGCATACATCCCGCGCAGCAAAGGCGCAACCTCGCTCCACTGGAAGAACAGCATGGCCAGACGCTTTTCATCTGCATCCAGCACTTCCAGCTCGATACCTTCCGGCATCGTGCGGTAATCGGCGGTCTCGCCGGTCTCCAGCTCCATCGTTTCCACGATGTTGGGATAGGCCCGGCTCAGCCACAAGGCTACCTCCTGGTTACTCTTGCCGTTGCGAAGAAGCTCGGAAAGCTCCGCCTTGTCCGCCTCACCAATCAGGCCATGGGCCAGCACATCCCGAAGGTCCTGGTCCACCGTATCCAGATTTGCAGGCAGGAATTCGGTATAGAAGTCGTTGCGGTTATCCTCCCGCAAAAGCTGCTCAAACCGTTCCCGGCTCTCAGCCCGGTAGATGGGATAGCTCATGCCGGTGGGCAGCAGCTGCACCGTGTCATCCCGCAGCTCTGTGATCTGATGGGGCCGGTCATCCAGATAGACAATATCACCCACATTGTAAGGAGGAACCGCTGGATCGTAGGAGGTTCGCTCCCGGAGTGTGCCACGAGCCGCAGCGTATTCCTCATCTGAAACCAGAACACGCAAATTATGGGGAGAAGGCTGTTCCGGCTCATCTGCCGGGACGCTCTCTCTGGATATGGCCTCCACATCCGCCATAACACGCTGGATGAATGGGTCATTATCCAGTTTTTCCTCATCCACCAGTTCACCATTCACAATGCCGCGCTCGGCCAAAGCCTCCCGAATGGCGATGGGGTCGATGTTGTCGAACCGGTCCTGTTCCGCTTCGGTGTAGAACCGGTCCTCCTTGATAAGCTGAGCGATCCGGCGCTGTACCTTGGGCCAGGGCAGCACCGTTCCTTCGGGGCTTTCCGGGCGAACCGAAAACGGGGTTTTGCCATCGCCGCCGTCAAACTCATGGGCCAGCCATGCAGCGGTATCTTTTTCCCGCCCATGTTTCTCCATGTAACGGACAACGGCGTGTTTACTTTCGATTTTGCCGTTCCAGTCCTGGATAGCCTTGTCGATGTCATTGTCCGTGAGAGGGTGCAGCAGCTCATGGAGCTTGGGATAGGTCTCGTCGATGATTTCTCGATGAAGGCGCTGGCGGAACTCCGGTGTGTCGGAATAGAGGCGGAGCAGCTCCATGTTGCCAGATCCCAGGACAGCACGGCGAATAGCGGCATTGCCCTCGATCACGGCGTTCTCATGGTCACTGTGACCGCAGGCATTGCGATATGGCACATCTTCCATAACAGCGGCAAGTACAATGGGCTTGTATTGCTCATGCAGTTCTCGAATCGTAGGGGCTGCGGCTGCTTCGGTCTCCTGAAATACTCTGGTCCCGTCTGCGCCAAACTCCGCTTCCTGGGCATTGATGTGCTGTTCCGCCTCATGGTCGATAGAGGGCATGGAATACTCCTGCCGCTCCCTGCCGCCCTTCGGGACAGCGGAAATGGTCACATCATGCTTATCCCGCAGCTGTTCCACAACCTGCTCCAGCCGGTTTGCCGGAAAGCCGCACATTTCCACACGGCCACCGCCGGGGATAGCGCGGGTCGTGAGATTGAGGTCCAGTTCCGCAGCAGCAGTTTTGGCGTCCTCACCGTACAGCTCAAAAAAATCCCCCATTTGGTAGAGGATTATATCATCCGGGTGGCGCTCCTTGACGCCGTTGTATTCCCACACAGCCGGGTCCGGCTGCTGGGCTTGCAGGGCATCTTCTTCCGCCAGGGCCTTTTCTGCCTGGATTTTGTCATACTCCGCCTGTTCCTGTTCTGTGAGATAGCGTCCCTTCTGGATCAGGTCGGTAATCCGTTTGGCGACTTTCTCCCAGGTGAAATGCACATCCGGGCAGCCGTCTTTTTTGTAGTGCAGACCTTTTCCGTCGTGGCTTTCATCGCTTTTCATTGCACCGGACAGGGCATGGGAGTGACCGCCAATACCATACTTATGTTTGAGAAAATCCACCTTTTCCTTATCCGTATGGGGTTCCTGGAAAAAGGTGAAAACTCGGCCCTTACCGCCCTCAAATCCGCTGCCTCTGGTCATGGCGGCGTCGATCTCGTCCTCAGAGATAAACTGCTTGACCGAAGGTACTTCCGTCAACTGAGAGGTAAAGGTGGTGCGAGGCAAGGACAGATCTTGCAGGTTCTCCCAAATTTCTTTGGGTTTATGGTAGTGGAAGCGCAGCAAATCCCGATCCTGCTGGTAGGCCGTCCAGAAGGCAGCATATTCTTCCGCAAGGTTCTGGCGAAACTCCGGGCTTTTCAGCTGTTCGGTGAGCCATGCAGATTCCTCCGGGAAACCGCGCCCCGGATTGTTGGAAAGGATGGGCAGATACCCAGCTTCTCTGGCTTCCTCGCTGAAATCGTGGTACAGATTCCAGAACTTTTCCGCGAGGAGGGAGCGTTCATAGCCCGCAGCCTCAGCCAGCTCCACATTGGTGGCAAACTGGCCGTCCTGCAAAAGCTGGCCGATACGCTCAGCGGCACTCTCCCAGGAAATGACCTGGGCGGACTTATCGTAACGGGCAGTTTTGCCGTGGGAAAGATGGATTCCATCCTCGGCATACCATGCAGTGATGCTGCCAATCCCGTTGCCGCCATGGTACAGGGTTTTCAGGGTGTCTGCGATCTCGGTGGTGGACTTCTGCTCCTCAAAGGCCGCGACAATGCGCTCTCTCTGGCGATAGGTGTTGCCGCCCAGCCGCAGCACATGGTCGATGTCAGCCTGGGCAAAAGAAAAAGCAGAGGATGTTTTCACATTCTCTGCTTCATCTATGATTCTGATTTGTTCTGCTTCGGAGAGGAAGAAACTCAGCTGTGAATAAGCTCCGCCATCAGAATCTCCTCGGCCTGTGCTTTGCAGGTGTTCATCAGGCCCACCCAGCGCATCGGGTCGCTGGCTTTCAGCTGCTCCGTCGCGCCCGCGTCTTTCGCCAGCTGGGGCATCATCTGCTCCAGACGGCTCTGCGCTGTCTCGTCGATCTCGATGAGGTGCGGGTACAGCTTCTCGGTCAGCAGCAGCTGATTGTAAATCAGGGGCCGGTGTTCCTTCAGGTACGCTTTCCGCATCCTGCCGTACTTGCCCAGGGGCTTCTCCGGCTGTTCGGTCAGCTTCAGGTCGGGAATCTGATAATCTCCGTTCATCGTGTAAGTCAGGCTGTTCTCCATGTGTAACGCTCCTTTCCGCGAGTTGCTCGCGCTCATAGATCTGGATGGTGACGCCGATCTGCCGCAAAACCTGCTGGTTAATCTGGCTGACCGCCGCGCCCAACGCCCCAACCGTGGCCGGGGTATTGAAATCGAAAATCGGCATGAAGTCCTCATGCTGGAAATATTGTTCCGTATCCAGCCCACAGCGAGACATCAGGGCATAGGCGATACTGACGGTGGCGGCGGACTTAAATTGGACTTCGATGTTGTAATCATCGTACTCCGCCAGGAACGAACCGTCAACGATATAGCGGAAATCTCTCTGATGATCGTCCCAATACTCACTCGCCAGCTTTCCGGCTACATCCGTGAGCTGCTGGGCGAGATTGTCACCGGCAACGCCGTAGTTTTGCTCCAGCATGGCCGACACAGGCCCAATGTGCTGTTCTTCCAGCTGCCACAACCAGGGTGTACGGGAATGTTCACGGGTGCCGGTATCGGAAATATCGAACACATAGCGCAGGCGAAGCTTGTCGCCGGAATCGTCCACCAGGGCAATACCCTTGGAGCCACGGCGCACATACCGTCCCATTTTTTCATTCCACAGGTCATACTCGGCGCAGGCGGTGGCATCCGGGCGCTGGGCGTAAATCATCATTTGCTCGTGGAATGGGTATTTATAAAGGCGGGCGGCGGTGGTGAGAAAAGCCGTCCACTCCTTCCAGCTGCCTACAAGCTGGGTCGATACCTGTTCGGCCATCTGCCGGTAAAATTCAGCTTTGGATGGCATGGTTTTCTGTCCTCCCTTCATGTTGAATAGAAATGGGACGGCATATCAGGCCGTCCCATCAGGTCTTTATGTGTGTTTTTTACTCGTCGAAATCTGGGTACAGCTCCAGTTCGGCAAACTCGGTGTCGTTCATAGCTTGGAGTTTACCCAGGGCGCTGTCCGTCAGTTCCCGCAGCTCGGCTTCCTCCGGCGAAAGCTCACCGCGCATCTCCGTCAGAGCGTCGATCAGCCCGGTGCGGCTGCCGGTGTTGTAGATGCAAAGAAGGTTCGTTTCCTCAAAGGTGAAGTTGTTCATATCAAAGCTCCCTTTCCGCGCTCTTTTTTTGCGCTGTCTTTTTGTGTTCCGTCTTGGGCTGGCTTTTCAGCTGCTCCATTACGGACTTTTTCTTTTCCCGTTCCTCTCGATGGACGGCTGCTGCCAAGTCCATAAGAGAAATGGGCTGACCACTGCGGGCCTGTTGTTCCAGCTGGGCCACTGTCGGCTCCTTTGGGCCGTTATTGATGATACCGTCGATCATGCCGTAATCATCTTCCACCGTCATTTCCGCATTTCTCAGCGAATTTTCCGGCAAGAAACCTTGCACCTGGGTGAAACCAACACTGTCGCAGTAATGACAGGATACCTAACCATTCTGCTTGATGGCAACGATGTCACTGACGCTCATAGACGGGCTGTGAAAATCCACCGGCTTTTGCAGATTGAACTGCTCATACAGCCTTTCCAGCTGCTCCATAGTGCTGCCGGAACCGTCCAGAGGGGCGGTATAGATAAGGTCATAGTTACTCCGCTCTACGGACAGATTGTGCGATTGCAGCCAATCCAGATTCATAAAACGCACATTCTGCGGGTCATCCTTGCTCACCTGATAAATAGCAAAACAATTTCCCTCATGGGAAAGAAACGCCTGTTCCCGTTCCAACTGCCGATCCTGTCGTTCCAAAACTTTTTCGTGAAAGTCCGGGCTTTGCTCCCATTCCTCGCGGGACACAGCAAAGATACCGTCATGGGCGTCCAGGTCGGCAGTGTCAAAGGCCATTTCCGGGTTTTCACCCTCCTGGACGATATAAACGGTCAGGTCTCGCTCCATCAGCTCATAGGCTCGCTCTTTGGAGAGGGGCAGAAGGTCACCGTCCAGGTAGCCGCATTTCTCCAGATCATCCTGAGTCAGTGCCGGGTCCGGCATGGGATACTCGTCCAACGCCTGCTCCTGGGCATCCGGCAGCTGGGTGGCGGCAGCTTCTGTGGTCTGCTGGCTGACCTGTTCCTGCATCTGGTGGTAAGCCGCCTCCTGCAAAGTCTCGATCATGGACAGCGGCGCATACTTGATGGACTTGCCGCCCATCCCCAGGTCCTCGCAGATATGGCTAACCGCTGTGGAACGGCCCATATCCGGCCCGTCCAACTGGCCGCCGTCCATCTGCTTCATGGTTGCCACATCGTAGAGCGTGTAGTCCCAGCCGGTGTCGCAGGGCTGAACATGAAGGTAGCTGGTATCATCCAGCACCAACAGGGCCTCCCGGTACTCGGCGCTGGGCTGGACACTTTCGGTATTTTCCGGCTCGGTCAGCTGTTCCGGTTCAGTCATCGGCACCAGCTGATCCAAGCGTCCCATAAGCTCGGCAGCTTTTTGGGTGGTTTCATCCGGTTCATCCTCGTTCACGATATTCTGGAGCCATTCGCGTACACCGCTGGCATCTCCGCTTCGGAGTGTGGCAGTCAGTTCGTGCAGTGCGTCCTCACGGCTATCTGCATTGTTCCGATACTCATAAGGGTCATAATCGAAAGTGAACTGGTCGATGTCTGCTGCCAGCTGCTCGATAGAGTCCTGCTGCGGTTCCGTGGCGGCAGTCAGGTCAATGCCGCGCTCCTTGCAGATTTCCTTGTAGTTGCGCTCGATGTCGTTAATCAGCTCGCAGGAAGTCTTGTTGATGGTCTCCAGACTGGCCCGCAGCTCCTTCAGCTCCTTGTCCTTCGACCAGGAAGCGATGTAGCCAAAACTGTTCTCGCCGGTCTGGATGCCGAAATACTGGCAAACCGCATAAGAAATGCTCTCGGCCTCCACTTCCTCGGTGTTGCGGTTCTTGGCGGCCTGTTTCACCGCCGTCAGATCTTCCTCCACTTCCAACCGCCACTCAAACCGATTCTCGTCCACATAGCGCCAGCCTTCCTCGGCGGCGGCCTGTTCCGCCTCTGCTTCGGTGGCGAAGTCCAGACGGAAGTCATGCTTGGTGCCGCCCTCGCTCACCATCACGATCTTCCAGGTCGGCTCCGCTTCGTACTTTTTGGGGTCGTGGAGCTTACTGTGCGCGGTCTCATGGACAGCGGCGGAAACAGTCTGCACCTCGCTCATGCCTTCCCGGATGGCGATCCGCTGCTGGTCAGAGGAGAAATAGCCGTCCATGTTCTCGGCCATCGGCTCAAACTCGATGGGAACCGGAGCCGAGCGGCGCAGAGCTTCCATGAAAGCCTCATAGTGCGGCACCGTCCCGGACAGGCTGGAGGCCAGCTCTGGCAGGGGCTTTCCGTCCGTCTGGCTCACATCGAACACCTTCACCGGACGGAACATGGGGATTTCAATTTCTTTTTCCTCCATGACCGCCTTGCCATCCGCGTCCAGGATGGGTGCATGAGTATCCGGGTCGCGCTTCATTTCCTCGATCTTCTTTTTGTAGGGCGTGGGGGCAATGATGGTGATACCATGCTCACCCTTTTTCACATGGCGCTCAAACTGATTTTTCCACTTGTTGAACCCGGCCACCAGGGTGGCGTCCGGGCGCTGCATATAGATGAGCATGGTGTTGTTGACGGAGTAGCGGTGGAACTTGGACATGACGGACAGATAGCGCATATACTTCTCGCTCTCAAACAGTTCCTTGATACCCTGTTCAATGCCCGCTGTGATCTCTTGTAACCGTTCTCGATTGGTGGTCTTATCAGCCATGAATTTCACTCTCCTTTCCAATTTGGCTATTTCTGATTGATGTTCGGCAATCCACAGCTTTTGCTCCTCCGGGCTGTTCTCCAGAAAAAAATCCAGCAGATAGCCCACATAGTCCTTTTTCTGGATTGCCTCCATGAATCGGGGATGTGGATTTTCCTCCGGTGTTTTGGGTGTGTAGTCCGTTTCCCACTTGCGGAGCAAATGAAAGTAGTCGGCCAGGACACGAAAGGCATGGTCTCGGTCCTCCTTGAATTTCTGCGCCTCGGATTTCTGGCGGACATGGCGTCGCCGGGGAGGGGCCTGACTGTCATAAGCCAGGCCAAAATCCTGGGCCAGCTTCTCGGCGGCCTCTTTGGGGGACAGATTGTAGAGCCTCGCTGTGAAGTCAATCACATCGCCGGTGGCTCCGCAGCCAAAGCAATAAAAATATTCCTCGTTCAGCTTCATGCTGGGATTTTTGTCATCGTGGAAGGGACAACAGGCCATGCCGCTCCGGTTGACCTCGATTCCGTACATCTGCGCTGCTTCTCGGACGGTGATGGACTGCTTGACAGCCTCAAAGACACTTTCAGCCATGCTTACTCATTGCCTTTCTTGGGGGTGGGCGGCCTGTATCCGGCAGCCTTGGCCAGTTCACTGGCTGCCTTACGGCGCTCGGCGCTGTAAGGTTCCCGGACGGACACACAGCGTTTGGGAACGAGAAAGGTCTGGCGGTCCTTTTTCACAATCTGGTCCGGGTATTTCTCTGCCAGTCGCCGCAGCTTCTCCAGCAGCCGGGGGTCATGGGTATAGACCTCGGCGGTGGCTTCGGCCTGGTTGTAGAGGATGATGGTTTCCTGTTCATAGCGTGAGAGCTTCATCGTTTGCCACCTTTCTGCTGGTCAAACTCCAGCTTGAAGTTGGCGTACTGCCCATCATCCGCCAACACCACAGTGGCATCGTAGGTCTTGCCGGTTTTCTCGGAGTACAAGCCCCTCACATGAGCGCGGCCATCTTTGAGCAGTGCCGTTACGATGGCTTTGGTAGGTTGCTTGTGCTTCATCTCCCACCACTTGTTGTTTTTCCAAATTGCAAATTTGCAAGATTCTGTCTGACAGAAGAAGCCTTTTTGCATTTCTGCAACCTCTCCGCCACAGCGGGGGCATTTGCCCACCACTTCGTGGGAAGGGCTGAACAAATACTCCGTTCCCTTGATAGCTTGATAGGTTCCCACAAGTTCTTTGAGCATGGCACTAATCCCAGCCATGAAATCCTCCGGGGCCAGCTCGCCACGCTCGATCTCACCCAGCCGGTACTCCCACTCAGCAGTCAGAAGGGGCGATTGCAGCTGCTCCGGCAACACGGTGATAAGGGATACCGCGTCATGGGATGGCATGAGCTGCACGGTTTTCTTGCTCTTTTTGCGCTCCAAAAAGCCGGTGGAAACCAGCTTTTCCAGAATCCCGGCGCGGGTGGCCGGGGTCCCCAGGCCCTTGCGCTCGGCATCCTCCGGCATATCGTCCTTCCCGGCAGTCTCCATTGCGGAGAGTAGCGTATCTTCGGTGAAGTGCTTGGGCGGGGTGGTCTTGCCCTCCTTGACGGTAGCACCAGAAAGGGGCAGCGTCTGACCTTCAGACAGCTCAGGCAGAGCCTTGTCCTCGGGTTCTTTGTCCTGCTCCACATTCTTCAGCCCTGCGCGATAGGCAGCGTCCAGCGCCCGCCAGCCGTAATTTTTCACTGTGCGGCCTTTGGCAGTAAACTCCGCTCCGGCGCACTCGACAACAACGGCGGTTTCCGCAAAGGTATAGGGCTGGGCCACGGCGCACAGCAGGCGCAGAGCCACCAACTCCAGCACCGCCTTTTCGCCCACCGGCAGGCCGGACAGGTCCGCGCCCTGGAGGTTGCGGGTAGGGATCACTGCATGATGGTCGGTCACTTTCTTGTCGTTGACAATCTGGGCGGCATTGCAGGCAATCTCCATGCCATTGGAAAAGGGCATCGCCCCGGCAGTGAGCTGGACCAGCTCCGGTAGACTCGCCGCCATATCCGAAGTCAGATAGCGGCTGTCCGTCCGAGGGTAGGTACAGAGCTTCTTTTCATACAAATTTTGCAGGTAGTCCAGGGTTTGCTGGGCGGTGAACCCCAGCAGCCGGTTGGCGTCCCGTTGGAGGGTGGTCAGGTCATAGAGGGCGGGCGGCTTCTCGGATTTGTTTTTGCGCCCCACTTTTTTCACTGTGGCAGCCGCACCTTGGCAGGCCGTTTTCAGCTGTTGGGCGGCAGCCTTGTCTGCCATGCGCTCCCCGGAAACGGTGAAACCGGGCAGCTCCAGTGTGACCGTGTAGAATGGCACCGGCTTGAAGGTGTCGATCTCGGCTTCTCGCTGGACAATGAGGGCCAGCGTCGGGGACATGACACGTCCGATGTTGAGGGTCCGGTGGTACAGCACGGAAAACAGCCGGGTGGCATTGATACCCACCAGCCAGTCCGCTTTGGCGCGGCAGAGGGCCGCATCCCGCAGGCCGTCATAGTCTGCACCGGGGCGCAGGTTTGCAAAGCCCTCCCGGATGGCGGAATCCTCCATTGAGGAAATCCAGAGCCGCTTCATGGGCTTCTGGCAGCCCGCCAGCTCATAGACGCTGCGGAAGATCAGCTCCCCCTCGCGTCCGGCGTCGCAGGCGTTTACCACTTCGGTCACATCCGGGGCGTTCATCAGCTGCTTCAGCACATCAAACTGTTTCTTCTTGTCCTTGCTCACCACCATCTGCCAGGGTTCCGGCAGAATGGGCAGATCGTCATAGCGCCACTTGGCGTAGTCCGGGTTATAAGCGTCGGCGTCGGCCAGACCAGCCAGATGGCCCACACACCAGCTGACCCGCCAGCCGCCGCCCTCCAGATAGCCGTCCTTGCGGGCGGTGGCCCCAATCACGGCGGCCAAACTTTGGGCAACGGACGGTTTCTCAGCGATCACCAGCTTCATGGTTTTTCATCCTCCTTTCCCGCAGCCATGCGGTCAGCTGCCGGTGGCAGAATCCCACGCAGGGCTGACCGTCACGGTAATTTCCGCAGCCATAACAGGGGTGGCCGGGAGATAAAGTAGGAGGACGGGAAGTTTCCTTCCCGCCCTCCGGCCTGCGTGTCATCATGCGTTCATAGGGGCTGTCGGTGAAGCGGGTCAAACCGTCTTGTCCTCGCTTTCCTCGTCGCCGCCCCCGTCAGCGTCCGGCTCGTCAGATTCCTCGGTCTCCCAGGAGTCCTCGTCCTCCTGATCGGTATCATCCTCGCCGTAGTCATAATCGTCCAAATTGTCGTTGCCCTTGGTCTTGGGTCTGCTTTTTACCAGCTTAAAGTAGGCAAAAGCGCCGCCGCCACCCATCAGAGCCAGCACCGCCAAAAGAATGGCCGGATTCAGTCCTGCGGGTTTCTGCGCCGGTTCTTCCGGTTCCGGGGTTTCTTCCGGGGTCTCCGGTTCCGGCTCCTTACCCGTGCAGGCGCTCATATTGGTGGCACACACCGGGCAGGCCGTATTCACCGCACCGGCCACACATTTCTCCGTACAGGTACAGGTGGCGGGCTGCTCCTGGGTGGTCTGACCGTCCTCCATCAGCGCCATCAGGTCCGCCTCGTCCACCTGGTTTAAGAAGTGGACAGCGGTTTCCTTGTCCTCGTTGGCCCGGTCAATGAGGATGTAGAAGTAGTTGCCTGCCTTGGTGGTGACGGTGATGAGCTGCTTGTTGTCGCCGAAATCATCCACCAGGGCGGCGTTGCCATCCGGGGTCAGGGCCGGACTGTCCTCGGTTTCCTCCACGACCACATTGCTGTCGTTGGTGGCATCCTCCGCCGGAAGTTCTTCCGTTCCCTGGGCAAAGGCAGTCACGGAAAGGCCCATCATCAGCACCAGGGCGGCGCAGAGGGCCGAAAGGGTTTTGAAAATTTTCTTATTCTTCATGGTCGGTATCCTCCTGTTCGTTGTAGTTGGCGGAGGCAGCGGCCATGCCAGGGACCGTACCACCGGAGAGCATGGCGTTCAGCTGCTCCGGGGTCAGCCGCAGGGCGCGCACCATCTGAACGATTTCCAGGTTCTACGCCTCGGTTTTCTGCGCCTCCAGGGTTTTCAGCTTGTCCTGGTACTCCGCGATCTTCTCGCGGACCTTGGCAATCTCCTGGTCAATGCGCTGGATTTTGTTCTTAGCCATTTCAATCACTCCTTTTCTCATAAATCGGCCTTACCAGTTCATCAGGCCGTAGCCCTTGATGCACTCGTAGGACAGGGAATAACTCTTGATCTTGCAGGCGTCGCCAGAATTGCCCTCCACGGTGTAGACCCGGCTGCCGTCTGTGCCGACCACAAGGCCCACATGGTCGGCGCTGCCATCCAGGTCCCAGTCAAAGAAGATGGCGTCGCCGGGGGCGATATTGGCGTAATCACGCCCGCCCCATTGTCCGTGAGACTGGAACCACGGAATACCCTGGGACTGGCAGGCGGCAAAGCGCGGCTCGGACAGCCCCATCTGGCCGTAGCACCAGGACACGAAGCAGGCGCACCATTCCACGCGGGAATTGAATCCGTACCAGCTCCAGTAGGGCTGACCGCCCACATTGCCCACCTGACTTTTGGCTATGTCCACCACGGCCTGATTGCCGGGGCGGGTGCCGTTGACGAATACCACGCCGGTCAGGTCCTCGGAGTTGCTCGTATCCGGGGAGCCGCCGCCGAAGATCAGCGGCTTGTTGCCCAGCGTCTGCCGGTACACCTGGTACATTTCCAGCTGTTCCGGGGTTAGCAGCTCCGAAGCCACGGAAGATATGGGCTTGCTGGTGAGCTTCACATTCAGAATGTAATACTCATACGGGACTTCCTCGGTGGTCGTCTCGCCGGTCACGGGGTCCGTGGAAGTTTCGGTGCGGTATCGTATCTCCACTTCCTCGGTAAGCGTCAGTTCATACTGTGCGTCGAACACGCGCTCCAGCTCGGCCTGGGCGCTCTGCCGGGTATAGCCTTGCAGCACGGCGGACAGGTAGGCTGCCAGCTCATGGGGGTCATGCCCGATCATATCCAGGTCATAGCGGTACTCGTCATACCCCGGATGGCTGCTTTCGATGTTGTCGATCTCGGCTTGCAGCGCCGTTTCTTTGGCAGCGTAGTCGGCCTCCACCGCCACCAGCTCAGGATCATCCGACGGGTAGGTGGTGCCGGACACCACGGAACCGATACTCTGCGCCATCATGGAGCACAAACTCGGAGCGGCTGCTCAATTCCTCAATGCGCTGGCGTACACGGCGGATGTT
>OGXL01001741.1_pt1 | contig 17366 bp, 14 predicted proteins | sample 1576311 | NCBI WGS metagenome assembly OGXL01 (sample SAMEA3541564, study PRJEB24748) | human gut metagenome | biome: human gut; feature: human-associated habitat; material: faeces | place: China | collected 2012 | reverse complement strand
TTTATCATAGAAGAACCCTTCAATCACATATTTACAGAAAAAGTTTCACACTGCCCTAATCACCGGCGCTGCCGGCTTCATCGGTTCTAGCCTGGTTTTAGAACTCCTCCGAACCGCTTCACCGGTCCACATCATAGGGATTGATAACATGAATCCCTACTACGACGTATCCATAAAAGAATATCGTCTCGAGCAGATCAAGTCCATGGCAGACTCCCATCCGGAATCTACATGGACTTTTATTAAAGGCTCCATTTCCGATAAGGAGCTGATTAATTCCATTTTTAACGAATATAAACCACAGATTGTAGTCAATCTTGCAGCACAGGCAGGCGTCCGGTATTCTATCACGAATCCGGATGCTTATATTGATTCTAATCTGATTGGGTTTTACAACATTCTGGAGGCATGCCGTCATTCCTATGACAACGGGCAGCCAGGTGTGGAGCATCTGGTTTATGCCTCATCCTCCAGTGTGTACGGATCCAATAAGAAGATCCCTTACAGCACGGATGACAAGGTGGACAATCCGGTTTCGCTTTATGCGGCGACCAAGAAGAGCAATGAGCTTATGGCACATGCCTATTCCAAACTATATAACATTCCTTCCACAGGGTTACGGTTCTTTACCGTTTATGGGCCTGCCGGGCGACCGGACATGGCCTATTTTAGTTTTACCAATAAGCTGCTGGCAGGGGATACCATTGAGATTTTCAACTATGGAAACTGTAAACGAGACTTTACCTATGTGGACGATATCGTAGAAGGTGTGAAGCGTGTTACGCAGTCTCCGCCGGAGAAGAAAACCGGAGAAGACGGGCTTCCGATTCCGCCTTATGCCATTTACAACATCGGGAACAACCAGCCCGAGAACCTGTTGGATTTTGTGGATATCCTTCAGCAAGAGCTGATCCGTGCCGGCGTGTTGCCGGAAGATTATGATTTCGAGGCTCACAAGAAGCTCGTGCCCATGCAGCCTGGGGATGTACCGGTCACCTATGCGGACACCAGCGCCCTGGAGAGGGATTTTGGGTTCAAGCCTAGCACTAGTCTGAGGGATGGCTTGCGAAAGTTTGCAGAGTGGTATCGGACGTTTTATGTAGATAAAAAGTAGTTTCAATATATAGATCCGTCTGGGATCAAATGAGGAGGAAAATGAAAATGAAGATTGCAGTAGCAGGAACCGGCTATGTCGGCCTTTCCGTTGCCACACTTTTAGCCCAGCACAATGAGGTGACGGCAGTGGATATCATTGAGGAGAAAGTAAACCTGATCAACAACAGGAAATCGCCAATCCAGGACGATTACATAGAGGAATATTTAGCCAACAAGAATTTGAACCTTACAGCGACATTAGATGCGGAAGCTGCCTATAAAGAGGCAGCTTTTGTTGTGATTGCAGCTCCGACAAACTATGATCCGAAGAAAAACTTCTTCGATACTTCTGCAGTAGAAAATGTGATCAAGCTGGTCATCAAAAACAATCCAGATGCGATCATGGTGATCAAGTCTACGGTTCCGGTGGGATATACAGCTTCTGTCCGTGAAAAATACCACTGTGACAACATTATCTTCAGCCCGGAGTTCCTGCGGGAGTCGAAGGCACTCTATGACAACCTGTATCCCAGCCGTATCATTGTGGGAACAGATGTGGACAATGCCCGTCTTGTAAAGGCTGCCAACACCTTTGTGGAACTTCTTAAGGCAGGGGCTATCAAGGAGGAAATCGACACACTGGTCATGGGATTTACAGAGGCGGAGGCTGTGAAGCTCTTTGCCAATACCTACCTTGCACTGCGTGTTTCCTACTTTAATGAGCTGGATACCTATGCTGAAATGAAAGGGCTGAACACGAAGCAGATTATTGACGGGGTGTGCCTGGATCCAAGGATCGGTACGCATTACAATAATCCATCTTTCGGATATGGCGGCTACTGTCTGCCAAAAGATACGAAGCAGCTGCTGGCCAATTATGCAGATGTACCGCAGAACATGATGACAGCTATCGTGGAGTCCAATCGTACAAGGAAGGATTTTATCGCAGACCGTGTCCTGGAACTTGCCGGGGCGTACAGTGACAACAGTGAGTATGATCAGGATAAGGAGAGAGAAGTAGTCATTGGCGTCTACCGCCTGACCATGAAGAGCAATTCTGATAACTTCCGCCAGAGCAGTATTCAGGGTGTGATGAAGAGGATCAAGGCAAAAGGCGCCACCGTGGTCATATATGAGCCTACTCTGGAGGACGGTAGCACATTCTTTGGCAGCAAGGTGGTCAATGACCTTGCGAAGTTCAAAGAGATGAGCCAGTCCATCATTGCCAACCGCTATGACAGTTGCCTGGACGATGTGAAACAGAAAGTATATACCAGAGATCTGTTTGGGCGCGATTAAGAAAAAGATACGAGAGAATCTAATATAGTTTCCAAAACAAACATACGTTTAACGAAGTCCTGCCTTATGGTATCATTTGGTTTCGTGATTAAATACTAAGGAGGACTTTTATGAACAGAGAAGTAAATGGAACAGAGAAGACCCAAAAATATGCTGGAATCAGGATGTTTTTTAAAGAAGGACTTGAACAATTACAGGAGTTGGAAAAATCTCCTCATCCTGACAAGGAAAAATGTGATGCGATCAAGGTTGCACTGTGGGAAGGTATGAAGGGATTTGCGTATACTGTGAGTGAACAAATGAATGTATCATTAGAGGACCCTTATGAGCGGGAAGAGGTTCTCCAGGATCTTGCCAACATTTTCTTTGAGAAGCTTTACGGTTACAATTGGAGAAAAGCAACCCCGACTACGTATTTTGTGCGCTATTTTCGAGAACGTCTGGTAAATCATGTGCGTTGTGAAAAGTATAATGGAATATCATTGTATTATATAGGAAATATACGGAAAATTGAAAAGGCGGAAGAAATCTTTCGAGAACAGGGGATCCAGTATACCGATTCTATGATTTCTGCGCAGACAGGGCTTTCTGAAAAAGCGATCAGTAATGCGAGAAAAATTTTGGAAAAAGCCAATGTTACACGTTTGGAGGACGTATCGGATCTACTTGATAATAGTAGATTAGACCAGGAAAACCAAATGTTTGAAAAGGAAAGAAAAGAATTGATCAGAAAAGCACTGGAGAACAACCTTTCTCAAGAAGAACGGGAGATGATTTTACTTAGATTTTTTGCAGAGGACGGAGAAAATATGAGCTATAAAAAAATCGCTCAACAGAAAAATATATCAATTAGAAAAGCTAAAGAGATTATTGAAAAGTGAAGATAATTATTTTAAACTTAATCTATAAGGCAGAATTTTCTCAATGAAAGGACAGAAGGGAAAATTCTGCCTTTTTTATTACAAAAGAACGGAGTGAAGTGTATATATGGTCCTGTCAAAAGACGTAGATGAGTATATTAATGAAGCACATAATATTTATGATCTGGTTGGAAATTGCTTTGGAATGATGTGCGAGAAAGTTAAAGACCAAACGGCCTTTATCCGGGACTATGTAAGTGAAGGGGAGAGGAATTCTTCTAATCCGAATCTTCCGATGTTAAACAGATTTTTTGAAAAGGTTATGGATGCAGTGATCAGTTATAGGCCGTCCAGATATCAGGAATTTGCTAAAAGGGTAAGAGGCTGGATCCAAGAGCTGGAATTAAGAGAGTATCTGAAGAGAGAAGAAAATGAGCTGACAGTGATCTTTTTTCTGCTGTCCGGTATAGATGCAGGAGCGCGTTTGTGGGAAATGAAAAAGCTTTCAAGTGCAGCGGGGCCCTTGGATCGGGATAATAAGACCGGATACAGAGTATATTTTACCTCTAATTATACGCTCCATGATGATTATATTGATCATGTGGGCAGAGATAGGATGAATTGCAGTGATTTTGCGTCAGCCTTTAGGACATTTCGATTTATAAATACAAAAGACTGGAAGTTGGGAGAAAATATTCCCCGAATCATCTATATACCAAAAAATCGAGGGGAGATGGACAAAAGAGGAACGATACTGAAGGTTGCGGCAATTCCGGGTATGGATGAATGTAATTTTCAGTTTCAGCCGACTTATGGGAGCGGATGCAAAGTTGTTTACACACTGACTGAACAAGAAACTATAAAAAAGAAAATACAAAATTCATTGAGGAAAGCATTGGAAGCCAGGTGCGATATTATTGTTTTCCCTGAATATGTAGCCAGTCCGGAGGTTTATGGAATGATCCGGGATCAGGTTAAGAATTTCTCTTTAAATGTTTCGGCGGAAAACCGTCCGCGTCTGATATTTAGCGGATCTACGTGGACTGAGGATGACAATAATGTATTGAATATACTTGACGCATGGGGAGACGAAATAGGGAAATATTATAAATACAGCGCTTTTACAAAACGTAAGAAAAATGGCATTGGATATGAAATCTGTGAAAGCCTGGCGAATCCGGGAAAGTATTGTGATCTGGTCGCCCTGGAGGGGATGGGCTTGTTCTTGCCGGCTCTTTGCAGGGATGTGATTGATGGAAAGTACACAGAGGAAATAGTGAGAGCGCTCCTCCCATTTTTTGTTGTCATCTCTGCCTGGAGCAAGTCTGTGAAATCATTTGTACCAAGGCAGAAAGAACTGGCAAATAAATATTTTATCAGCAGCATCCTGGTGAACGGGTGCAGTGCGGTTAGAAAAGACAGAATTTCGATAGGAAATGCATGTATCATCCACAAGAATAATACGATTGCAGGAGCATCTATAGAAGATATTTGCAGAGATAACTGCAGAGAAGAATGTAAGAACAGTGAATGTGTTTATATTGCAGAATATGATTTTGAATTTAACGACAGTAAAAAAACAGCAGTCAAGGTGTATAAATTATAAAAATGTAATTGAATATAAGAGTGACGCATGATAAACTGTTTATAAACAATTAAAAGAGTGGTTTTATGAGAGAATTAATAAAGATTATTTTTGATCATGTATTGAATAAAAAAGAAATCCCGGATGACCTTATGTACGAATTCTCACAGGATATATTAAAAGTTATTCAAGAGAATTCTGCTCAGGAATTATGCCCGGAATTCTGGGATTTTCAAAATTATCTGGAAATGTATTGGCGAGGACGGAAATTTGAACATGAGAGTTCCCCGGTATGTACCTATCAACTGGGACAGCTATTGTCGTATACAAACATAATACGGGATATAGCGGATAAGCAGGGCCAGACATTATCTATACAAGACTATGCCGCGCGCTGGCAAAATAGATTTTTAGTATTTCAAGGAATGTATCGTGAACGTGGAATTACGCATAAAAAGCTTGCCAGGGTTTCTAATATGAGTCCCTCAGCGTTGTCGCAGTTTGTAAGTAAAACACAATGGGACGGCTATTACACGTATCGTGTGGCAGGGAGAGAAAAATATTATTATTTAAGTGAAAATGGCGAAAAATTATATCATCTGCTTTGTGAAAAACGGGAGAAGGATTTAGATGGTCATAATGATTACGATGATATCAGCGCATGGCTAAAGGCGGTGAATGATTCCAGCGTAAACACTGATTTAGAAACAAGTATTTTGAAGCGTGATACGATGGATATGCCGTGGGCAGATTGGAATAGTATTTTTTATGCTGACTATAATGAAAATGGATCTGGTGTTAGAAGCGTGATCAATAAGGAGGAGTTATATGCAGAATCCGCAAATATCATTAGAAGAGACGAAGGCTCATATTTTAAACATTTTAAAAGAAGCTTCAGGCAGTAGAGCAGATATTGCATATGAGATCTATGACATGATCGCGCGATGTTCCGGACATGAGACAGAAGCACTTGCTTTTTTTTACGAGTACTCTGAAGGTATAGAGTCCAGTGAAGAACATCGTATAGAAAAAGTGTTTTCAGAAGAGGATAAATACCAGTTTATATCTCAATACGGTAAAATGATAGATGGATTTTTGGAAGCGCTGCTCCGGGAAAATCTACCTTGTAATGCATTTTACGCGAAGTTGTGGGAATTTATCAATAATGACAGCCTTTTGGTGGAAAAGAAGCAAAAAGCCTTTGCATTGTACTATATTTGGATCGACGTAAGAATACCGTATTATCAGCTACAGGAAGGCATTAAGATGTCCAACGAGGACTATCAGGCATATAATAAAGACCTCAAAGAGACAATCAAAAAGGCCCGGTTCATTCTCTTTACACCTACAGCTCAAAAAACAGAGAGAGCATCCCGGCTTTTGGACTTGCTGGATGAGGTGAATGATAAAAGAGAAAAAGCTGTTTTGATGTCACATATTTTGCGGATGAATAACCGGAATGATGTGCTGGCCCGACTGCTGCGGCGTAAGGAGCAGGAGTAAGAGGGGGAGGAGCTGCATAGCAGCCATACAGTATTTAAGGAAAATTAATAAAATCATAAGCCGCTCTTCCTTGACGATTCAGCCAAAAACATATACTATAAGGTCTCCGAAGGTGATACAAGTTGACAGATGCAAAAAGGAGGCCTGCATATGGGTATCTATCAGATCATAGCAATTCACAGCCGTCCCTGGTCCCAGCGGGAAATCGTTTTCTTTGGGAGCGTGATCATGGCCGTGGCGCTGCTGCTCCTGGCAGCGGCAGGGATGCGCAGGATCAAGAAAAGCCAGGCGGTCAGTGTGCTGGCTGCGCTGGTCTATATCGTGCTGGTGTTTGGATCTACGGTGTTTACGAGAGGTGTGACGGACCGGCAGTGTGAGCTGACACTTTTCTGGTCGTGGAGGGAGATGCTGGCATGCCATGACAGAGAGATGCTGCAGCAGATCCTGCTGAACTGCGTGATGCTGGCCCCGGTGGGGCTGCTGCTCCCGGCGGCAGCAGGGTGCAGGGTGCGGCCGGCAGCTGCTCTGGCAGTGGGCGTGCTCCTGTCGGGGATGATCGAAGTGAGCCAGTTTGTCTTCAGGCGGGGGCTTTTTGAGCTGGATGATATCATACACAACTCATTGGGATGCATGATAGGGTGCATGGCGGCAAACGCTGCGCTCCACTTTTTTCTGCAGAGAAAGAGTCAGCGGGCCGGGGCTGTAAAAGCGGTTGCGGCATGAGAGGAAAATGAATAGAAGTTAAAGACGACAAAAAAAGCAGGCAGCTGTTTGGGATCGGACACTCTTAACAGGGTGAAAGGCCAGGACAGTTGCCTGCTTTTTTATTGTTATTTTGTTTCATTGTTTTTTACCGTGTTTTCTAGAAGAGATCTTTTGTATAAATCTGCATATATGTCTCAAAAGAGTCTCTTAAGAAATTGCTAAATCTTCTGATCATATGTGGCACCTCCTCTTTATTTTCAATTGCATTATAGTGTGATCCGGACTATAATTCTTGTCAAAAGAGAAGATAAATCAGCCAAATCTTGCAGGAGGACCTCATGCATTTTTTCTACGAGCTAAAAGAAGATCAGATGGAGATATACGAGAAGGAGTCTGTCCACTACCCGCCCCACATCCACAAGTCCATGGAGTGTATCTATGTGACAAGCGGGACATTGGAGCTTGGCGTGGGGAGGACGCTGTGCCATATGGAGACCGGGGATTTTGGGATTGTTTTTCCAAATGTCATCCACCACTACCAGGTGTTCAGCCGGGAGGAGTCCAGGGCGCTGTATTTTCTGGCTCCGCCATCTTTTGCGGGATTTTATCTGGAGCAGCTCCAGACCTGCCAGCCCAAAGACCCGGTGCTTCCGGCAGCGTTTGTACATCCGGACATCCCTTACGCCCTGGAACGTCTGAGGGAGCTGGCCGACTTGGAAGAGGGGCAGCAGGGGGAGGCGCTCGGAAAGGCGTTCACCCAGATCATCCTGGCAAGGGCATTTCCTTGTCTGACTCTCCAGAAGCGGGGGGAACAGCCGGGACAGGATATTGTGTACGACATGGTGGCCTATATGGCAGAGCACTATACAGAGGAGGAGATGTCCCTCACCAGGATGGCCCAGGATCTGGGGTACAGCCCCTTTGCCCTGTCCCGCATTTTTTCTCACACATTTCACACGAATTTCAACCGGTATTTGAATGAACTCCGCCTGAATCAGGCGCTGTCTCTGATGCAGGATGCGGACGCGTCTGTCACAGATCTGGCTATGAATGCGGGCTTTACCAGCATGCGGACCTTCAACCGCGTCTTTCAGGAGCGTTTTCATATGCCGCCCAGAGAATATAGAAAGCGGATGCCGGGAAAAGCAGACCACGCAGAAAAATGAGTGAGCCCCGGGGGATGCGGTGGATATCTTCCTGTATGTGTGCTAATATGATGGCAGATGAGCAAGAAACAGGGGAAAGGGGAGCTGTGGATGAGCGAAACATATCAGGAGGCAGCCTGGGAAGTGATCCATGAGGTGGAGAAGGCTGTGGTGGGAAAGGAACAGGTCATAGAGAAGATCATGACAGCCATTCTGGCAGGAGGGCACATTCTTGTGGAGGACATGCCCGGAACCGGGAAGACCACCATGGCACTTGCCTTTTCCAGAGCCATGGGACTGAAGGAAAAGAGGGTGCAGTTCACACCGGATGTACTGCCCTCAGATCTGACAGGATTTACGATCTATAAAAAGGAACTGGAGAAATTTGTCTACCAGCCGGGGGCGGCTATGTGCAATTTCCTTCTGGCGGATGAGATCAACCGTACATCACCCAAGACCCAGTCTGCCCTGCTGGAGGTCATGGAGGAAGGGCAGGTGACGGTGGACGGCGTGACAAGGCAGACCGGACGTCCTTTTATTGTCATGGCTACGGAGAACCCGGCAGGGTCAGCCGGAACCCAGCTGCTCCCGGAGTCGCAGCTGGACCGCTTTATGATCTGTGTGAAGATGGGATATCCGGACCGGGCAGATGAGATTGAGATACTGAAGAGAAACCAGAAGGGGAGGCCGGCTGTGAGAGCCGGCAATGTGCTCAGCCCGGATATTCTGTGCAGGATGCAGGAGGAGGCGGCAGAGATCTACATCCATGATCTGGTCTACGGGTATATTGCGGATCTTGTGGAGGCTACCAGGAACCATAGTCTGATCTCTCTGGGAGTGAGCCCCAGAGGGGCTGTGGCCATGTCGGCTATGAGCAGGGCCAGAGCCTGGCTGAAAGGGAGGCAGTATGTGGTTCCTGAGGATGTGTCTGCCATCTTTACTGACACGGCTGCCCACCGCATTCAGTTGTCGGCGAAGGCCCGGGTGGGACATGTGCAGCCGGAGGACCTTTTGTTACAGATCGTGGAAAAGGTACCGGCGCCTTCACCCAGGGCAAGGCGGGTGTAAATATGGCGCTTCGGATACTCTTTTACATGCTGGCAGTGATTTTTACCGGGTATTTGTTCTTTATATTAAATGACACAGCTGTGACAGCGGTGCTGATCATGGAGATCCTTTATCCGGCTGCCGCCTGGCTCTTTCTGGCGGGGGCAGGAAGAAATGTGGAGGCCCGCATTGGCTTTGTGCCGGACATGGGGGAAAAGGGACAGGAGATAGAGATACCGGTCCTTGTAAAGAGCAGATACCGCTTTCCTGTCAGGTGCAGGGCCATTGTTACTTTGGGGAACCGGTTTGGCCAGGGAAAGAGGAAGAACAGGCTGTCCTGCTATCTGGCTCCGGGAAAGACGAGAAAACTTTCTGTCAGGATCAAGGCAGAGCTGAGCGGACGCATGGAGGCAGAGCTGACCAGTCTGATCCTCTGGGATTACCTGGGGATTTTCAAAAGGACTCTGCGGACAGAGGGGCATAAAGCAGTGGGGATCTGGCCGGAGATGGAGCTTCTCCCCGTGGAAGTAACCAGGAGGACAAGGGACTTTCTCGCAGATGCGGATGAGTATTCCACGGAGAAGAGCGGAGACGATCCCTCCCAGATCTATCAGATCCGGGAGTACAGACCCCAGGATCCGGCGCGGAATATCCACTGGAAGATCAGCGCAAAGGAAGACGCTGTGATGGTGAAGGAGAACAGTTTCCCGCTGGGGGCGGCTGTACTGGTGCGGATTGAATTTCAAAAGAGCCGGAAGACGGCGGAGGATCTGGACAGCATCCTGAAAAGCACAGCCTCCCTTTGCCTTTCCCTGACTGAGGCGAAGTGTGTGCACATGGCGGCCTGGTTTGAGGAGAAGAACCACCGGGTAGTGAAAATGCGGGTGGATGGTGAAGAGAGTCTCTATGAGCTGATCTGGCGTCTGATGGAGATAGAACCAGTCAGTGACAGGGAGTTTGCCCGCTCCTGCTGTGAGGAGGCATTCCGGGGCGTCTGGTTCAGCACGGTGCTGACGGTGACGGACGCAGGAGAGATCCTTGTAAACGGGCAGCGCAGGGAATTGCTGCAGGTGTGAGAGGGGGAGGCAGATGAAAGAGAAAAGGGGAGAGAGAAGACAGGCGCTGCTGGAGAACAGGGTTTCTCTTTTTGTGCTGCGCACCCTTGTTGTCTGTCTGGCAGTCATAGCCTGGTGGGAATGCATGTTTTCTGTTTTCCCCGGAATGGAAGTGGACAGAAGCTGGCTGTATGCCCTGACATGTCTGTCTGCTCTTGTGATCCACGCGGGGATGGCCGGCAGATGGAGGAAAATGGCCCTGCCGGCGCTGGCATGTGCCCTTGTCCTGCTGGTATGGAGATGCCTGCCTGCTGTACAGGGAGCGGCTGCCCATCTTGTCAATGGATATCTTACGGTGCATCAGGAGAGGGGATTCTCGGTGCGCTTTTGGGAGGAAAGGGCGCTTTCCCCGGAGGCAATGGCTCTGGGTACAGTGGTTCTGGTCTGTGTTCCGCTTCTGTCCGTGCTGATCCTGGTGGTTCGGCTGGGGAGGGGAAAACTGGTTGCTGTGCTTGTTTTTTTCATCCCTGTGCTGACAGCTGTGCTGGAGGGAGTCGCCGGCGCCGGAGACAGTAGATGGCGCTCTGCCCTGGGATACAGGACAGGAAGGGATGACGGAGCTTTCCTCTGTGGCAGAATTTGTGCCGGATCAGACAGCGGCTGTCACGGTGGAGCTGGAGGAAGCGCCCACAGATACGGTCTACTATCCGCTCAGGCGGGGCGGCACATACACAGGGCAGACGTGGGAAGAGACGTCCAGCGAGGACGGGGAAGACAGCATCTTTCTCTCCTGCCCGGATAATCTGGATCGACTGGAAGAGCTGTGTGACTCCCTGTCAGCGGATACGGTGGAGGAGGCAGAAGAGCAGATTGACAGGGAAGTGACCCGAAAGGCAGTCTATGACACAGCGCCGGGTAGGACACCGGCAGGGGAAGATTTTGCCGAGTATTTTTTGTTTGAGAGTGAGAGAGGCTTCTGTGTGCATTTTGCAACCACAGCTGCGCTCATGTACCGGATGATGGGATATCCGGCCAGGTATGTAGAAGGCTACGCCATTCCGGCCTCAGCCTTTTCCAGACAGGAGGATGGGACGTATCTGGCTGTGGCGGACGGGACAATGGGACATGCCTGGTGCGAGACATTTGCGGATGGGCTCTGGACCGTGCGGGAGCACACCCCCGCCTCTGGAGCTTCGGCTGCGCCTGACAGCGAAGAGCAGGCCTCGCCTGAACCTGACAGCGCGGCGGGCCAGGGATGGCTGGATTCCTTGCTGGCAGCAGGGGCATGTGCTGTTGGCATATTTTTCCTGCAGGCCGCGGTTAGAAGGAAGAAGAAATACCGTCTGCTGGGAGACAGGGACCGGGCGGAAGCGATGAAGGCTGTCTATGACTTCATCTATGACAGAAGTCTCCGGAAGGGAATGAAAGAATACAGGCCCCTGGAGGAGGAGACCTGCCGGCACATGGCAGGCTTATGGGAAAGTGTCCGGGAGGAGGAGATGATGTGGCTGTATCAGCTTGTGCTGGAGAGCATGTTTTTCCACAAGCGCCCGTCCCGGGAAGAATACAGCAGGGCGATGGATATCTGCCGGCGGACGGAAGCAGAGATGTACAGGGAACTGAAAGGCTGGCAGAAGTGGAAGTATAAATATATCTGGTGCCTGTGATGCCTGGCAGGACAGGCCGGCGTGGCAGAGGACAGGGACAAGGAGGAAGGCGTGAAAGAGTACAAGTACATTTTTTTTGATCTGGACGGAACAGTGACAGACCCGGGGCTGGGCATCACCAATTCTGTCATGTATGCCCTGAAAGGCTTTGGCATTGAGGAGACAGACCGGACAAAGCTGTACCGGTTTATCGGGCCGCCTCTTGCGGACTCTTTCCAGGAGTTCTATGGATTTACCGGGGAGGAGGCCAGGCGTGGGATCGATCTGTACCGGGAATATTACAGGGACCGGGGCATTTTTGAAAATAGAGTCTACAACGGCATGGAAGAGATGCTGGGCACTTTGAAACAAAGAGGAAAGACGCTGGTGCTCGCGACCTCCAAGCCGGAGCCCTTTGCCCGCGAAATACTGGAGCATTTTCATCTGGCTTCTTATTTTACCTATGCGGCGGGAGCGACCATGGACGAGACAAGGGTGAAAAAAGAGGAGGTTATCGCCTATGCCATGGAGTCCTGCGGCATCACAGATCCGGGGCAGGTGCTCATGGTGGGAGACCGTCGCCACGATATCGAGGGCGCCAGGGCAAACGGTGTGGACAGCCTGGGCGTTCTCTATGGATATGGCAGCAGAGAGGAACTGGAGCAGGCCGGCGCCTGCTATCTGGCGGAAAAAGTGGAAGATATTCTAAATATCGTAAAATAAAAGGGCAGAAAAAAAGATGCACGGCCGCATGTGGGAGTATAATCACTGCGGAAGGTGCATCTTTTTCTATGTGATTATATGGCGGATTTCAGCGGCAGCGCGGCTTTTACCTTCTCCACGCCTGCCCCGATGATGGCCTGGGTTCTTGCGGCGGACTCGTCAGCTTCCTCTTTGATGCCGGAAAGGCCGGTGGTTTCTTCCAAGGTGGAGGTATCATTTACCGGAAGAACGGCAAAGGCGGCGCCGGCGTCGGTTTCGTAGCGGTATGTCCACATGGGGGTGAAGGCAGTGTCCGTGAGGGTAACCTTTCCTTTCTCATCGCTGGAAAGGGTCAGCGTCAGCATGTAGCTGTCCTCGGTCTCGCCGGTGGGCATTTCCGCCTGCATGTATTCAGCACGCTGGTTGGAAAGGAAGTTGCCGATGGCATAGGCGCAGAGCATCTGGTGCTCTCCGTCTGCGGAGGTCAGCACATCTACCGGCTGGATCACGTGGGGATGGCTGCCGATGAGGGTGTCAATGCCCATGTCGCAGAGCTTCTGGGCGATCTGTGTCTGCTCTTCGGACTGCTGTGTCTGGTATTCTGTGCCCCAGTGCATGTAGGCGATGGTGTACTGGACACCCTCCTCCTTCATGGCGGAAAGGGAGGTCTCTACTTCACTGTAGAATGGATCCGGATTGCTGGGATCAAAGGAATTGATGAGAGCAGATGCCGTGTCTGACAGGGGAATGCCGTTGATGGACTTGGAACCGCTCTGTGCTGTGGTTTCATATACATAGCTGAGCACGCCCACTTTGATACCGTTTACATCCACTATATTATATTTCTTCTGGTTTTCATCCCGGCGTGTCCCCATGTACTGGAGATTTCTCTGCTGCAGCACGTCCATGGTGCGCTGGAAACCGTCGTCCAGCCCGTCGTACACATGGTTGCTGGCCAGATTGACCATGTCAAATCCGCCACCTGCCAGTGCGTCAGCCAGGGCATCCGGCGCTTTGAACATGGGATAACCGCTGTATCCGGCCTCCTCCCCGGCAAGAGAGGTTTCCATGGTGACAGTGGAGAAATCTGCTTCCTCGAGGAGAGGGCGGCAGTAATCAAAAATAGCGTTATAGTTGTAGCTTCCATCCGAAGGGTTCAGGTACACGCCTGACTCGAGAAAGGGAAGATGGAAAACAATATCTCCGGCGGCTGTCCAGGTGGCGGTTGCTGGTGTGTAAGTCTGGGCCTGGGCGCTGGCAGGCTGGGCTTTCTCTTTTTTACTCTCCTGTCCTTCTGCCGGGAAGAAGACGGACAGCAAGGCTGCAGCCGCGATGCCCAGAATGATCGTGGCAAAGACAAAAAGGAAGAATTTCTGGTCGTTTTTCTTCCTGGAACGCTTTCTGGAACGCCGAACTTCCGCTGCGGCCTGTTCCCGCGCTTCCTCTGCCCGCTGCATTTCCCGGGCCCTTTTTCTATGGTTCTCAAATTCAGTCATTTCTCTTTTTGAACCGGTATTTTTTTTGCGGGCATACCGGCTCCCCCTCCCTCTTATGTAATACTTATATTGTACGTCCTCTCCTGTATAAAAACAAGCCCTGAACAGAGGGGGATTTCAGCATTTTCTGGCTTTTCGTTGCTCTGTCTGTGCCGGGAATGCTATAATATGCATAAGTATGAAAAAGAGCGATGCGGGAGGAGGGCAAAAGTGAGAGTTATAGATTTTAAAGATGCAAGCTGCCGACATTGTTATAAATGCGTGCGGCACTGTGAGGTGAAGGCGATTTCTGTGCAGAATGAGCAGGCCCACATTATGAAGGATCACTGCATTAACTGCGGCCACTGTCTGGAAGTCTGTCCCCAGAACGCCAAAAAATTTGCCAGCGATATAGACAGGGTGAGAGGATACCTGCGCCAGGGAATGAAAGTGATCATCTCCCTTGCCCCTTCCTACCTGGGAGTGCTGGAGTATGAACGGCCGGGGCAGGTTGTCGCGGCGCTCAAAAAGCTGGGATTTTATGCGGTCAGGGAGACGGCGGAAGGGGCGGCCCTTGTGACGGCTGAGTACCAGAAGCTGCTGCAGGCAGGGGAGATGTCCAATATCATCACAACCTGCTGTCCCAGCGTCAACGATCTGATCGAGAAATATTATCCGGAGCTTGTCCCACTGATGGCTCCTGTGGTGTCCCCCATGATCGCCCACGGGCGTCTGATCCGCCGGATCTACGGGGAGGACGTAAAGGTGGTTTTCCTGGGCCCCTGTATTGCCAAGAAGGCAGAGGCTGTGGGAGATGAGCGTGTGAGCGGTGCTGTTGACGCTATCCTTACCTTTGAGGAAGTGGTGAAATGGTGGGAGCTGGAGGGCATCGATGTCTCCGCGTGCGAGGAGGAGGCACTGGCGAATCCCTGTCCCATGGTGAACCAGCTCTACCCTGTGGGAGGGGGCATTATCCAGTCTGTGCTGGCAGGGCCGGGAGCGCCCCGGGAAGGACAGGGGCACTATTATAAAGTGGCCGTGGACGGACTGGGAGCCTGCATGGAACTTTTTGAGGAGCTGAAAAAAGGTGAGATCCAGGGCTGCTTCTTTGAGGTCAACGTGTGCGAGGGCGGATGCATCAAGGGCCCTGCCTCTGACAAGTGGAACCGGTCCGCGGTCCGGGCGAAAATGGATGTGGAGCGGTATGCGGTCAAACGAGGTCCGGCAGAGGAAATAGACGGAACAGAAGTGGAGATGCACAAAGTATTTATGGACCGGAGAGTGGAAGATCCCCTGCCCACAGAGGAGCAGATGCTGGATGTGCTCCATGCCATGGGAAAATACACAAAGTCCGATGAGCTGGACTGCGGTGCCTGCGGCTATCCAAGCTGCCGCGCCAAGGCCACGGCTGTATTCCAGAAGAAAGCGGAGATCGGCATGTGCCTTCCCAATGCAGTGGCCCAGGCAGAGTCCATGTCCAACATCGTCATGGACGCCACGCCCAGCATGATCTTTATCGTGGACGGGGAGATGCGCATACGGGAGTGCAACAAAAAGGCGCTAAAACTGCTGGAGGTGTCCAGGGAGGAGGCGCTGGACCGGTATATATTTGAATTTTTTGAAGTGGATGACATTGTCCATGTGCTGGACACAAAAGAGCAGATCATAAGAAAGAAGATCCGGCTGGAACCGGTTGGCATGTCCGTGGTGGAGAGCATTATTTACATAGACCATCTGGAGTCGGTCCTTGTCACTTATCAGGATGTATCAAAAGAGGAGAAGGTGAAGGAGCAGCATTACCACCTGAAGATGGAGACGGTGGAGATGGCCCAGAAGGTCATTGACAAACAGATGATGGTGGCGCAGGAGATCGCCGGGCTTCTGGGAGAGACGACGGCGGAGACCAAGGTGACACTGTCAAAGCTGCGGGACTCTATTTTGTTTGAAGAGGAAGATTGATATGAGCGTTTGTGTGGATATTGCATGGAAAAGCCTGAATAAGCATAACGAAGAGCTGTGCGGCGACAAGGTGGAGGTGCTGCATACAGAGGACTCGGACATTGTGATCCTGGCAGACGGCATGGGAAGCGGCGTCAAGGCCAATATTCTGGCCACGCTCACTTCCAAGATCCTGGGGACCATGTTCTTAAATGGGGCGGAGATCGAGTCCTGCGTGGAGACTATTGCCCGGACGCTGCCTATCTGCCAGGTGAGGAAAGTGGCCTACGCCACCTTCAGCATCCTGCAGATCTCCCATGACGGAAGCGCCTATCTTGTGGAATTTGACAACCCCTCCTGCGTGTTTGTGCGGGACCGGCAGATTGTGGATTATCCATATGAAGAGCGTTTCATTGAGGATAAAAAGATACGGGAATACAGGTTCCAGGTACAGATCAATGACTGTTTTGTCCTTATGAGCGACGGCGTGATCTACGCCGGGGTGGGAGAGCTCCTTAATTTTGGCTGGACATGGAAGGACATGGCCCAGTATACTCTGAAATGCACAAAGGAGACGCTCTCCGCCTCCCGGCTTGCGGCCATGCTGTCCCAGGCCTGCTATGACCTCTACGGGGAAAAGCCGGGGGATGACACTACGGTGGCAGTAGTCAGAGTCATCGAGAGGAGGGTGGTAAATATATTTACAGGGCCGCCCACTGACAAGGAGGACGATGAGCAGCTGGTCAGCGACTTTATGAAGTGTGAGGGGAAAAAGGTGGTCTGCGGCGGAACCAGCGCCAATATCGCGGCCCGCGTGCTGAAAAAAGAGATCGTCACATCTGTGAACTACGCCGATCCATCCGTCCCGCCCACAGCCTCTATCGAGGGGCTGGACCTTGTGACAGAGGGCGTGCTGACTCTTGGGAAAGCACTGGGCATTCTGAGAAAATATGAACAGGATGAATTTGACGAAGAGTTTTTCAACGAGCTGGATGCCGACAACGGGGCTTCCAAACTGGCCAAGCTTCTCATCGAAGAGTGCACAGACCTGAACCTCTTTGTGGGAAAAGCCCTGAACCCGGCGCACCAGAACTCCAACCTTCCCTTTGACCTGAGCGTCAGGATGAATCTGGTGGAGCAGTTGAAAGACTGCGCAGAGAAGCTGGGGAAGACTGTAAAAGTCAAATATTACTAGACAATTGAAACAATGGTACACCAATAATGTTAATTGCGGACGTAATACTTTTTAAAAGTATTACGTCCGCAATTGCGTTAGTTGAAATAATCACGGATGTAGCCGTATGTGATAGG
>OGXL01001731.1_pt1 | contig 17426 bp, 9 predicted proteins | sample 1576311 | NCBI WGS metagenome assembly OGXL01 (sample SAMEA3541564, study PRJEB24748) | human gut metagenome | biome: human gut; feature: human-associated habitat; material: faeces | place: China | collected 2012 | reverse complement strand
CCCGAGATGGATGGATTGGAGCTGTGCGAGCATCTGAAGTCCGAGCTTGACTATAGCCATATACCGATTATCCTGCTTACGGCGAAGACGACCCTTCAAGCCAAAATAGAGGGAATGAAGCTGGGGGCTGACGTATATATAGAGAAACCTTTCTCCGTGGAATATCTGAAAGTTTGTGTGGCCAATCTGCTGAACAACCGTGAGAAGCTACGGGCTTCTTTTGTCAATTCTCCTTTTGTGCAGACGGGCAGTATGGCAATGACAAAGGCAGATGAATCTTTCCTTAAAACATTGAAGGAAGTGGTGGTTGCCAATATGCAGAATCCGGATTTCTGCCTGGATGATATGGCAAGCCTGCTGAACATGAGCCGGTCGAGCCTGAACCGGAAGATAAAGGGCATATTGGATATGACTCCCAATGACTACATCCGCCTGGAGCGGTTGAAGAAAGCGGCGCAGCTTTTAAAGGAAGGGGAGTGCAAAATCAATGAGGTTTGCTACATGACCGGCTTCAATACTCCTTCCTATTTCACCAAGTGCTTCCAAAAACAATTCGGTATTCTGCCCAAAGACTTCGTGAAATGATAGCATGGAATGCTTGCTAAATATAACAATCCAATCAAATGCCCCTGAGATGTCTCTCAGGGGCATTTTTTGGATTTATAATTGCATAGATTGAAGCGATATTTGCATTAATTTTAGCTTTATGCGGATATATTTGCATCCGAAAGCCAACAATTTATAATACTATGACCCCTATGCCTATGACGTAACAAATCCTAATCAATGTTCTATGATTGGCAGAAGTGACTAATCACTTTCTGCGGTGTATTTAAAAGCGGACGTTAGTTTCCGCATAGTTTTAAAATCTAATTCTATCAAAAATGATCAAGAAAATCTTATTCTTATTCTTTGTTGTGTTTGCAGCTACCGCTTATTCACAAGATGTGACCATAACGGGAACGGTGACGGATGCAAATAGTGAGCCTTTGGTGGGCGTGAATGTATTGGTGAAGGGTACTACTACGGGTGCCATTACCGATATTGACGGTAATTTCTCAGTGAGTGGAAAGAAAGGAAGTACACTCGTTTTCTCTTATATCGGTATGCTTACGCAGGAAGTTGTCTATAAGGGAACTGCCTTGCGCGTGGTGATGAAAGATGATTCGAAAGCACTGGAAGAAGTGGTTGTCATCGGTTATCAGACTGTGAAGAAGTCCGACTTGACTGGAGCGGTTGCCGTTGTTGATACCAAGGAAATGAAGAAAAGCGCTGCAGGAACACTGGTCAGCCAGATGCAGGGTTTGGCAACCGGTATTAACGTACGCAGTAGCGGTAGGGCAGGCGAAGATGCCTCTATTGAAATTCGTGGTGTCGGTTCCTTGAGCAATAACTCTCCGCTGTGGGTTATTGACGGTATGATTACAGACCCGGGTGTTGATTTCAATCCTGCGGATGCAGAGTCCATCCAGATTCTGAAGGATGCTTCTGCTGCTGCCATCTACGGTTCGCGTGCTGCCAATGGTGTGATTATCGTTACTACCAAGAAAGGTACGAAAGGCCCCATGAAAGTGAATGTAAGCGTAAAGGAAACATTGGAATGGAGTCCGAAGTTTGACTTGATGAATGCGGCAGAATATATCAAGTATAATGATATTGCCTACAATGAAGCCATCAAAGACGGTATTGCCACTGTAAACAGCACTCAGAAACACTCACAGTATGATACCAACTGGCAGGATGAAGTGTTGAAGACTGCATTGGTTCAGGACTACAACGTATCGCTTTCTGGTGGTGGTGATTCCGGTAGTTATTTTGTATCAGCCGGTTACTATAACAATGACGGCGTTTCTTATGGAAATACTTTCGACCGTTATAGCTTCCGTGTCAATACACAAGGTAAAAAGGGCTGGTTCTCTTTTGGTGAAAACTTGGCTTATTCACTCACAAACACAGACCCGAACCAGACAAATACCTACAATGACTTTTTGCGTATGATGCCTACTATTCCTATCTATGATGAGAATAATCCGGGTGGATATGGCTATGGTGATGCAGCCAAGTATAATACGTTCGGTGTAAACCCGATTGCCCGTGAAGATTTGGAATACCGTCATTTCCGTCAGAATCGTTTGAATGGTTCTTTATGGTTGGAATTCAAGCCTTTCGAATTCCTTTCTTATAAATTCAACGGTGGTATTGACCTTTATTTCTATGAGAACTCATGGTTCCGTGGAGAAGGTAACTGGACTCAGAATCAGGAACACCGTGATCCGGAAAGCCAGAAGGCACGCGACAACACCTACAACATGTTGATTGAGCACACGTTGAACTTCAATAAGGATTTTGGTAAGCATCATGTGGATGCCGTGGTCGGTACTACTTACCAGCACCATGAATGGGAAGGTTTGTGGGCTTCCCGTCTGAACTTCCCGATGTTGGGTAACGGTGATTATCTGACAGTATTGAATGCCGGACAAAGCAACCAGCAGAATTCAAACAGTATCAGTGAGAATGCGATGATTTCTTATCTGGGACGTGCTAACTACATTTATGATGATAAATACTATCTGACTGCTACCTTCCGTCGTGACGGTACTTCCCGTCTGGCTAAGGAAAACCGTTGGGGTAATTTCCCCTCATTCTCCGGTGCCTGGAGAATCTCAAAGGAGGAATTCTTTGATGTGTCTTGGATTAATGATTTGAAGATTAGAGGTAACTGGGGTCGTCTTGGTAACTCTTCCATTGGCGATTGGGATTATATCGGAACTATCAACCAGAGTATTGTAACTGTATTCGGTGGTGCTATTGTTCCGGGTTCTACTCAGGTGAAACTGGTGAATGCAGGTCTTGTTTGGGAAACAAAAGAAACGGTGAATGTAGGTTTTGATGCCAGCTTCCTTAACCAGCGTTTGACTGTTAGTGCAGAATATTACAACTCAAAGACCAGTGACGTATTGGCTGAGACTCCGATTGCTATTTCTACCGGTAATCAAGGAGGCTCTCCGTGGAAAAATGCTGCCAGCTTGCGCAACAAGGGCTTCGAGTTTACACTTGGTTGGAAAGACCAGATTTCAGGCTTTAAGTACAGCGCTTTGCTGAATGTGACTACGATGGATAACGAAGTATTGAGTTTGGGTCGTGATGGTACTAATAGAGACTATATTGATTCTGGTCAGGCAAGAACTGAACCGGGCAGATCTTTGGCTGAATTTTATTTGAGAAAAACAGACGGTATCTTCAAGACGCAAGAACAGATTGATAATTATGTGACATCTACGGGTACCCCCATTATGATTGAAGGAAAACGTCCTCAATTGGGAGATGTTAAGTATCTTGACTTGGATGACAATGGAGAAATTACTGATGCTGACCGTGATTATTGCGGTAGCCCCTGGGCCAAGATGCAAATGTCATTGGTATTCAATGCAGAATGGAAGAATTTCGATTTCAGTATGATGTGGAACGGTCAGTTCGGTAATAAGATATATAACGTATCCCGTTGGCAAGGACGTCTGTTTGCAGACAACTCCAACTATATCCGCTTTGAAAAGGGTGAAGAGCCTTACCAGGTGAATCCTAACTCCAATACCCCGCGTATCATTTATGGTGACTTCCGTAACTCCCGTGATGCCGACCGTTTCTTGGAAAATGGTTCTTATTTCCGCATGAAGAACATCTCTATCGGTTATAACTTTAAGCAGAAATGGCTGACCAACTTGGGTGTTGAGAAACTTCGTCTGTATGCTACCGGCAGCAATCTGATTACTATCACCGGATATTCCGGTCTGGACCCTGATTTCAAGGGTGCGAATTCCGTTTGGAACAGTGGTACGGACAGCTTTGCATATCCTAATACCCGTTCGGTAATGTTTGGATTGGATTTGACCTTTTAACTTATAAATCAGCTTATAAATTATGAAAAAGATATATTATGGATTAATGCTTGCAGGTGCCTTGACGTTGTGCACCGGATGCAGTTCGAGTTTATTGGATATTGATAATCCCAATGAAGTAACCAACGATACTTATTGGAATAAGCCGGAAGATGCGACAGCCGGTGTAAACGCCTGCTACAGTTTCTTTTATAAGGAAGGTACTTGGATGCGTTGGCTCTCTTTCCGCTATGACTTGACTTCGGACGAAGGATGGAGTTCTTCTCCTTGGATTGAATTGGGCGACTGGACACGTTTCCTCTACAATAACTATAATTTTTACGAAGGCAACAACATTCATTGGGAACATTTCTATGTAGGCATTTTCCGTTGCAACCAGGTGTTGAGCTATGTGCCTAATATTGAAATGGACGAGACTACAAAGAACCAGGTATTGGCCCAAGCTTCTTTCTTGCGTGCATTGTGGTATTTCCAGGTAAATCTATTGTGGGACAAAGGAACTATGCCGTTGGAGCCTAAAGATGCTTCCTATATACCGGAAGATGCTTCTGAACAGGAAATATGGGATCAGATAGAGAAAGATTTGACTTTTGCCATGCAGTATTTACCGGAATCTTGGGATGCTGCCAACCTGGGACGTGCTACCAAAGGTGCCGCTAAAGCATTGCTGGGCAAGGCCTATATGCAACAACATAAGTATGACAAGGCGAAGGAACAATTGCAATGGCTGATTGACAAAGAAGGCTCTTTATACGGTCTTATTGCAAACCGCGAAGATAACTTCACCGACTTAGACGAGAATAACAAGGAAAGCATTTTTGAAATTCAGTTCGATGACCAGAACAAGGGTGGTACGGGTAATGATGCCAGTATGGCATTCGGTTTCCAGCGTACTCAGTTCTATGCTCCAAGTGGTATAGGTTGGGGAGATGGTAAGGCACGCCGCTGGTTGGTAGACGAGTTCTTGAAAGAGAAACGTGTGGATGGAAAGAATGACTTGCGCTTGTACGGCAGTATCCTTTATCGTGGATTTTCGCAAGACTTCCCCGACCAGCCGAAGAAATATTATGGATTTGAAAATGCCGATTGGAATGACAATTGGGGAACTGACCCGGAAGACTGCTATATCCGTAAATACAATACTTCTTACTATCGTAGTGCAGAAGATTATTTTGCCCGTAACAACTATCGTATCATGCGTTACGCAGATATCCTGATGAACTATGCAGAGTGTCTTGTTGAAACGGGTACTAATCCTGCCGATGCTGCTGTTTATGTGGACAAGGTGAGAGAACGTGCCGGTCTGGCCAAGTTGAAAGACAGTCAGTGGAAAGATTGCTTGAGCTCTAAAGATGCCTTTATCAAGCGTCTGCAGATGGAACGTACTTTGGAACTCTGTTTCGAAGGTTGGCGTTGGGCTGACTTGAAGCGCTGGGGATTACTTGATTCCCAGGCTGGAATTGATGAACTGAAAGCTCGTGACAAAGACTTTGACAACTTTATTGTTGGCAAGCACAGACGTCTGCCTATTCCAAGAGATGAGGTGGAAAACAGCACAGTAGGTGGTGTTGCACATCTTACTCAGAATCCTAACTATTAATAACTAAAGAAGGCTATGCCTGGAAGCCTGTTCTCATTTAGGATGCTTCCGGCATAGCCTTTTCTTTCTTAAATCTTATACCATATGCTTGTCTGTAAAAAACTACTATTACCATTCGCTTTTGCCTGCTGCGGCAGCTTGTTTGCGCAGAACATCCAGAATCCGGTACTTCCGGGAGTGGCGGATGCCGGCGTAATGAAATATAACGGCAAATATTATATTGGCGGGGTCCGTACAAACGGGGATTTCTATGTATCCGATGACCTGGTTCATTGGGGGAAACCTATCCATGTCGTGACAATGGACAATGACTGGACCAGAGGCAGCGGAGCCGGAGATGACCAGATTCATGCCAATGACATGTTCTATCTGAATGGAGATTTTCATTTGTACTGGTCAGTCAATTATTGGGGGAAGGACAAGCATGCCGTTCACATTGTACATGCGCAGAGCAAAGATGTCTTGGGCGCTTATACAGAACCGAACAAGAAGACATGGATGGATAACCGTATCGACCCCAAAATATTCAGAGATGATGATGGACAACTATACATGTATATGGTACGTTTTACTGATGGAAATACCATATGGGGACGTAAAATGAAGAACCCGGCAGAATTTGCCGGCGAACCGGTGTGCCAGTTCGCCTCATTGCCGGATACATGGGAAACGATGGATAACAGAGTAGCGGAGGGACCGTGGGTCATGAAGTATAGAGACCGCTACTATATGATGTATAATGCCAACCACACCTCTACAGAGTGGGGCAATTATCAGTTGGGAGTTGCTGAGGCAGACTCTCCTTTAGGTTTTCAAAATGGTAATAAATATAGCTATCCGGTTGTAGGCTGCAATCAAACACAACTGGAGGAGAAGCAAGTGGATTTATTGCGGTATGGCCGCACGTATGAGCCGTTGTTTGATTATACGGAGAGCAAGCCGGAGGGCGACTGGACAAAAGTGACCTACGATGACTCCGGCTGGGCGAAGGGGGAGACCGGCTTTTCGTCCCGTGAAGTGAAAGGTTCTACAACCCGGCATCTGGGTACTTGGTGGAATACGCCCTCCCTATGGTTGCGAAAGACTTTCTCTGCCGGTAGCGAAACCGGCAATCTGGCACTGCGTGTCGCTCACGACGGAGATACCCGGATTTATCTGAACGGAACAATTGTCTACGAGAAGCAGGGGCGTGATTATTGCATCGTAAACCTGGACAAGAAGCTGCGTGCTGCTTTGAAGGAAGGCACGAATCTGCTTGCCGTAGAAACAAACAAGGGACGTTCGCAATTCTTCGACGTTTCTCTGTTCGATATGAAAGACGGCATTGCCGACGATATTCTGATGACTCCCGGCCAGCCCAATATCCTGAGAGGCCCCAACGGATTTGAATGGTGGCTGATTTATATGGCAAACAAGAACAATGAGCATCGGGGACAATATATCAACCGTGTCCAGTTCTTCGACAAGACGTTGTTTGTGGATGGTATCACCGGCCCCCGCACGGCAGGTTATCATCCCGAACCTTCGATGCCTACCTTTGCGGGTAAAGGCGAGACAGCTTCGTTCGGTGTGTTGCAACAAGTACAGCCGTCCGTGGCTTACTTGTTCGAGACGGGAGTCAAGACCGAGGGTGGAGCCGGCGTCATTGCCTGGTGGAAGGATGCAGATAACTGTGCCTATGTAGGTTTGGATGCCGAGAACCGGAGCTGGTACCTGCGTACACTTGTCGGCGGTAAAGAAAATAAGGAATCCTATGCCCTGCCTGAAGATTTCCGTTGGGGTGTGTACCATCATCTGCGCATTGAGCGTAATGGTGGCTGTCTGAAGATTTGGCTGGATGAGATTCCCGCACCGGGAAAACATGTCTTTGCAGAAGCTGTTCCGGCAACAGAAGCCGGTGTTCCCGGAGTGTTCGACGAGACAAAGGCCGCCTTATTCGAAGGCACTACCTATACCATCGGTTTTGATGATGCACATTGGCAACTCTCGGAGAATGAGGAATTGCTGAAGGGAGATTTCCTGAACGATTATGAATTCAGCTTCCAGTTGTCCGGTTTGTCCGGACAAGACAAGGCAGGCAGTTATCCGGTCTATGTGGATAAGGATAACTATGTGAAAGCTCAGTTCAATGGCGCTACCCGTATGCTTGAGGTGGCAGCCGTGAAGAAAGGGAAGACTGCCTGGAAGAAAGAATTCTCATTGGGATGTCTGCAAACGGTCTATCCGGATGTGAAGTATACCGACTTCATAGAGAAATGTTATCGTTTTGCTGCACCTGCATGGCTGGATACCCTTTACCTGAATCGTCATGAAGCAGGCAACAAATCCGAGTTTGTAGATGACATGTTCGGGAAATTTGACATAGAGTACCTGAATGGCAGCGAATGGCATCCGATAGAAAGCAAAGGTAGGGGAGTAGCTGAGCATCCTGCGTATAATTATTGTACCTTTACTCCGGTGAAGGCAGAGGGTATCCGGTTCATCAACAAGGAAGCGGGGGATTTAGAACGCCATATCTATAAGATAGGCGTACACGAGTTGTGGAAAGACTCTTATAATTTCCGTGCAGTACGCCGGGGAGACAAGCTGTATCTGTTTGTGGATGGCAGGGAATTGGGTACGTTGGACATTCGCTATCCTGCATCCTGCATCGGGTTCTGTTCGGAGGGCGGTTCTCCTGCCTATAAGGGAGTGTTGTATTATCACATAGGGCAGGTTCCCGGTCAGATGAAGCCTTGATTGGATGTCGGAACCGCATTTTTGTCTTGAAATTTGTATATCGAACAATGAAATTGTAATAGGCTGGTAATCAGCATGCTTAAATTACCCCTATCTAAGTATATGACTTAGGGTACCTAAGTATACGACTGAGATACCCTAACTATACGACTGAGACCCCCTCACTATACGAGGGAGATGAGGAAATGAACTTAATGTAAATATTTATCTTGAAATAGAAACCATGAGAATCATGAAAAAGAATTTTATATGTATGTATCTGTTTCTGTCGGCTACGCTGGCTTCCTGCCAGTCTTGTTCTTCAGAGTATAAGGATGTGGACGATATTGTTGTAGAGGGAGTTGAAACCCCGATGCCTTTTGGTGACCCGTTCATCCTGTTGCACGAGGGTACTTATTATGCATACGGCACCCATGCGGATGACGGCATCGAAGTCTATACCTCCGATGATTTGCAGACTTGGAAGTATAAGGGCATGGCGCTCCAGAAGAAGGATGTCTGGGCCGACCGCTGGTTCTGGGCTCCGGAGGTCTACGAAGTGAACGGGAAGTTCTATATGTATTACTCGGCAGACGAGCATATCTGTGTGGCAACAGCCGACTCACCGGCGGGGCCGTTCATCCAAAGCAAGAAGGAACCCCAGATTGCCGATGAGAAATGCATTGACAACTCTCTGTTCATTGATGATGACGGTACGCCTTATCTGTTCTTCGACCGTTTCAACGACGGGCTCAACATCTGGGTGGCCGAATTGGAGAAAGACCTTGTCACTATCAAGAAGGAGACCATGCACCCTTGCATCCATGTCTCTCAGGCATGGGAGGAAGTATGGCCCCGTGTGAATGAAGGCCCGTTTGTCATCAAGCACAACGGACTCTATTACATGACCTATTCTGCCAATAGCTATGAAAGTCCTTTCTACGGCATAGGTTGCGCCACGGCTACCGATTTGATGGGTACCTGGACCAAATATGAAGAGAATCCTTTGTTACAGAAACCCGGAGAACTGGTCGGAGTGGGACACAGTGCCACTTTCACAGACAAGGCTGGCAAGCTTCGTCTTGTTTTCCATGCTCATAAGGACAAGAGCAATATCCATCCACGCGCCATGTATATCACTGACGTTTCTTTCGAGAAAGTGGATGGTGTGGACCGCATGAGAATCAGCAAGGACTATATGACCCCCAAAGTAGTGAAATAAGAGATGGATATGAAGAAGAATTGTATATGGCTGTTGTTGCTTTGTCTTTGCTTTGCAGGATGCAAGGAGAAGACGGTTGTAGAATCAGACTATCTGCCGATTGCCGACCCTTACGTAATGCTTTACGAAGGCAAGTATTATGCTTACGGCACCGGAGGTACGGTAGAAGGAGAGGGCTTTGCCTGCTTCTCTTCCGATGATTTGAGAAACTGGACGCGTGAAGGCCAGGCATTGTCGGCTGCCGACTCCTACGGCACGTGGGGATTCTGGGCGCCGGAAGTCTACTACATCGAGTCGAAGAAGAAGTTTTATCTGTTCTACTCCACCGAAGAGCATATCTGCGTGGCAACGGCAGATGCACCTCAGGGACCGTTCCGTCAGGAGGTGAAGCAGCCGATATGGGATGAGAAGAGCATCGATACCTCTCTCTTCATCGACGATGACGGCACGCCTTACCTTTATTTCGTGCGTTTCACGGATGGCAATGTCATCTGGGTGGCAGAGATGAACGATGACCTGACCGGCATCAAGCAGGAGACACTGACGGAGTGCATCAAAGTAGGGGAGCCTTGGGAACTCTCGCAGGACAAGCCCGCCAAAGTAGCCGAGGGGCCTTCCATCTTGAAGAGAGAGGACGTTTATTACCTGGTTTATTCGGCCAATCACTTTGAAAGCAAGAACTACGGAGTGGGTTACGCGACTTCGAACAGCCCGATGGGACCGTGGAAGAAATACGAGGGAAATCCGATTCTGCAACATGCCGACGGCTTGATGGGTACCGGTCATGGAGCACCCTTCTGCTGTAAGGACGGTAGCTGGAAATACATTTTCCATGCACATTGGGATTCCACGAAAGTACAGCCGCGCACTTCGTATATCAAGGATTTTGCCATTTCCGACCAGGGAACGGTTTCTATCGGTGGCTCTCTTATCCGTCCGCAGGTATTGGGCAGTACATCACCCGAAAAGTAAAATGAAAGAATGAAAAGAATACATTGTATGAAGAAGTTTCTTGTATTATCAGTGTTATGCAGTCTGATAGCCTGTTCCTCGTCATCGGCTACAAAAGAGGATAAACCGGAAGAACAACAGCCGAAGAATGTCTATCGCAATCCGGTGATAGATTATAGTTTGCCAGACCCTTCTGTCATTGAGGGAGATGATGGATACTACTATTTGTATGCCACCGAGGACATACGCAATCTGCCGATTCACCGTTCCAAGAACCTGGTGGATTGGGAGTATGTAGGTACTGCCTTTACGGACCGTACGCGGCCTGATTTTGAGCCGAACGGCGGTTTGTGGGCGCCGGACATCAACAAGATAGGTGATAAATACGTGCTCTATTATTCTATGTCTGTTTGGGGAGGCGAGTTAACTTGCGGCATCGGTTGTGCTACTGCCGATAAGCCTGAGGGACCTTTTACGGACCACGGAAAGATGTTCCGCAGCAATGAAATCAATGTACAGAACTCCATCGACCCTTTTTATATAGAGGATGGAGGGAAGAAATATCTTTTCTGGGGCAGTTTTCGAGGAATCTATGCGATTGAACTGTCTGATGACGGACTCTCTCTGAAGGACGGCGCCACACTGCAGCAAGTGGCAGGAACCGCTTACGAAGGTACCTATATTCACAAGAAGGACGGGCATTACTACTTCTTCGCTTCCATAGGAAGTTGTTGTGAGGGATTGAAGAGTACTTACACTACTATTGTAGGCCGTTCAGATAATCTTTTCGGCCCCTATGTCAACAAGAATGGCGGTAGCATGATGGATAACAAGCACGAAGTGCTGATTCAGAAAAGCAATTCCTTTGTGGGTACCGGTCATAATTCGGAGATTGTGACGGACAATGCCGGCAATGACTGGTTCTTCTATCATGCGGTGAGCACAAAGAAGCCTGAAGGCCGTGTATTGATGTTGGATAAGATTAGCTGGGAAGACGGATGGCCGACGGTAGAAGGCTCCGTTGCATCCACGGAAGCGGAGAAACCGAAATTTTGACAAGTATGAAGAAATCTATTTTAATCTCCTTGTTGGCCCTATTGATGATGGGCTGTCAAGTATCGGGTGGCAGTTCCTTGAAAGTGGAGGAAACCACTGTTGAAATGCGGAAGAATCCCGAAGGAGTGGCTGTATCGGCTCCCCGTTTCTCATGGCAACTGGTAACCGACAAGCAGGATGTGATGCAGACTGCTTATCAGATTGAAGTGGCGGACTCGGACAAGGGCTTGCAGGCCGGCTCCGGGCTGGTATGGAACAGCGGTCGTGTGGAGTCTGGCCAATCGGTGCTGGTGAAGTACGCAGGGGCGCCTTTGGAGTCGGGACAGAAATATTGGTGGCGTGTCACTGTATGGACAAATACCGGTGACAAGGCGCAAAGTAGTATCCAATATTGGTCAATGGCTTTGCTGGACAGTTCGGACTGGAAAGCCGGCTGGATTGGACTGAACGACAGTACAAACTTGAAACTGGACGGTGAGCGGACCATCCTTCCGGCACGTTATCTGCGGAAGGAGTTTGATTTGCCGTCACAGCCGAAGCGTGCAGTCCTTTATGTTTCGGGAGTAGGCTCTTCCGTATGCTATATGAATGGCGAGAGGATTGGAAATGATGTATTCGGTCCTTTGCCTACCTGGTACGATGCTTCTGTATCTTACCTGACTTATGATGTCACCCCCTTGTTGAAGTCCGGTACCAATGCGATAGGCGTGGCTCTGGGCAACGGCCGCTATCTTTCCATGCGCGCCAATGGGATGGTAGGTTTTGGTTTGCCCCGTCTCATGGCGCAGTTGAATATAGAGTACGACAATGGTGAGACGGTGTCGGTAGTCAGCGATGATTCCTGGAAAGCGACGAACCACGGTCCTATAACTGCGAACAACGAATTTGACGGTGAACATTACGATGCCCGCTTGGAATTGGGTAAATGGACGGAAAGCGGCTATGATGATTCCGGATGGCAGTTGGCCGAACGGATGGAGGCTCCCAAAGGAAAACTTGTGGCACAGCTCTCTCCGAGTCTGAAGGTGATGGAGGAGATAAAGCCAATATCCGTTAAATCGGTAGGTGATGGAAGATATATCGTGGATATGGGGCAGAATATGGTAGGAATACAGCAGGTGAAACTGCGTGGCAAGAAGGACAAGCCCATTACTATGCGTTTTGCCGAAGTGCTGAAGGACAATGGTACGGAACTGTATCTTGACAACCTGCGCAGTGCCCTTGTCACGGATATTTATACTCCTGCCGCTGACGGTGAGTTTGTTTGGGAACCGTTGTTTGTTTACCATGGTTTCCGTTTTATGGAAATATCCGGTTTGGACTATGAACCGGCAGCGGATGATTTCACCGGTAAGGTGGTGTATGATGAAATGGCAACGAACGGTACGTTCGAGACTTCCGAGGAGTTGATTAACAGACTTCACAAGAATGCCTATTGGGGAATCCGTGGAAACTATCGCGGTATGCCTACCGACTGCCCCCAGCGTGATGAACGTCTTGGATGGCTGGGCGACCGCACTACCGGTGCCTATGGTGAAAGTTTCATTTTCGGCAATGCTTTGATGTATAAGAAGTGGCTGGTGGATATAGAAGAGTCCATGAATGAAAATGGAAGTATCTCTGTGGTATCTCCCCGTTACTGGACCATCTTCCATGATGACGTGACTTGGCCGGCTGCCTATTTTTACGTAGCCGACATGCTTTACCGCCAGTTTGGCGATGATAGCTCCATCAAAGAGCGCTATCCGTCCATGAAGCGCTGGGTAAACCACATGACGGAGACCAAAATGAAGGACTATATTCTGGTGAAGGATGAATACGGGGATTGGTGCATGCCTCCCGAGTCGCCGGAGCTGATTCATTCGGAGGACCCTGCCCGGAAGACGAACGGTGAAGTGCTGAGTACAACGGTGTTTTACAGCATTCTGCAACTGATGGAGAAGTTCGCGCAAATGAACGGACTTCCGGCAGATGCCGAAGAGTATGCCGCACTTGCTATTAAAATCAAGGACGCTTATAACAAGAAATTCTTCAATCCCGGGACTGCACAGTATGACAACAATACGGTGACGGCGAACCTGCTTTCCCTCAGACTGGGTCTGGTTCCCGACGGATATGAAGATAAAGTATTTGCCAATGTCGTGGAGAAGACGGAAAAAGACTGTAAGGGACATGTCAGTGCCGGTGTGCTTGGCATCCAGCATCTGATGCGCGGACTTACCGAGTACGGTGGACTGGAACTTGCCTATAAGATAGTGACCAATGACACTTATCCCTCATGGGGCTACATGATTAAGAAGGGTGCAACCACCATTTGGGAATTATGGAATGGTGACACGGCAAATCCGGCGATGAATTCAAGAAACCATGTGATGCTTTTGGGAGATCTGCTGATATGGTTCTATGAGGATCTTGCCGGCATAAAGAATACTCCCGCTTCCGTCGGGTTCAAGCAGATTCTGATGGAACCGGTATTCCCGGAAAAACTGAATTATGTGAATGCTTCGCATGTATCGCCTTATGGCAGAATAGGAAGTTCCTGGAAACGTGATGGCAATAAGCTGGAGTGGAACGTTGAGATTCCTGCCAATACAACCGCTACGGTCAAGCTGCCGCTTGACTTCCATGTACAGGTAGCTGCCGGTCAGGCGGGGATTCATTCCGTGGAGGAGGCTGACGGTAAGCTGGTAGTCGAATTGGGCTCCGGCAAGTATGTATTCATGTCTGAATGATATTTTTCTAACAACAATAAAACAGATGTAACTATGAGACTAAAAAGATTGTTTTTGGGGGTAATGCTTTTGGTGGGCATTACGGGTGCCGGAGCGGCAAATGCTGCTCCGGAAGACATCTCTGCCTCTATTTCCTTAAAAGTGCCGGGGAATGATGCCAAGCAATATCCGCTGGCCTTGCAGAAGATGCAGGATGGTATGTACAGCTGCCGGGCTTCGGAAGCGTTGCCGTTGGACATCATCCGCCAGGTGGTGGACAAGGATGGCAAACAGCGCATTACCGTCACACTCAAGGCGCTGGAAAATGTGTATTTCAACTACGGGGAACAGATAAAGACCGGTTACAAGCATTCGGACTGCCAGTTCTACATGCCGGGCTTCTGGTATCGCCGCAACCTGCGTTCGCCGAAGGAGGCTCCTTCTTTCCACACATCGGACAGTTGGCTGGTGCGTGAGGACCGTTTGAGCACTCCGCTGACGGCAGCTTTCAATCCGGCAAGCGGTACGTCCATGTCGGTTATCCGTATTGACAAGTTCGACAAGGAAGCTTTGACCACTCATAAGGAAGGAGAGGTAATCTTGTCCGGTGAGACTTCCATCGGATATACCGGTTTCTGCAATGTGGATGGTATGACTGTCTTGGCATACGGTTTCCCCTATAAGGAAGCACCGAAGACATATATCCGCAAATTGACGCTGGCTCCTGCCGTTGAGGCTTTCCAGTTGCTGCGTAAGGGCGACAGCATCTCCATGACTTGGGAGGTGTCCGAAAGGAATGCTGCCGATTTCTCGGAATGCGTACAGCGCACCTGGGAGTATTGCTACGACACGAACAGCCCGAAGCCGGTCGGCACACCTTACACGGTAGACCGCATGAAGGAGGTGATGAGCAACTTCTTTGTGGAAAGCTATGTCAGCAATACCCCCACTCATTATTACTCCGGTGTAGAGTTGGAGACTGCTACTTGTGCCAATACCGATGTTGCCGAAGTGGGCTTTGTGGGACGTACGTTGCTGAACGCTTTCAATGCTTTGGAGTATGGCAAACAGCAGAATCGCCAAGACCTGGTGGATAATGCCAACCATATCTTTGACACTTATCTCCAGAATGGTTTTTCGCCTGCCGGTTTCTTCAACGAAGTGGTACACTACAACCGCGGCTTCAAGGAAACCAGACATAGCATCCGCCGTCAGTCCGAGGGAGTGTATGCCATCTTGAACTATTTGAACTACGAGAAACAGCAGAAGCGTAAACACCCCGAATGGGAGAAACGCATCAAGGGCATGCTGGACAGCTTCCTCAAGTTGCAGAACGAGGACGGCAGCTTCCCGCGCAAGTTCAAGGATGATTTCTCTGTCGTGGATGCCAGCGGTGGTAGCACGCCTTCGGCAACATTGCCTTTGGTGATGGCGTCCAAGTATTTCAAAGACAAGCGTTATCTGGCAAGCGCCAAGCGTACGGTGGACTATCTGGAGAAGGAACTGATATCCAAAGCCGATTATTTCTCTTCTACGCTGGATGCTAACTGCGAGGACAAGGAAGCCTCCTTGTATGCTGCTACGGCTGCTTATTATCTGGCTTTGGTTACCAAAGGAGAAGAGCGTGCACACTATGCCGGTCTGGCAAAGAAAGCCGCTTATTTTGCCTTGTCATGGTATTATACTTGGGATGTTCCTTTTGCCGAAGGTCAGATGCTGGGAGATATCGGCTTGAAAACCCGTGGTTGGGGAAATGTGTCGGTAGAGAATAACCATATCGATGTATTTATCTTCGAATTTGCCGATGTGCTGCATTGGCTCTCCAAAGAGTACAACGAGCCGCGCTTCTCTGACTTTGCCGAGGTGATATCCACTTCCATGCGCCAGTTACTGCCGTATGAAGGACACATGTGTGGCATTGCCAAAGTAGGCTATTACCCGGAAGTGGTGCAGCATACCAATTGGGATTACGGACGTAACGGAAAGGGATATTACAACAATATCTTCGCTCCGGGCTGGACGGTTGCTTCTTTGTGGGAGTTGTTCACTCCGGGACGTGCGGAGCAGTTCTTGTTGAAAAAATGATAGTCTAAACAGTAACCAATATTGTATTTATGAATAAGATGATGACTTTGTTGGCAAGCGTGATGCTATTGGCATCGGCTTGCACGGGCAAGCAGGCGAGCGAAAAGACTGCTTCGGGACTGGAACCTGCCAACTTCCGTACGGAAGTGGATGGCAAGCAGACAGACTTGTTTGTTTTGAAGAATAAGAATGGTATGGAAGTTTGTATTACGAATTTCGGCGGACGTATTGTATCAGTGATGGTGCCAGACAAGGATGGCGTTATGCGTGATGTGGTGCTGGGCTTCGATTCCATTCAGGACTACATCAAGTTCCCTTCGGATTTCGGCGCTACCATCGGACGTTATGCCAACCGTATCAACCAGGGTAAGATTACAGTGGATGGGGTAGAGTATCAGCTGCCGCGCAACAATTACGGTCATTGCCTGCATGGAGGTCCCAAGGGATACCAATATCAAGTGTTCGATGCCCGCCAGTTGAGCAGTCAGGTTCTGGAGTTGACTTATCTGTCGAAAGACGGAGAGGAGGGCTTCCCGGGTAACCTGACCTGCAAGGTCACTTTCTCGCTGACAGATGACGATGCCATCGACATTCGTTACAGTGCCGAAACAGACCGTACCACTGTTGTCAATATGACGAACCATTCTTACTTCAATCTGGATGGCGATCCCTCCAAGTCCAATTCGGATTATCTGCTTACCATCGATGCAGATGCCTATACTCCCGTGGACAGTACCTTCATGACTACCGGTGAGATAGCTTCCGTAGAAGGTACGGATATGGATTTCCGCACTCCTACTGCTGTTGGCGCCCGTATCGACAATGACTTTGAGCAATTGAAGAACGGCAAGGGCTATGACCATAACTGGGTACTCAATACGAAGGGTGACATCACCCGCCCGTGTGCCACCCTCGAATCTCCCTCAACGGGTATTGTGCTTGATGTCTATACCAACGAACCGGGCATTCAGATTTATGCCGGTAACTTCCTGGATGGCACACTGACCGGAAAGAAAGGTATCGTGTACGGTCATTGTGCGTCCGTCTGTTTGGAGACGCAGAAATATCCCGATACGCCCAACAAGCCGGAATGGCCTTCGGCGTTGCTGAAGCCGGGAGAAAAGTATGACAGTCATTGCATCTATCGCTTTTCGGTGAAGAAATAAATATAAGGCAGGCGTAGCAGA
>OGXL01001729.1_pt1 | contig 17430 bp, 16 predicted proteins | sample 1576311 | NCBI WGS metagenome assembly OGXL01 (sample SAMEA3541564, study PRJEB24748) | human gut metagenome | biome: human gut; feature: human-associated habitat; material: faeces | place: China | collected 2012 | reverse complement strand
GGGCAATGAATGACAGACCGGATGGAAAAAACATTCCTATTATAGCAATGACAGCGAATTCATTTGCAGAAGATGTTCAGGCATCACTGGATGCAGGAATGAACGCACATTTGTCAAAGCCGATTGTGATTGATGAAGTTATAAAAACGATTATAAGGTATGTATATAATTGATTAGCAGAGGTTCATGAATTAGTGGAATACAATTGACAGGAGGACTAAAATATGACAATGCGAGAGTGGTATGAAGCTATTGGAGGAATAAAGAAGGGACTGTAGCGTTAAGTGATGGGACATGACTTTCTGCCTTGGATCAAGTGCTTGGAACATCATAAAAAACGAGTGGATAAAGGTAATAAAAAATATGGATAAAAGACAAAAAATCCTGATTGTAGATGATGCAAAATTTAACAGGGACATATTGAAGGAGATTCTTGGAGATGCTTATAACTATCTGGAAGCCGAAGATGGTAATCAGGCAATCCAGATGATAGGAGAAAATATTGGAATTGATCTGATGCTTTTGGATATCAATATGCCACAGATGAATGGTTTTGAAGTCTTGAAAATAATGAAAAGAAGCCAGTGTATTGCTGAAACTCCTGTAATCATGATATCTTCTGAAGATGCTGTTGATACTATGCGTAAGGCATATGAGCTGGGAATCACAGATTATATCACACGACCGTTTGATTCTGTGATTGTAAAGAAAAGAGTTCAGAATACCTTGGGCCTCTATATGAACCAAAAGCATCTGATAAATGTGGTTTATGATCAGGTTTACGAAAAAGAAGAAAATAATAATATCATGATCCGGATTATGAGTAATATATTGGGATCCCGTAACAGCGAGAGCAGAGAACACATCCTGCATATAAAAAACAGCAACGGAGATGATGCTGAGACAACTGGTAAAAGTAACAGATGCTTATCCTTTGACAGAGGCAGATATTGCTTTGATTACAACTGCTTCTTCCCTTCATGATATTGGTAAGATTCGTATTCCGGAGGAAATATTGAATAAGCCAGGCAGACTTACAGATGAAGAATTTAAGATTATGAAAACCCATAGTGAGCTTGGCGCAGCTATAATTAAGGATATGGACTTTCCGCAAGATCATCCACTGGTGCATACTGCATGGGAAATCAGCAGATGGCACCATGAAAGATGGGACGGAAAGGGTTATCCGGATGGCTTAAAAGGTGAAGAAATACCAATCTCCGCGCAGGTGGTATCGATTGTTGATGTTTATGATGCACTCACCAGTGAAAGGTGTTACAAGAAAGCATTTGATCATGATACAGCGATTCAAATGATCCTGGATGGGCAATGCGGTCAGTTTAATCCCATCCTCCTTAAGTGTTTGAAAGAACTGAGTACTCAGCTTTCAAAAATGCTTGGTAAAGAGATGGATGATAATAAATATTATCATGAAGCACAGAGACTTTCGAATGAAATACTCAGTGATAAATCCTTACCGAACCAGATTTATTCACAGAGTCTTATCAAGGTCATGCAGGAAAAAATCGATTTCTTCAAATCGAACAGTGGCAAGAATTCGATTGATTACAATGCAAGTTCGGGCCAGTTAACTATAATAAATGAAAAACAGAAGATAATATACCAGAGAGATGATCCGGGATTTGATGTATTCAAAGTGTTTGAAGTGAGTGAAGAAGATATTCAAAATATCGTAGATTTGTTGGAGCAGACCTCAATAAAGAATAAAGAGATTTCATTACAGATAAAAGCAAGGTTTGAAAACAAAAGACAAATGTATAATCTGAAACTGCATACATTGTGGACTCCATTAAAAAAAGATGGCTATATTGGAATTATTGGATATTTTGATATTGTAAAATAGAAAAATGCAAAGCGGTGGAAGAAATGTGGCATATTCTGATATGGCACTGGTCGGAAACTGTATTCGGAGCGGGCGTTATTGGTTTAAGGAATGCGGGATTCTTTGTTTTCGGGATATTTGATGAAAATAAAAAAAGGATGAGATTATTGGACTGGAGACAGGATAAGAACTACCTTGACTATATCGACAGCGGGGAATCCGCGGCAGTGTATATAGTCAAAAATATCGTAAAATCATTAGATACAAAAAACATGTGGGTGGATGTCGTATCGCTGAGTACTTATTGTAAAAGAGGCTCTGGAAATATTGCGTTTAACTGGATCATTGTGGAGTTGTTTCCGCGGATATTGAGAAAACGGAACGAATGTGATATCTTTTTAGTAGGATAAAACGGCGCGAGGAGGAAATGACATGGTTGTTTATTTTTCAGGAACGGGAAACAGTAAATATGTAGCAGAGAGGATTGCCGGCAGCTTGCAGGAAAAACTGATCTGTATGAACGAACGGATCAAATCGGGCGATACCGGGTCTGTTAAGACAAGAGAGAATCTGGTAGTGGTGGTACCGACTTATGCATGGAGAATCCCGCGTGTGGTTTCTGACTGGATCGGACAGACAGAATTTGTCGGGGCGAAGAATGTCTGGTATGTGATGAGCTGCGGAAGCGGTATTGGTGGCGCAGATATATACAATCGAAAACTGAGTGAGAAAAAAGGATTAAAACATATGGGGACGGCACAGATCATTATGCCGGAGAATTACATTGCCATGTTTAATGCTCCTGATGTGGAGAAAGCAAAGAAGATCGTTGCGGCAGCAGGTCCTGATATTGCTAAAGCTGTGTTGGCAATCAAACATGGAGAGAAGCTTCCATCAAAAAGTGGCTTCGGTGCATCTTTTGAGAGTGGTCTGGTGAATGATATCTTCTATGTGGCATTTGTAAAAGCAAAGGCATTTTATGCAGATCAGACCTGTACCGGATGTGGCAAATGTGTAAAAGTCTGTCCGTTAAACAATGTGACAATGAAAAATAAGAAACCTGTATGGGAAAAGCATTGTACGCATTGTATGGCCTGCATTTGTTATTGCCCGGCTGAGGCAATCGAATATGGCAGGAAGAGTGTTGGAAAGTCCAGATATTGTTTTGAGAATCTGGGGCTTGAGAAATATGACTATAGCAATCCTCTAAAATAATGCATCTTAATCCAGTCCATCAGAGTGTGAAATCTGCGTCAGATATTTTTGCCTTGCGTCAGCACGCCTGCAGATATCTTCCTTGTCTTTCGTACTCTGCTGAACTGTCTTAAATGCATTATTTACGAGGATTGCTATAGTTTGATATTTACGATCAATTCTCGAAAAATGTGACAGTAAAACCATCATTTCCTATAGTTACGTCAGAAATAGTATCATTATCCCAGAGAGCATCCGTAATGACAGACTTTAAGGCTTCGTCCAGAATAAGATTAAATTCTTCTTCGATAAGTGAGAATGGAACCAATTTCTGGACTTTTGCACATTCCAGAATAAAATTAAGTATTTTTTCTTCCATGATAAATCCTCCTCGTAAAATTCCATACAGCATATATTACAATAGACAAAGCAATCTGTCCACCTTAGATTTTATTTTTGATAATTCATTATGATACGATACAGGTGGCGGTATATGACAACCGATTAGAAATTACTTCTCCAGGAAAGCTGCCAATGGGACAAACATTCATATCGGATGTACCTTGATGGTGGAAATATATAGCTAATTATTCAGAACTTTCATAGACAAAACGGATTCCATCGTATATACTTTGAGTAGAAACGAAAAAAGAAAAGTAACTGTTCATGATAGTTTGGAGTATCTGCGTAATGAACAGCTACGGGAAAAAGGGGAACAGTTATGTTATTGGTAAAGAATGCAGCGATTTACGCACCGGAATATCTCGGTAAAAAGGATCTTTTGATTTGCGGGGGAAAGATTGAATGTATACAGGATTCCATCAGAGAATTGCCTGTGGAGTGCGAGGTGCTGGATGCAGAGGGCAAGATTCTTACTCCCGGATTTTTAGATCAACATGTACATATCACCGGAGGCGGTGGAGAGGGAAGCTTTCATACGCGGACACCGGAATTACAGATGTCAGAACTGGTAGAGAACGGTATCACAACAGTGGTGGGACTTCTGGGTACGGATGGTATCACCAGGAGTGTGGACAATCTTTATGCGAAGACCCGGGTACTCTGTGAGGAGGGCGTGAGTGCTTATATGCTCACAGGTGCTTACGGATATCCCAGCCCGACTATCACAGGTGAAACAGACAGGGACATCGTATTCGTGAATGAGATTTTGGGTGTGAAGCTGGCGATATCTGATCACCGGGCACCTAATGTGACTGGTGATCAGTTGGTTCAGATTGCAAGTAAAGCTCGTGTGGCGGGAATGCTCAGTGGAAAGCCAGGCATTGTGGTGCTTCACATGGGAGATGACAAAGATGGTCTTGCGCCGGTATTCCGGGCATTGGAGGTGAGTTCTGTTCCTGTACGGATTTTCCGTCCCACTCATGTCAACCGGAATGAAAAGTTGCTGGAAGAGGGCTACGAATTTCTGAAGCGGGGAGGTTATATTGATCTGACCTGCGGTATGCACACTTCACCGGGAGAATGTGTTCTGGAGGCTAAAAAGCGGGGACTGCCCACAGAGCATATCACAATGAGCTCTGACGGACACGGAAGCTGGTCTAATTATGCTGAGGACGGCAGCCTTCTGGAGATAGGTGTATCTGGTGTGGATGCACTTTATAAAGAGTTGAAATATATGGTACAGGTTCTGGGAATGACTCTGGAGGAAGCACTGCCTTATATGACCTGTCAGGTTGCAGAGGGGCTGGATTTACTGGGAATCAAGGGAACTGTGGCAGAGGGGGCCGATGCGGATCTGTTGCTGTTTGATCAGGATCTGACGCTGGATACTTATGTAGCCAGGGGAAAGATCTTTATGAAGCATGGAGAGGTGATTCGAAAAGGCACCTATGAGAAGTAAGAAGAGAATAAAAACGAAACCGGATATATGGCTTTCTGTTGGAAACCTGTATATCCGGTTTTGTTTTTGGGCTAAAAATCAGGATGGCAAAGTGTCGATAAAAATCTGCCGTTCAGATGGTGATACACTATCGATGACAAGACAGGATGCCAGAATATTGAGCATAGCCATAGGTGCAGTCATAGAGTTATAAAACAGCTTCGTAGATGTGGGACAGAGAAGCAATAGTGTGCTGTGCGCAGCTGCCGGTGAAGTATCACTGTCTGTGATGGTCAGAATCGGTACCCCTGATTTAGCTGCTTTTTTAGCAATATTTCCAATCGGAAAATAATAGCGGGGGAAAGAGAAAAAGATTACCAGGTCACCATCCGTCAGCTGTTGGATAATCTTCTGGGTGACTTCCAGATCCGATAAATCAATCAACGCAGAATTCAAGTACAGAATTTCCAAACGGCTCTGTAAAAATTTGCCGGGAACCAGAGAAATATCATGGGCAAAGATGTAGATACGGGTGCTTTTCCGGATTTCATCAGAAGCCTTTATGACAGATTCCAGATTGATGTTGGTAATAAAATCAGAGAAAACTGCGGCCTCTGTATTGCAGATTTCATGAAGCATTTGTTCCCGCTCGGTGTCTTCGCCTGAGGTACGCTCTGGCAGAAAAAAGGAAGAAGAGGAGGCCTGCTTAATCATTTTTTGGGTATAGTCCCGAAACTGCTCCTTTAAGTCCAGAAAGCTGGAGTACCCCAGTTTTTGACAAAAACGAAGCAAAGTCAGCTCGGAGGTACCGGTCTGATGGCTTAGCTGTGCCAGTGTAATGTAGCTGATTTCCTCCGGATTAGCAATTAGATAATCTGCGATTGTTTTCTGCTTTTTTGTCAGGGCAGGATAAAGTTTTTGAAGATGCTCTAAAATATCCATAGATATTACACGATGTCCTTTCTTTGCATGGTGCATGCAATGTTTTATATTTTTTTCATAAAAATATAAGTAAAAACTTTACAAATTTATTATAGCATGTATAATGGAAAATATAAAGTAAAGTATATACTTAACAAAAAATCGAAAGAAAATCATAGTATATATTACATGATTTTCTTTCGAAAGCAAAGGAGGAAAAAGGCTATGAAGAAACTTTTTGAGAAACACTTCGAACGGACATGGTTGATTATTTTTCTGATTATGTTTGTATTAATTATGATTCCGTTCCCGTTTTTCTACAGCGAGACGTATATTCCCGCATTTGGTGGTGTTCCACTCTATATATTCGGATGGATTGTTCACACTGCCATTACATTTGTGCTGATTATTGTTTATTATCGCATGTGTATGAAGAGAAAAGAATATCACACTTATGATGAGGAGGACAAATAAATGAATGGAGCAGCAGTAATTCAGCCAGCACCGATTCCTTTCTATACAGTTCTGGTACTTTATCTTGGAATTATGGCATTTATTGGTTGGTACGCAGGACGTAAGACGAATAATATTGGCGATTTCTTTGTATTGAGTGGAAAGGCTGGCGTGGTAGTAAGTGGTATTGCATATTTCTCAACTCAGTTTTCCATGGGAACATTTCTTGGTACACCGGGAACCATTTACGGTGTAGGCTATGCAGGAATGGCTATTTCTGTACCTGGAGCTGTGTTCTGCATGATTCTTCCGGCTCTTCTGATTGGCCGCAAGCTGATTACCCTTGGTCATAAATATGGTTTTCTGACCATGGCTGATTACTTGACAGATCGTTATCACTCCAAGAATATGAGCGGTGTTTTGGGCGTGATGATGCTCTTCTTCCTGGTTCCGATGATGGGTGCACAGATTATCGGAGCAGGCGTTATTGTACATGTATTTACCGGACTGCCTGAATGGGTAGGCGTTGTGGGAATGGGTATCATTGTCATTCTCTACTGTATGACTGGTGGTATGAAAGGTGCCATGATGACAGACGTTATCCAGGGGTCTCTGATGATTGCTACTGCAGTGGTTACTTTTATTGTATCTATAGTAATGGGTGGAGGTTTCTCCAATATTAACCATACACTTCAGAGCATGAATGAGGCTTATTTGACTTTCCCGGGTGCCAATGGTTATATGCCTTGGACTTATTATATATCCAACATTGTACTGTGGTCCTTCTTTACTATGGGACAGCCGCATCTGTTTACCAAATTCTTTGCCATGAAGGATCATAAGACTATGTTTAAAGCAATTCTTCTTGGTACTGCAGGTATGTTTTTCTCTGCGACTTTGATTGAGTGGGCCGGTGTAAATGGTATCGCTTCTATTCAGAATATCGAGAAGGCAGATCAGATTATTCCAATGATTCTGCAGAGGGGAATGAATCCATTCCTGGCTTCTATTTTCATCGCAGGTATCGTGGCAGCAGGTATGTCCACTATCGATGGTATTCTGGTCACCACCACCGGTGCTGTTACCCGTGATATTTATCAGAAGATTATCAATAAGAATGCTACAGATGAGGCTGTTATGAGCCTGTCTAAGGTAGTGACTGTAATTATCGGTATCGTTGTAATTTGCTTTGGTGTATTCCAGCCAGGCAGTATTTTTGAGATTAACCTGTTTGCATTCTCAGGAATGGCAATTTTTGTAGTGCCGATTCTGTTTGGAATTTACTGGAAGAAAGCAACAGCGAAGGGAGCAATCGCATCGGTTATAGTAGGTATTATTTCACTGTTGCTCTTTACACTGAATCCGTCTGTCAAGGCGCTGGCTATGGGCTTCCATGCATTGTTCCCGACTACCATCATTGCTTCTATTGTAATGATTGTAGTAAGTAAATTTACAGAAACTCCGCCGCAGGAGACTATTGATCGTCATTTTACAGTATAAAAGTTAGGAGGCGTATTTAAAATGTATCTTGCAAAAATGACTACAGCACAAGCAAAAGAGGCTTTTGAGAAGGATCCGATTATTGTGATTCCGGTGGGAAGCACCGAGCAGCACGGAACACAGGGTGCGTTGGGAACGGACTTTATGGTACCGTCCTATCTGGCGGATCATGTGGAGGATGTAGATAACGTAATCGTAGCACCTACTGTTCCATACGGTGTATGTCCTTATCACTTAAGCTTTGAGGGAAGTATTAATATTGGTTATGAAGGACTTTACATGGTTCTGCATGGCATCATGGATTCTCTGATGCAGCATGGCGCAAAACGTTTTGTAATTCTGAATGGCCATGGCGGCAATACTCCATCCATTGACCGGGCAGCTCTGGAGGTATATCATAAAGGTGGTGTATGTGCCAGCGTAGACTGGTGGAGTCTGGTAGCTCAGCTGGACAAGAAGTTTGAAGGCGGCCATGGTGATGTTCTGGAGACCTCAGCTATGATGGCAATTGCTCCGGAATCAGTACATCTGGAGCTCAGCAAGCCTATCAATGCGCAGGATCCTTCTGAGAATATGAAAGCGGCTTATATCCAGGCAGTTAATTTCAAGGGAGGTATCGTCCGTCTTGTGAGAGATACCAAAGAAATTGCTCCAAGTGGCTGGTTCGGTCCTTTTGATCCGAAAGATTCTTCCGCAGAACTTGGACAGGAGGCCCTTGATTTGGCAGTATCCTATATCCGTGATTTTCTGGAAGAAATGAAGCAGATAGAACTGTCTTCCTGATATATATCTGAAGGGATGGGGGTGTCGTAAAATCATCAAATTAGATGATTGAGCGATGCCCTCGCTTTATATGTGTGAAAAAACGGAAAGAATCTTTTGAACTGTTAGATCTTTCTGGTTTTTTACGTACTTTAAGCAGTTAGTCTATGAAAAATAGGTTAGCTGCTTTTTTTCGTCTCAAAAACAATTATCTTTGAATCAGTTATAATAATTTTATGAAATTCATCATATTACCGTTGGATAGTTCTATGCCAAATTGCACATTATAACATACAGAACAGGAGGAATGCTTATGACATTGGAACAGGTTGTACTGACAATGATTAATGACAAAATGCTTGATAATGGACAGATTTCCGAAAAACTGCACAGCAGTATCCAGAAAGACATTATAACCTTAAGTACCTTCAATACAGTAGTCGCGAAGAATGGAGAACAGATGGACAGTTCAGATGAATATTGCCAGCGAATCAGTTGATTGGAAAGGAATAAGATGGATATTTATGCAACACGTGAGGAACTGAAATCCCGGCAGAAAAATATATTTGATCTGAAACTGAATGTGGCGTATTATGCCCGAGTCAGTACGGATAAGGAGGAACAGAAAACCTCTATTGAGCATCAGTGGACTTTTTTTGAACAATTGATTTCAGACGTAAAGAATTGGACGCTTGTGGATGGTTATATAGACGAAGGAATCTCCGGTATTACCGTAACCCACAGAGAGGAATTCCAGAGAATGCTCCAGGATGCAAAAGCCGGGAAAATTGATCTTATCATAACTAAAGAGATCACCCGTTTTGCCCGAAACGTATTAGACAGTATACGATATACAAGAGAGCTTCTGGACTGTGGAACTGCTGTCTGGTTTAGGAATGACAATATCAATACATTAGATGAGGATTCGGAACTCAGGCTGTCAATTATGTCCGGTATTGCACAGGAAGAAAGCAGAAAACTTTCAAGTCGTGTGCGTTTCGGTCATGCAAGATCCATACAGAACGGTGTGGTTCTTGGTAATTCACATATATATGGATGGGACAAGCGAAACGGAAAATTGTTTTTGAATCCCGAAGAGGCAAAAATGGTACAGCTTATTTTTGAAAAATATGCCCTGGGAAACTGGTCTACCCATTCACTGGAACAATTTTTATGGGAATGTGGATACAGAAATTATAAAGGGGGAAAGATTGACAGCCATGTGATTGCCAATATTATCCGAAATCCTAAATATAAGGGTTACTATGTTGGTGGAAAAGTAAAAATAGTTGATCTCTTTACTAAGAAACAGAAATTCCTGCCTGAAGATGAATGGGTGATGTATAAAGACGATGGTACCCATGTCCCTGCAATTGTGGATGAAAAACTGTGGGAAGATGCAAACAGGATTCTGGAAGAAAGAAGTAAAAATATCAAGTTGAAAAAAACTTCCTATAAGCAGGACAACCTTTTTACCGGACTTATACATTGTGCGGAAGATAAAGCTGCATACTGGCTGAAAGTCAGAACTGTCCGCGGAAAAGCCGCAAAAACCTGGGTATGCAGTCATCGCATAAAACAGGGCGCAGTTTCCTGCAGATCAAAACCGGTAAAAGAAGAAATCCTGCTGGAGATGATATCGGATGTTTATAACAATCTGGCTCAAAGCAATAAAAGTATATTGCATAAGTATCTGGAACTTTATGAGAAAGAGATTAACAAAACAGAAGGAACTGAAGAAAAAATTGACAACATACAGCATGAAATAACAGTACTGGAACAGAAGAGAGATAAGCTGCTGGATTACAATATGGGCGGCTACATTTCTGATGCGGAATTTTTAAGCAGAAACAAGGTTTTTACACAGCAGATAGCAGAGAAAAAAGCGAATCTGGAACAATTGAAAAGCATGAAACCTCTTTCAAAAACAGAATTGACAGATCAGATGGACAGGATATTAGACTATGCAAAGGAATATTCCTGCGTAAAACCCAAAGATATCACCAGAGCCATGATTGAAAACACAATCAATAATATAGAAATAACTCCGGTTAATGAAAAGAAAGCAGAAGTGATGATCGTATTTAAAAGTGGAAGTCTGCACAGCTCTGAATCTGTTATTCCGGCACTGGGACAGGAAAAAACTTATACTACGGAGACAGGGTATGAATATGTTGTACATTCAGGAATTTCTATGTAGATATTGCACTCACATATGGAATTCTTTTGCGAAGGTTACGAAAAGTAAGAAGTAGTGAATATTTCAGTTTGAAATAATATATAAAACAGGTGTAAGACATGGCAAATACGAAAAAAAGATGGACAGCCGATGAAATCGAAATATTAAGAAAGTACTATCCCGCAGAAGGAGATCAGGTCTGTGAAAGATTATCCGGAAGAACTGCAAAAAGCTGCAGGATCCAGGCATCAAAAATGGAAATATCCAAAAACATTTCCTCTTCAGCAACTGTACAGAATGATGTTAAATATGTCAGATTATGGACAGAGGCAGAGGATAAAATACTCAGAGAGTATTATGCTGCGGAGGGCAGTAAGGTACGTTATCGCTTAAATCAGAGATCAGCAGAATCCTGCAGAGGAAGAGCTGCTGCATTAGGACTCACTTATTCCGGGGCAAACAGAAAATGGAGCAGCAGCGAAGATAAAATTCTGAGAAACTATTATCCGACAGAAGGTGCTGAAGTTCAGAAAAGACTGGAGGGAAGATCCAAAGAGGCATGTAATAAAAGAGCTGCCAAATTAGGTCTTTGCATACTGGGAAGAAAAGAATGGACTGCAGAAGAAGATGAAATTATAAGAACATATTACAAAGCGGAAGGCAGGAAGGCAGCAGAACGATTGGAAGGGAGAACTCTGACTGCCTGTCAGTCCAGAGCTAAGTACTTAAATGTCAGATCAGACAATAACAGACTTCCATGGACACAGGAAGAGGATGCGATCATTTCCCGATATTATGAAGAAAAAGGTGCCGGATATGTGCATACTCTCATTCCTGAAAGATCTCTTCAGGCATGCAAATACAGAGCGATGATTCTGGGATTAAGCAGGAAAACCAATGATCCATGGACAAAAGCCGAAGAGAAGATACTGAAGAAATACTACCCGGTTGAGGGCAGCAATGTTTATAAACGTCTGAATAACCGTAGCAGAAATGCCTGCATCAGCAAGGCAGCCCAATTACATCTGCAATATGGACAGCCTATGTATAAAGGACCTGTATTGGATGAATGGATCATACTGGCAGTGAAACAGGGGATCACAAAAGTAAGACAATCTATGACATACAGTGAGATAACCTTTAAACCCGGAAAACTCCCTGAACTGCATCTGAGACTGGAATGTGATGAAACCGGAAAATTCAGGGTTTATGAGAAGTCTGTTCTTTTGGATGAAAAAGAATATGACAGGCAACGGGTTGAGAATCTCGCGGATACAATGGGACTTCAGATAGAAGGAAACAAAATTATTTTAAACAGCAGCGAAGAAGAGATAGAAGATGATATTTTCAGACTGATAGCAGGATGTTACCTGATTTATTACCTGCATTATTTTATGGAATTGCCATAATTGCTCTATTTTGTCTTATCTTGCTGTGAAATGATAAAAATTTGTCAACAGGATACTGCTTGATTTATGAGATACTTTCTCAACAGATGCAGAATAATTCTCTTGCATTTTCACACAGGTTAGAATATACTAACCAACAGAGTTAACCAAAGCAAACTATTGCGTGATTTGATCATTTAAACTTCCACTGAAGAACTGAGATGAATCGGAGGATTTTATCCGCTTCATCTGAAATGAGATGATACACAGATAGCTTCAAGTCAGGGACGAAATATCTTTTGCCCCTGATATCATATTACAGGAGGAGAAAGAAACAGATGAAGAAAAGAATGGCAATTCTGATGTCTATGGCAATTGCGGCAAATATGATTGCTTCTGTACCGGTATGTGCAGCAGACATATTTACAGATTCAATGACTACGGATTCAGCAATCACACAGGAGGCAGATGATGATTCCTTTAGTGATGGATCGGGAACACCGGATTTTGCGGATGAGCAAGAGAATGTACAGGCGGCTCAGGATGAGGGTACACAAAGTGCGAAAGAACCGCCGGAGGTGACGACAGAATATGACAGCGTATTTGGAAGTTCAACATATAAAATAAATGGACAATTTGGTATTGACTATGTTGATAATATTCAACAGATATCGGTAAATGGCAATAATTTAACAGAATCATCATTTTCTTCTTATTTAACAAAGGGAAAGTATTATTTATGTGGGTCATCGGATCAGTATATTAGATTTTCGGCAGATTCTTTTGAAGTAAACGATCAGATTGTAATCACCAGTACCGGATACAAGGATCTTACTTTAAAGGTAACAGGAACCGGAAAGCAATGGGCTGTTGAAAAAGTAACTTCACAGTCTGAACCTGAACAGCCCAAAGATGCTCCAACATTTGTGGGAGATCAAGTGGAAATTTTATATACAGACTACAAGATCATTAAACCAGCTGATGAAAATACTGATTCTGATTACATCAGTAAAATCACAGAAATATCTGTAGATGGGACACCATGGGATAAAACAGATCGTGCAACAGCATTATTTAACAGAACAGCATATTATCCAGACAGCAGTAATAATCGTGTTGTATTTGATTCAACTGTACTTCACACTGGAAATGTCATTACAATAAAAAGTAATGGATATAAAGAACTTCATCTTAAGGTAAATGCAGAAGGAAATGCCTTCACAGTTGTTGCAACTGATTCCGGTGAAACTAATATTAAAGGTGCATCCAACGGAGTGAACACTCTTCATGTCAGATTAAAAGGATACTTCGAAAGCGCTGTTACAGGGCAGAAGAAATACGATGCAGTTTCAGGTGCATCCACTTCTGTTTCATCCAACAAAAACAGTAATGTAGTTGTGGAAGCGGCAGATCTTCCGGATGGGAAGGAACCTGTTGAAGATGACTGGAAGGAGTTAACAAAAACAAGTGTAAAAATTGACACAAAGAATACAAAGGTAAACATTGACAGTAAAAGTGGGATGGCAGGGATGTATTCCCCACATGACAGTTCTCTGTCTCTCAGCGGAACTCCTGCTGAAATAGGTACATATCCTGTCAGCGTTACATTGACCGATGAGTCAGGGCGTACAGTAACAAGTAATGAGCTTACTTTCAAGGTTTACAGTACTAATGAAAAACTGGCAGATCATCTGAAGCTTGCCAATGCAACCAAGACTTCAGACGGAAAATATATGTATGATATGGATCCATGGTTAATTCCTAATTTTAATGATACGGATAATGTTGTAACAGTCCCGGCAGAGATTAAAGCCTGGTATGGCTCTCATACCAGCGGTACGTATGGAGAACTGGGACATGCTGTTTCAGAGGGAGAAGCTACAACTCAGACATTGATCATACCGGCTGGATGTAACCTTACAATGGTCAATATGAAGGTTCTCAGCAGTGTGAAGATAAAAGTAGAAAATGGCGGAACATTGAATCTGAGAGATTCTTCCATATATGGACAGATTGAAGTAGAAAATGGTGGAACAATATCTGTCAACTATGATAATCATAGCGGAAAATTCCTGACAGGTACTTCCATTAACGGACAGCTGATCCTGAATGATGGAGCGACCATAAAGAATTCCATGATCTACTCCAACACTAATTTCCTTCCCAATGGAACACAGGCACGTCACAATACATCACCCGTTGTTGTGACAAACGGAAATGTAAAGGTGGAAGGAAAAGTATATATCAAAGGTGATGAAGCTGCCACAGGAACAGATTCTGCCACAGGAAAAAGCTACAGCGGACAGCCGGCCCTGAAAGTCAGCAGCGGAAAACTTACTGTTGGTGAGGGCAGCCAGCTTGCAGTATACGGTGGAGGAAACATAGCAACTACTTCAGTTGGCGGTGCAGCGGTGATTCTTGATAAGGGAACGATTTCCGGAGCAGGAACGTTGATCGCTGTTGCAGGACGAGGACATGGTGATAACGGTGGCAATGCAGTTGAGGGCACCGGAAATGTAGAAACAGCAAAAGCATATCTGGAGGGAGGTTCTACTTATTCATTTATGAACAAAAACGCAGAACCAGGTAAAGCGTATACTGAATCTGTCACTATATCTCCTTCTACAAAAGGAACAGCAGTAAATGGTAAAAAAATAACTTCCAACAGTGAATCTGCTCCGGATACATATTGGAGTGACATTACAGAAACACCGGATAATAAAATTCAGAACTGTACCATATCAGACACTACAATCATACAGACCGTAAATCCATCACCATCGGTAAGTCCGTCACCGTCAGTAAAACCATCACCGTCGGTAAAACCATCACCATCGGTAAATCCATCAGTAACGCCAGCACCAACTGTTACTCCGATACCGGATACTTACCCGGAGGGGACTGAGAAAGATAAGAATGGAAATCTCGTTACACCAAAAGGAATCGTGATCAGTTCAGATGGAACTGTAACACTTCCGGATGGCACGAAGCTGACACCTGATGCAGATGGTAAAAAGCCAACTGTAAATAAAGATGAAACTGTAACAGATACAAAAGGAAATATTTACAGTACAGACGGAAGTATCACAGATTCAGACGGAAATTATACCAGACCTGCAAAAGCAGTTATAAAGAATGTATCTGTTTCCAAAAACTCTGTAAAAATGGTGCTGAATGAAGAGTGTAAGGGTGCTCTTAACTATGATTATGTAATCGGCACCTCTGAGGATATGCTTAAAACAAGACAGTATACAAAGGTCCTGAAAAATCAGGAAGACCTGAAGTCTGCATTTGCATATATGGATAAGGGAACCTGGTATGTAGCGTGTCACGCATGGCTTAAGGGTGAAGATGGCAAAAAAGTATTTGGACAGTGGTCTGAAATCCATAAAGTAGATGTAAGTACCATTACGCCACAGACACCTGTGATCAGTAAAGTAACTGTGAAAGGTTCCACTGTGACAGTAAAATATACAAAGAGCAAAAACTCTCAGGGATATGATGTGGTTCTCAGTGACACCCTTACCAAAACTAACGGACAGAAACGCCCTGCTGTTTCAGGAGAGAATTATTACGTAAAGAAGATAAAAGGAAATACAGTAACTGTTACATTTAAGAATGTTAAATCAGGCACTTATTATATTGGTTTACATGCATGGAACCGTACTTCTGAGGATAATTCAAAAACATTCAGCGAATGGTCAAATGTCAGAAAAGTTAAAATGAAATAAAAAATTGTGAATAATGGTTGAGTAAATCAGAGGGGATACCGGCAATGCATATTATACATTGCAGTATCCCCTCTGATTTGTCAGGAATGTTGCAGAGATTTCGCTTTTAAGAAAAAAGATACCAGTTTTACTAACAGTTTATGTGGAAAACCGGAAAGAACCATACGGAATAAAAAGTGTGTATTGGAATCGTTACTGTTCAGGGGTTAGCTGGACAGTAACTTTCCATGTTTATAGATTCGATTTTATCATAGGCGGTATGAAAGAGGGTATATTGGAAATGGCGAATGGGCATTTTTCCGCGAGATTAGAAAAATAAACAGCAGGTCCTCACCCACTGCTTATTGCTTTTCGTAACCTCCACAGGGGAGTTACTTGATTCGGTTAAAATATATGTAAATTTTCCACCAAAATATTATTGACGTAAGAAAAGCCACATGGTATTTTATTTTTGGAAAAACTGAAAATTATTTTAAAGGCAAATCTGTTGAAAGGCAGGGACGCAAAGCCAGAAGGGACTAAAGTCAGAAAGTTTGACCATGTCAGCCGGTTGCCACTGTTTCCATATCATCATAATATATGGAAAAGATGTTTGAACAGAAGAGATTCCGATACCTTTTATACTATATAGATGTGTGATTTTAAAGAAATATAGTAGGGACACTGGCAGATTTTGGAAGGTGTCCTTTTTGTATGCAAAAATGGGTAATAAAACTAGTGTACCAACAAGTTGATTTCTAGAACAATCTTGCGTCTAAATTTCTTATTTCCGCGTTGTCGTCGGTCGCCGTAGCCACCGCTACGCCTCCTTCCTCCGCCTTGAAATAAAAAAATTTATCCTGCAAGATTGTTTCAAGAATCAACTTGTCGGCACACTAGCAGGAACAAGTTTTCTGTATACAGATAAAAGAAGGCATAAGACAGAGAGAGGATTTTTATAAAATGAAAAATTATGAAGACAAAATATATTCTTTAGGTAAGACTGTAACGGGGCAGACACAGGCCATGTCACAGGCCGTACAGAAAACACTGGAAAATAATGGCCATAGAAGCAATAAAGAGAGGCAATAAGATTATAAATAATATTTTGGCCAAGCATAAAAATCCTAATTTTAGTAAGGATTTAGAAATGAAATTAATGATGATTGTACTAAATTTTTTTAACATTTTTTTGCTCCTTTCAGACTGTTGTTTGCTTTAAAATAAATATGAAGGATGGGAAAAAAGATAACTGCTGGAATAAAAGCAGCAAAATCAACCTCTTTACACAGAACATACGTTCTTGTATAATCTTAGTGTGAGGTGATGAGATGTTAGATGAAAAAAAACAAAACGTGTAAATATAACAGGTGAAATTCCAAATGGAAGATTACAGATTTTAGATAATAATGGTAAGATAAAAGAATTTAGATTAAGAGAAATGACAATTGCTGGAGCAAGAACAGAAATTGATCAGTGTAATAGAGAAAATTATTGTGTTTATTATAAGGGAGTTGTAGAAATTTTAGATCGATTCCACATAAACAGTTTATGCAAATTTTATATCTGATTTTTGATTATCCGCATAAACACTATACTTTCAAGCATTTTGAAATATAGGAAAGCACTCATTTTACCAC
>OGXL01001725.1_pt1 | contig 17461 bp, 16 predicted proteins | sample 1576311 | NCBI WGS metagenome assembly OGXL01 (sample SAMEA3541564, study PRJEB24748) | human gut metagenome | biome: human gut; feature: human-associated habitat; material: faeces | place: China | collected 2012 | reverse complement strand
AATTAAGATATACCGGGAGGTTTGATTACACCTCATGATAAAACTCACGTATCATAGGATAAATGGTCTTATATTTCGCATAAACAGGTTTATAGGCTTTTACAGCATCCGGGTCCGGTTCCAGTACGGTGCAGCCGCCTTTTTCCTCTAATACATGGATAAAGGACTGGTAATCCGGGATAATGTTTTCGGCCAGGAAAACGCTTGATGCAATGGCAAGTGCGGGCAGTAGGTCCGGGTCCTTGTAGACGTGGACGGGAAGGCCCATTACATTGCTTAAGATCTGGCACCAGGCAAGTTCTCTGGCTCCGCCGCCGATGATGGAAAGCTTTACAGCCGGGCAGTTAAAAAGTTCCAGGCCGTGGCGGATGGAAAATGCCACACCCTCTAGTACGCTTCCAGCCATGTCTGTGGCAGAGGTATCCTGGCTTAAGCCAAGGAAAGAAGCGCGGATATGGCTGTCCATAATAGGAAAACGTTCACCGGTCAGATAGGGCAGGAAAAAGACACCATGGCTTCCGGGAACATGGTTTTTTAAAAGGTGGGAGATATAGGCGAAATCCGGTTTATGGTCCAGCTCGCGGGATAAGATCCGGGCAATAAAGCGGTGTACATTTCCGCCATTTAAAAATGGTACTACATTAATATATAAGTCTTTTTGCATGGCAGCCAGGTTAAAACCGCCGCCTTCACTGTCCATACGGCCTTTTGATACAGCTGCCACCCAGCTGGAAGTACCCAGGTTTACATTGTATTCGCCAGGGGCTAAGATACCACTGGCAAGAGTGGTAGCCCCGGCATCTCCGGTGCCTGCGTAGACTTTTGTTCCGGGCAGATAGCCGGTATCAGCAGCTCCCTTTTCTGTTATTACGCCTGCAAGTTCATGGGAATGGAGCAGTTTTGGAAATTTGTTTATATCCAGTCCGGCATCGTTTATAAGGTGCTCAGACCATGTTTTATGTTCCAGATCCATAGCTCCCGCAGTAGCGCAGGCCGTCATATCACCAATGAAATTCCCGGTCAGTCTTGCCACTACATAGTCTTTGGAACTGATGAGAAAAGCAGCTGCTTTTTCATAGATCTCCGGCTGATTTTCCTTTAACCACAAGATCTTTGCCAGAGGCATGGAACCGTCAAAATGGTTTCCTGTAATAGCGGTAATAGTATCGCTGCCAACTGCATTTTCAATGGCTTCTGCCTGTGCGCCAGCCCGTCCGTCAGAGTAGAGAATGGCATTTCCCAAAGATCTTAAGTCACTTCCAACTGGTATCACATCCTGCATCTGACCGGAAAAAATAAGAGCGGAAATGTCTTTGGCCGGTATTTTATCTGTAAGAGCATGGGATAAGGCGCAGAAAGCACTGTACCATTCTTCCGGGTTCTGTTCCTTAAAACCATTTTTTTCTATAGTATGGATCACCTGGCTTCCTGTAAAAACAGGTTCTCCATCGTCACGTACAGTCACCGCCTTTACTGCGGTAGTCCCAATGTCAAAGGTTGCAACTAACATAATTTTACCCCCTAAGTCAATTCTTTCCGGCCCCTATCTTCTGGATCACAACTGCCAGTATAATGATACCGCCGGTAATGATATTCTGCATAAAGCTTGGCATCTGCAAAATGGTCAGACCGTTGGCAAGAACCGCCAGAACTGCTGCGCCGATCAGCGTTCCTACGACACAGGGAACACCGCTTTTAGATACGGTGCAGCCGATAAATACGGCAGCATAAGACTGGAGAAAATAGCCTTGTCCTGCAGTGGTGTTGGCAGAACCGACCCTGGAAGCCACCAGAGCACCTGCGAGACCTGCAATCGCGCCACACAGGGAAAATGCCAGTACCCGGTAGCGGAAAATAGGAATTCCTGCTACTTCAGCCGCTTCCTTGCTGCCGCCGATGGCATACAGCTTCCGGCCCGGAGCAGTATGTCCCATGAAAACATAAAATGCCAGGTATAAAACAACTGCCACCAAAGTAATAAAGGGAATACCTGCGATCTTTAAAATACCGGGAATGGTAAATGCCTTTGGAATACCATTAAATACGGTAGTACCGCCGGTGAGCCCGTAGATCACACCGTCTAATACAGTTCCCATACCAAGAGTAGTAATAAAAGATAAAATTTGGAAGCGGGCAACTACAATACCATTTACGCAGCCAACCAAAAGGCAGATCACAGCATGCACTTGCAGCAAGAACCTTTACTTCAGCAATCAGGAAACAAAGAGCCACAGGAACCTGTTTAATGGATAACAGGGCAGCGATCACGCCCCCAAGGCTTACAATATTTCCAATGGATAAGTCAAATTCATTGATGGTCATTACAAAAGTAGCTCCTAAAGCCACCATAGCCAATGGTGCTGCCTGTCTGCTGATGTTAAGAAAGTTTTTAACTGTGCAGAAAGAGGCCGGGCGGAGAATAGAAAAAATAAGGATGATCACCGCCAGTGCAGCTACGGTTCCATAATGTTTAAATGCTTTCATTTTCATGTGTTTCCTCTCTTTCTGCTTCATAACAGCAGGCCAGTATGTCCGCTGGCTTTAAATTCTTATTTGGAAAGATCTTACGTATTTTCCCGGATGCCATGACCGCGATCTCATCAGCTACCTCCAAAAGTTCTGTAAGGTCCGATGAAACGTAGAGAACAGCTTTGTTTTCTGCCGCCTGATGGTGCAGCAGACTGTGGATCTGCTGTCTGGTGGCAACATCTACGGCCTGTGTAGGTTCATCGCACAACCATATGGAGGGGGATGTAAGTAATGCTTTTGCAAAGACCACCTTCTGCTGGTTGCCACCGGATAATTCATAAGCTGGCTGGGAAGTGCCGGTGCAGCGGATCTTTAGGGCGTTTATCATATCTTTTGCAGCAGAAACAGCAGCTGTTGTTGAAAACAGCCCCTTTTTGGAATAATGGTCAATAGAAGAAAGGTTCATATTTTCTTCCACTGTAAAAGACGGGATCATGGCTTTGCGCCGCCTGTCTTCGCAGATAAAGGCGATGCCCTTTTTTATGGAATTAACAGGAGTGGGCTTTTTCACCTTTTCCCCACTGATCTCAATGGTTCCGCCGGATATGCGCCGGATGCCGTAGATACATTCCAGAAATTCCGTCCGTCCGCTGCCGCAAAGACCGAACATGCCGGTGATGCGTCCGGTGTGGACGGTGATACTGGCGTCTTTTACAATGTGGTCGGCAGAGGAAAGGTGGGAGATGGTGAGTGCAGGGAATGATTGTGTGGCTGCCGACCGGGAACAACATGTACTGTCAGGCATCATGTGTTTACTATCCGCTTCCCCATTCCCGCTCATCAGCCGGACCAGCTCCTTCTGGCTGGTAGAGGCAGTATCGCAGGTACTTACCAGTTCTCCGTTTCTCAGCACTGTTACCCGGTCCGTCAGCGCCATGATCTCTTCCAGCCTGTGGGTTACATAAAGGACAGCAGTTCCTTTTGCTTTCAGGTTCCTTATAATAGAGAATAGTAAATTCGTTTCCTTATCAGAAAGAGAAGCAGTAGGCTCATCTAAGATCATTAACTTACAGTCGCTCATCATGGCCCGCAGGATCTCTACGCATTTCTTCTGTGCCGGAGTCATCTGGAAAATGGATTTCTTCAGGTCTAAATGTATCCCAAGTTCTTCCCCTTTTTTCTGAGCCGCTTTTTCCATTTCCTTCCACTGGATCAGACCGCCTTTTCGGGGATAAGGCCGTCCAAGCCAGATATTTTCCAGGGCGGAAAATGCAGGTATCAGCACATGATCCTGGAAAATGATATTGATGCCCAGTTCCCGGCTCTCTACCGGGCCGAAATCAGCCGGAAAAGGAGCTCCGTTCCAGGACAGCTCCCCTCCGTTTTTTGTATACACGCCGCCTAAGATCTTAATGAACGTAGACTTTCCAGCGCCATTTTCACCTACCAGGCCGTGGATCTCCCCTTCTTTTAAAGAGAGATCCAGACCCTTAAGGGCATATACACCATTAAATGATTTGTCCAGTTTCTTTGCTTCTAACAGCATTCTTGCCACCTGCCATTTTCCATGATCTGATCCTAATCTGTATCAGCCTAAATTCCCGGGCCCCGCCTGGAGCCCCTGGGAAATTCGTTCTGTTACTGTGCGTTTTCCTGAGTAATAAGCTCTGCAGGAGCGTACATTTCACCTTTTTCAATGGTCTCTCCTGCATAATATTTTTCCATCTGCCGGCAGACAATGTCAGCCATGCCTTCAAAATTCTGCTTTACAGTTGCTTTTAAGCAGGAACCGTCTTTGATCATCTGTACTGCCTGCTCATTTCCGTCAACACCGGTAACAATAACTTCGTCACGTCCTGCTTCTGCCAATGCCTTTGCGGCACCGATGGCCGGTTCATCCCATGCTGCGAAAATAGCAGTTACAGAGTCCTTGTCAGGGTTTGCGGTTAGCAGGTTAGCAGTGATCTCTTCTGCGTCATTAATAGGCTGTTCAGCCGGTACATGCTGTTCTGTGATCAGCTGAATGTCAGGATATTCTTTAATAATGTCATCAAATGCTTCACAACGTTTTACAACACCTGGATGTGGTCTGTGGGTGAGAGCAATCACAGTACCTTTACCGCCCATCAGGTCATCAAAGAGGTAACGGACGATCAGTTCGCCCATCTGGTAGTTGTCGCTGGTAGCATTGACCTGCATTCCATCAATAAAACCGCTGTCGCAGCCGAATACAGGGATATCTGCGTCAAAGGCTTCTGTCAGCTGATTGGCAACCTGGTTTGGGTCAGCACTTACTAAAACAATGCCGTCAGTGCCGGAAGAAACCACATCTTCAATACGGCTTGCAAGCTCTGCAAAATCATTGGCAGTATCGATCACGAATACTTCTGCGCCTTCTGCCTCTAAGTTATTCTTGATAAAGCCAGCCATCTGGTTGGTGGTAACAGAAGTAAGATATGGGGTCATAACGGAGATCTTTTTACCGGCAAGAGCAGTACTGTCGGCAGTTTTTGTGTCAGCTTTGCCGGAAGCGGCATCTTCAGAAGCTTTTTCGGTAGTGGAAGCAGCTTCTGTCTGTGCAGCAGTCTCAGCCTTTGGGGCAGTTGTTTCATCTGCTTCTGTAGAGCAGCCTGTAAGCAGGATGCCGGTCAGCGCTGCAGCTACAGCCAGGGTTAAGAAATTACGCATTTTTTTCATAGTGTTCTCCTCCTGAAATAAAATTTTTGTTTGTTGGGGAATAAATCTGGGAATAAAAAATCCCGGACATGACTTTTACATCATGTCCGGGACGAATTGTTCGTGGTGCCACCCGAATTCACAGATCTTGTTTAACATCAGGGTTCCAAAATCACAAATCCTCTTACAAGCAAGCTTGTATCGGATTTTTGACTTTTGAACCCTGATGTTAACAAAAATAGCAGCTATCCCATAATCGGAATATCTGCCACCAATCTGTCTCATTTTCAGAGTACGGAAAGTAAAAAATAAAACTTCGATACTCTTATCCTTTAACGCAGGAATCACGGCCTCAGCTACTTGCTATTGCGTTCACCTGGCGTCTCACAAACCCATTCCATAAGGAACTCCATACTGCTTTCCACCACCAGCAGCTCTCTGTGATATCATTCCAGATGTACTCTCTTTGCTCATCGACGTTACTTTTAAATTTTATGGTAATAAAGTAGCACAATTTATATTGACTGTCAATTATAAATTTAAGGATTTTTAAGTTTGATTTATAAATGGATTTCAAAAGGTTTTCTAAAGATTGCCGGATTGCATTGACCGAATGGTTGCTATGCTGTAACATGGTAGTAACGGAGAAGCAAGTTCGATCCGCAAAAATAAAAAACGGAGGAACATTAGATGACAAGAGCAGAACTGAAACGGAACGCAAGGGAGAAACTTGGGGGACAGCTGTTCGGGCCTAACTGGGTCAATGCAGTCCTTGTAATGGCCATTTTTTATATACTGACGGGAGCCGTAAACGGTATCGCAGGATTTGGAACCCTGATCATGTTAGTGATCGGAGGCCCTTTAAGCTACGGAGTGGCAAAGCTGTTTTTACAGCAGTGTGATGACGGACAGAAAATGAACCCGACAGAAGTATTTAAGGGCTTTTCAGAAGACTTTGGCGGAAGCTTTATCTTATATCTGTTAAGATACCTTTTCATTGCCTTATGGTCCATTTTGCTGATCATTCCGGGCATTGTAAAAATGTATTCTTACTCCATGGCATTTTTTATAAAAGCAGATCATCCATCATATGACTGGAGAGAATGCTTAGATGCCAGCAGCCAGCTGACATATGGACACAAATGGGAACTGTTTATTCTGGATCTGAGTTTTATTGGCTGGCAGATTGTCGGAAGCTTGTGTCTGGGTATTGGAACTTTCTGGGTAAACGCTTACAGAGAGGCTACCATTGCGGAATACTACAGATATTATGAAAGCAATCAGGTGATCGACAGAGATTTTTAAAATATAATATTTCATAAACAGATCAAAGGGCACCTCACAGCGAGGTGCCCTTTTTAAGCGGATCATTTCGGATCATTTTTAATTACTGCTGAGCCTTATACTGCTCTAAAGCGGTTGCCAGCTGGTCAGGACAGGAAGTTGGGCGAGGGCCGCACTTGATGCCTTTCATACGTTTGATGGCTTCATCGATATCCATTCCTTCAACCAGTGCTGCAACGCCCTGTGTATTGCCGGAGCAGCCGCCTACAAAATGAACATTGGTTACCTTATTGTCTTTTACTTCAAAAGAAATAGCTCTTGAACAGACGCCGTGGGTTGTATAATTCATCACATGTACCTCCTTGGGGTTTAGTTTTGTAAATAAGTATGGCAGCAGAAAAGTATGCCGCCCGGTTCTTGACGGGCAGAAGCCAAACTGTTACCATGTATCTGTGTACATTTTTATTTGTACACATGTATAACGTTACGGTTCATGTTGTTGCATGACCAGCAACAGTGTACCTTTCATTATGCTTCATGTAAATAAGATTGTCAAGTTGGAGGAAAAGAATGATCGGAATTATCGGGGCCATGGATGAAGAAGTGGCAATGTTAAAGGAAAAACTCACAGAGGTTCAGGTAGAAACAAAGGCTGCTATGGACTTTTATAAAGGAAAATTAGAGGGAAAGGACGTAGTAGTTGTCCGTTCCGGTATCGGTAAGGTAAATGCAGCTATGTGTGCACAGATCCTGGCAGATGTATACCATGCAGACCATGTGATCAACACTGGTATTGCAGGTTCCTTAAAGGCAGAGATCAACATTGGGGATATCGTGCTGTCTACAGATGCATTACAGCATGATATGGATGCCCAGGCATTTGGCTATGAGCCAGGACAGATCCCAAGAGTAGACACACTTTCTTTTAAGGCAGATGAGAAAATGATCGCTCTTGCAAAAGAGTGCTGCGAAAAAGTAAACCCGGAGATCGGCGTATTTACAGGAAGAGTTGTTTCCGGAGACCAGTTCATTTCTGATAAAGAGAAGAAGAAATGGCTTACTGATACTTTTGCAGGCTACTGCACAGAAATGGAAGGTGCAGCTATTGCCCAGGTATGCTATTTTAACCATATTCCATTCCTTATTGTAAGAGCGATTTCTGATAAGGCAGATGACAGTGCTTCTATGGATTACCCGACTTTTGAGGCACAGGCCATCCGCCACAGTGTGAACTTAATGGCAGAGATGCTCCGCTGTTTTTAATACAAGATGATCCACAGCCAGTTATCAATGTCTTTTAAACCCTGTTCAGAATCGTTTCGTGGGAGAATTTGACGAACGATTTTAAGGGTTCTCAACTTCCCAAATAAAAAGCCGTCGTTATAATTAAGCTTACCGAATGACACAGGCCTGCAGGTGTGTCGGCCGGAATAATCATTCTGCAATAAAAATAATAACATTTGCAGACAGTGGAAACAGAAAGGGGAGCTTATATTATGATGGGCTTTTTACAGACGGGAAGAGCACTGTATGTGCTGGCAGTTATCTGCTTTGGAGGTATTTTTGTACGGCTGGCAGCCGGAAGCTTCTACAAAAAACTGATAAAAGAAAGCGCAAATATGGCGCTGACCAAGAACCGGTATCAACGGAACTTAAAACAGAATGCAGAAGATACATATAGAATTAACATGGGCATGAACAATGCTGCTGTTTATTTACAGAGGCAGCTTGGAAATCTTAAATTTTTAGGTTTTTCTTTATCGGGACTTGAAAATCTGGCAGGCCAGCTGACTCTGCTCAGTTTTCTGGCAGGCGGTGTATGCGCTTTTCTTTCCTATTGGAACCGCAGTGACAATTCTTACATTGTCCTTTACGGAGCAGCGGGAATCCTTGGCGGGATGCTTACGATCGTGGCTGATTATGGTGTAAATCTGGAAGGAAAGAGAAACCAGCTTCTCATCAGCCTTCAGGATCATCTGGAAAATGTAATGTGGCCAAGACTGGAGAGGGAAAGCAGCAGCGAGCGTGCAAGTGCAGTTACAGAGGCCGAAGAACGGCGTGATGGTGGAACTGTGCGGACCATTGGAAGGGACCGGGATCGTCGGTTGTCTGGTGCAAGAAGGGGCGCAGAGCAGACGGCAGCCAGCAGGGAAAATGCCCGTGAGGCATCAAACCGGGATAAAAAAGAGGACCGGTCGGCCAAAGACTGGCTGGATGACTTAAATCCGGAGCAGAAACGGATGCTTGGGGAGATGCTGAAGGAGTTTCTGTAAATAAAAGCCTGTGGTTTGAAGGCGGTGTTAAAAACAGCGTTTGAAAACAGTCGTAGAAAATCAGCGCAGGTTATGGAATTGACAACACAAATATGCTATACTAAAAATTAGTTGGGAAAATTTTCACAAATCTCACAAGTATGCAATCAGAAAAGGAGAGCGGGAACATGGGTAAGGAAGTTGTATTCGATTATTCAAAAGCCACCGGTTTTATCTCAGCTGAAGAGATGGCTAACTTCAAAAAAACAGTTATGACAGCAAAGGAGACTTTGTTAAGCAAAGAAGGTGCTGGAAACGACTATCTTGGTTGGATCGATCTTCCAGTTGATTATGATAAGGATGAGTTTGCAAGAATTAAAAAGGCAGCAGCAAAGATCCAGAGCGATTCAGATGTTCTGCTGGTAGTAGGAATTGGCGGTTCCTATTTAGGAGCAAGAGCAGCCATCGAATTTTTAAGCAACAGCTTTTATAACGTGCTGTCTAAGGATGTGCGCAAGACTCCTGAGATCTATTTTGTAGGAAACAGCATCAGCAGCAAATATATTGCAGACCTTAAGAAAGTTTTGGCTGGAAAGGATTTCTCCATCAATATCATTTCTAAGTCCGGTACAACCACAGAGCCGGCTATCGCATTCCGTGTATTTAAGGAAATGCTGATCGAAAAATATGGCAAAGAAGAGGCTGCAAAGCGTATCTACGCAACCACAGACCGTGCAAAGGGTGCTTTAAAGAACCTGGCAGACGAAGAAGGCTATGAAGAATTCGTAGTTCCGGATGATGTAGGCGGACGTTTCTCCGTTCTTACAGCAGTAGGTCTGCTTCCGATCGCTGTATGCGGTGCCGATATTGACAAGCTGATGGAAGGTGCTGCTTCCGGACGTAAGAAAGCACTGGAAACTCCTTACGAAGAAAACCCGGCTCTTCTGTATGCAGCAGTCCGCAACATCCTGCTTCGCAAGGGCAAAGCAGTAGAGATCGTAGCAAACTATGAGCCAAGCCTTCACTATGTATCTGAGTGGTGGAAGCAGCTGTTTGGCGAAAGCGAAGGAAAAGACCAGAGAGGTATCTTCCCTGCAGCAGTAGATCTGACCACAGACCTGCACTCCATGGGACAGTTTATCCAGGACGGCGCACGCATCATGTTTGAGACCGTTATCAACGTAGAAGAATCTCCGGAAGAGATCGTTTTAAAGAAAGAGGATGTAGACACCGACGGCATGAACTATCTTGCTGGAAAGACTGTAGATTTCGTAAATAAGAGCGCTATGAACGGAACCATTCTGGCTCACACAGACGGAAATGTACCAAACCTGATGGTTAAGGTACCAGAGCAGAATGAATTCTATTTAGGTGAATTATTCTACTTCTTTGAGTTTGCCTGCGGCGTAAGCGGCTACATTTTAGGAATTAATCCATTTAACCAGCCAGGTGTAGAAAGCTACAAGAAGAACATGTTTGCTCTCCTTGGAAAGCCAGGCTATGAAGCTCAGAGAGAAGAGCTGTTAAAGAGACTGTAAAATACGGTTGGCTATAAGCATTATTTATAGTAAAAGAGGAGTCGCCTGAAAACGGCTCCTTTTTTGCTATCATTTTCAATGTTATTTTAAAGGTCCGGGAAAACACAGACTAGACGTAAACCAATTCCAATGGTAGAATTGACATAGATTACGTTGTGAAAACGAAAGGAGAACTATTAAAATGGGCATGATAGAAACAAAGACAGCTAATGCCATTCGTGTATTATCTGCTGATGCTATCCAGAAGGCAAAATCCGGACATCCTGGACTTCCTTTAGGATGTGCTTCCGCAGCTTATGAATTATGGGCTAATCATATGAGACATAACCCGGCAGATCCAAAGTGGGTGGACAGAGACCGTTTCATCCTTTCTGGCGGACATGGTTCTATGCTGCTGTATTCATTATTCCATTTATTTGGCTATGGTGATCTGTCTATGGAAGATTTAAAGAACTTCCGTCAGATCGACTCCCTTACACCAGGACATCCTGAGTACGGCCACACAGTAGGTGTAGAAGCTACTACAGGACCTTTAGGACAGGGAATGGGCATGGCTGTAGGTATGGCTATGGCAGAGGCTCATTTAGCTTCCGTATTCAACAAAGATGACATTAAGATCGTTGACCATTACACCTATGTACTGGGCGGAGACGGCTGTATGATGGAAGGTCTTTCCTCTGAAGCCTTCTCTTTAGCAGGTACCTTAGGACTTGGAAAACTGATCGTTCTCTACGACTCTAACAATATTTCCATCGAAGGAAATACAGATATCGCATTTACAGAAGATACTGCAAAGCGTTTTGAGTCCTATGGATTTGGCGTATTCCAGGTAGAAGATGGAAATGACTTCGCTGCTATCGGCGCAGCGATCGAAGCAGCTAAGGCTGATACAGAAAGACCTTCTCTGATCGTTCTTCATACTCAGATCGGATACGGCTGCCCGGCTAAACAGGGTAAAGCATCTGCACATGGTGAGCCTCTGGGCGAAGAGAACATCATTGCCATGAAGGAAAACTTAGGCTGGGAGAGCATGGAGCCATTCTATGTACCTCAGGATGTTTATGACCACATGGCTAAGGTAAGAGAAAGCTTAAAGGCACCAGAAGAAGAGTGGAATGCAAGATTTGCAGCATACTGTGAGAAGTATCCGGAAATGAAGGAACTTTGGGATCAGTATCATGACAAAGACCTGCCTAAGAAGCTTTGGGACAATGAAGAATTCTGGTCCTATGAGGACAAGCCACAGGCAACCAGAAATCTGTCCGGCGAGCTGTTAAATAAGATCAATAAGGTAGTTCCGAACCTGTTCGGCGGTTCTGCCGACCTGGCTCCTTCCAACAAGACCAACTTAAAGGGCGAGGGAGACTTCTCCAAGGCTGATTACTCTGGAAAGAACCTGCACTTTGGTGTAAGAGAGCAGGCAATGACTGCTATTGGAAATGGTCTGGTTCTTCACGGCGGCGTGATCCCTTATGTAGCAACCTTCTTCGTATTCAGTGATTACATGAAGCCAATTGCAAGACTGTCATCCCTGATGAAGGTGCCGCTGATCTACGTTCTGACCCATGACAGCATCGGTGTAGGCGAAGACGGACCTACCCATGAGCCGATCGAGCAGTTAGCTATGTTACGTGCGCAGCCTAACTTCCATGTATTCCGCCCTGCAGATGCAAAAGAGACTGCAGCAGCATGGTACAGTGCGATTACTTCTGAAAAGACACCTACCGCTCTGGTACTTACCAGACAGAACCTGCCTCAGTTAGCAGGAACTGGCCGTGATGCAGTAAAGGGCGCTTACATTGTAGCTGATTCCGCAAAGGAAACTCCAGATGCGATCATCATTGCTACCGGTTCTGAGTTAAGCCTGGCAGTAGAAGCAAAAGAACTGCTGTTAAAGGATGGAATGGATGTCCGCGTTGTATCCATGCCATGTATGGACCTGTTCGAAGAGCAGAGCCCAGAATACAAAGAGTCCGTTCTTCCAAAGGCTGTAAGAAAGAGAGTTGCAGTAGAAGCACTTTCTGACTTCGGCTGGGGCCGTTATGTAGGCCTTGACGGCGCAACTGTATGCATGGAAGGCTTCGGTGCATCCGGCCCTGCAGCACAGCTGTTTGAGAAGTTTGGATTTACCGCAGAGCGTGTTGCTGAGACTGTAAAGAGTCTGTAAGACGTAAAAATCGATGGATGCGCCGAAGGCGCATCCTGATATCGCAATAATAAGATACCCCGGTGACCGCCTGAAAAATGGCAGCTGCCGGGGTGTTTTTGTCTCAATGGTGCATACTTGTGCAATGAAAAAGTTTGACACAAGCGACCGCGCCAAAGGCGCGGTTAACCGTTTTATAAGTGGATCACCTGGATCTCTAAATAATCAAAATCCACAGTCTCAATAAAATTATCCTGGGTAAACCGGGCTTTGTCGTGATATTTAAAATCCTGGACTGTAGCATCCAGCCACATGGGCTTTTCCAGGTCAAACTTATAGCATATTTCATCTAAACAATTAAAAACCATCTGGGTTCTGGAAATAGAATAATCGCCGCAGCAGGCCACCATATCTTTCACCAGATGGTTGTCTTTCATGATCTTTCCCCACATCCGAAACATGTATTTTCCAGCCTTTCTTTTTTGTTGAACCGTGTGTACATGTTAGTTAGTATAGCATAGAATACTGCGTATAATCTATAAAAAACGGCTGCAATCAGAATATTCTTTCATGCAGCCATGAACTGCCATATTGGGCCGAAAAAGATGACGCTCTTTTATCTGTTTTGCAGAAATATATTGATAGAGACTGGAATGATAAGGACCTTAAAGTGATCTTATGTGGCTCTGCACTTAGCTTTATGGAGAAAAAGGTACTCAGTGAAAAGAGCCCTCTGTTTGGAAGATGTGATTCGCAGATCAAATTAGAGGCGTTCAATTACTTAGATGCTGCGAAATTTGTTCCAAACTATTCAAATGAGGATAAGGCAATTTGTTATGGAATTTTCGGATATATCCCTTGTAAATAATATTGTTGAGCAGATCGCGTTTGGCGAAAATACGCTTAATACGATTGCGGGAAAAATTGGAGAAAAAGAACCAACAGTATTATACTCCCTGGATAAATTAATAAATGTTGGTCTGGTTGAAAAGAAAAAGTGTATTACAGATGAGAAAAATAAAAAGAAGACCCAGTATGTTTTAAGAGATTATATGTTCAAATTCTGGTATGAGTTTATCCCAAAGGCTACCAGCGTGATCGAGATGGGACAGGGAGAGATTTATTATCAGGATACACAGAGTGGTTTGAAGCATTATCAGAAGAGGATGTATTGTTGTTTACATTAGATTCACTTTATGAATAAAAATAATATTAAATCATGTTTAAAAGCAGTACCTGTTATGGGCGGGCATGTTGCTTTCTGGGTAAAAGCAAAGCCAAATACATTCTCTGGAGAGAAGGAAAAGGCGAAAGTAAAGATCCACCTTTGCGGCGGCGTGGAAACAGGGGCCAGCTGCCAAACAGACAGCTGGCCCTTGCCCTGTTACAGGTTTTGTAGTAAGCTATAACTATTGACAAAATCCCCCGAAATTCGGGCGGAGAGGAGGTACTTGGGCGGTGGAGCAGGCTATTACTGATTATGTGAAATTTCTGGCAGATGCCAGGGATGCGGTGTATCGTCTGAATAATGATCAGGCGACAGCAAAGCAGTTAAAAGAACAGGGAGAGCGCCAAGAAAAAGAGTTGGCAGCTGCGAAAAAGGCAGTGACAGATTCGGTGAACCAGACCATAAAAAAGCGGCGCAGCGAGATCGATACAAGCTATGACAAAGAGATCGCAAAAGGTCAGGAACGGCTGAAAAAAGCCAGGACCCAGCGGGAAAAAGCCAAAAACAAGGGAATGAAGGAACGGATCGCAGAGGAGACCAGTGAACTTCGGGAACACAACAGGGACTTGCAGATCCAGATGAAGACCATGTTCCAGAAGGATAAAGTGCCTGTATTCTGCCGCACTACATTTTATTATTCCCTGTACTATGCAAGAGGACTTAAGGAGCGTCTGATTGGTTTTATTACGTTCCTGATCTGCTTTTTAGCACTTCCATGCGGTGTTTATTTCCTGCTTCCGGACCGTAAGATCTGGTATCTGGTACTGGTTTATTTTGCAGATATCATTATTTTCGGCGGTCTGTATGTGACCATTGGAAACCGCAGCCGTTCTCGTTATCATGATGCCTTAAAACAGGGCCGGGAGATCCGCAACCTGTTAAGCTCCAATGAAAAGAAGATCAAAGTCATTGTCCACAGTATTGAAAAGGACGGCAATGAAGATATTTATGATCTGGAGAAATATGATGATGAGATCGCCTGCGCACAGCAGGAACTGTCTGATATAGCAGCAAAGAAAAAAGATGCCATCAGCAGCTTTGAAAATGTGACCAGAAATATTATTGCCGATGAGATCGAGGGGAACCACAGGGCAGAGATCGAAGAAAAAGAACAGAAATTACAGGAAGTAAACGACAGTCTTGCTCAGTTAGAAAGCAGCATCCGCCAGCAGAACATCCATATTACAGACACCTTTGGTCCATATCTTGGAAAAGAGTACCTGAATACGGATAAGCTTTTAGGATTGTCTAAGTTGATCCAGTCCGGAACAGCTTCCAATATTACGGAGGCTATTGAAATGGATAAAAATGGGGTAGGAAAAACAGAAACAAATTAAGATAACAGACAGAAGAGAGAGACGGAATAAGCAGACAATGTAAGGGGGACAATATGTACAGAGTAGTGATCGCAGATGACGAAGTGCTGATCCGCATGTATATTCGGGAAATCTTAGAAAACAATGGTTATGAAGTAGTAGGAGAAGCAGAAGACGGTCTGGATGCGATCGCAGTGTGCAGACAGAAAAAGCCGGATTTTGTTATTATGGACATTAATATGCCGGTGATGACTGGTCTGGAAGCAACGAAAGTGATCAACGAGGATAAGCTGGCTGGATTTGTTATTATTTTGACGGCTTACCGTGACAAGGAAATTGCTGATCAGGCAGTCAATACAGATGTAATGGGATATATTGTAAAGCCGGTAGATGAAGATACACTGATACCGGCAGTAAAGATCGCGATCCATAACTATAAGCAGAGAGAAGCTATGGCGAAGGAGTTTCACAAGACGCAGGAAGCCCTGGATGATAGAAAATATTTAGACCGGGCAAAAGGTCTGGTGATGGAGCGGAAAAACATGTCTGAAAAAGAAGCATTTACTTATATCCGCAGTCTGTCCATGGATAAGGGGATCTCTATGACGGAACTGTCAAAAATGCTTTTGAAAGCATATGAAGGCTGACACAAAAGCAGAGAGGGAATTTATGGAACAGAAGAAAAATAAGCTTCTCAGTGACATGATACAAAATGATACAGATAAAAAAATGGTGCAACTGGTAGAAGCGGCAACGAATCTTAGCTGCGGGGATATCTGCACCCTTTTAGAGGTGGCGCATTCCCTCCCTTTTGTGGGAAATCTGGAAGGCGGAGATACATACATCAATGTGCTTACAAGAGAAAAAGAGTCCATGGTCATTGCTCAGTACAGACATCCAAACTATGATCTGTATAAACGCAGTATCATTGGGGAGATTGAGCGCAGGGAAGATGAGCCGGCTGTGTACCGGGCGCTGGAAGAAGGCATTTCCGGCCGTGGACTAATCGGCATCATTGATGAAGGAAGAACGGTAGTGCGGCATACTGTAAGCCCTATACTTAACAGCGAAAAAAAGGTAATAGGGGCGCTGACATACGAATATCCCAATGCCGGTGCAGATACAGAGTCTATCCGTATTATCAATAATCAGGAAGGAAAACAGGATCCTTTTAACAGGCAGCTTGGAAAAGCCAGCGATTATCTTCAGGATGCCATTCTTCTTTATGATGCAAATGGAATATGTACATTTGTCAATCCCAAGGCAGAAGTTCTGTATCAGGATAAGGGATTTGAACTGCCTTTGATCGGCCGCAGATGCAGCGAACTGCACATTACGGATTGCAATTGGTCTGATCTTACAGAACATCGTGGCGTAATACGGAGAGAGGTACGTACACCGAATTTCATCATGGATGCGGTCATCAGCGGTATCTGGGAAAATGGCACCTGCCAGGGCGCAGCGATTATCTTCCGGGATAAGACAGTGGTACATCAGATGGAGGATGAGATCGCTTACCGCGTGGCGCTGATCCATGAGGTACATCACCGGGTCAAGAATAATCTTCAGACGATTATCAGTCTGATCGGGTTGGAAGCGGTCCATACAAAGGATGAAAAAGTAAAAGCTTTTGCAAAGACCATTACCAGTCATGTGCGCAGCATGAATATCACTTATGACCTGCTTTCTCATACAGGAAGTGAAAATGTGGGATTAAAAGTCCTGATCTCCCGTATTACAGATGTTTTACTGGAAAATAACTGTTTAAAAGAAACGTGCAGTATTTCTACAAGGGTAGATGGGGATGATGTGATACTTACAGAAACAACGGCGTCTACGGTGGCTCTTATTGTTAATGAACTGGTTCAAAACAGCTTAAAATATGCATTTAAGGACCGGAAACAGGGACAGATCAGGCTGAAGATCGAAAAAGGCGCCAGTTACTCCTGGATCACAGTGCAGGATGATGGCTGCGGCTTTGACAATAAGAAGATTTCCAGGGCAAACAGCGGACTGGGGCTCCGCCTGATCAGCAGTCTGGTACAATCAAGCCTGAAAGGAGAATTGTTTATAGAAACAGGGGAAAATGGAACCAGTATAAGATTTTCTTTTTCCATGCCCCAGGCTGGATAATCTAAAATAATTCTAAACATAAAATAAAAATAGTTTAAAATAAAACTTGTTAAACTATTGACAAAATAATGTGTGAGTGCTATGATGTAGACACTTAAAGCGATATCTCTTTAACACTGAAAATTCAATTAAACCTGATATGCAACGGCGTATATCAGTACCACAGAAAGGCATCGAAGCCCAGAAACTTTTTACAGAGTTTTTGGGCTTTTTTATTGCTTATGATCTGCGTGGATTTTCGGACGTTACCTGGAGTTGTGGCCCAGTTAAGGGCTCTAGGGCCTTTATATGGGTCTCTCCCGGCGGCGGTTTTACAACTGCCGGAAAAAACTTACGAAAAGGAGTCGTTTCATAATGGAAAACACCCCCGTACCGTTCCATTTCAGAAAGGAGCATCATGGAACGGGCAACTATGTACA
>OGXL01001713.1_pt1 | contig 17539 bp, 7 predicted proteins | sample 1576311 | NCBI WGS metagenome assembly OGXL01 (sample SAMEA3541564, study PRJEB24748) | human gut metagenome | biome: human gut; feature: human-associated habitat; material: faeces | place: China | collected 2012 | reverse complement strand
GTCGAGTACAACACAACCGCAGAAGTCAAGGTCACCAACGAGGAAAAGACCGGTTCAATCAAGGTTCAGAAAAGGACTGAGGGTCAGAAGAATGTTGAGGGTATCACATTCTATCTGAAGGGTACATCAGACAGCGGCAGAGAGATAAACATTCCTGCAACTACCGATAAAGACGGTGTAGCAGTCTTTGAGAACGTACCGATCGGTACATACAGTATCATCGAGGACGAAGAAACAGTGCCATACGGCTATCTCGTAGCTGACGAAAAGGAAGTCAAGGTCGAGTATGCTCAGACAATAGACGCAACGATACTCAACAACGAGCAGACAGGCTCTATCACAGTTCACAAGACTACAGAGGGACAGAAGAATATTGAGGGTATCAAGTTCTATCTCAGAGGTACATCTGACACAGGACGTGAGATTGATATTCCTGCGATAACTGATGAGAACGGCGTAGCAGTTTTTGAGAACGTACCAGTGGGTACATACAAAATTATCGAGGATAAGGAAACAGTTCCATATGGATATCTTGTGGCTGACGAGAAGGAAGTCAAGGTAGAGTATGCTCAGACTATTGATGAAAATATTCTCAATAACGAGCAGACAGGAACAGTTCAAGTACACAAGAAAACAGACGGCATGACGAACATCGAGGGCATTCGTTTTATTCTTTCGGGAGTTTCCGATACTGGCAGAGAGATACGCATTGAAGCCGTCACCGACAAGGACGGACTTGCGAAGTTTGAGGGCGTTCCAGTTGGCACATACACTATCACTGAGGACGGCAGCACAGTACCTTATGGCTATCTTGTTGCCGACTCAAAACAGGTCACTGTTACTTACGCTCAGACAGTGGACGCAGATATGTTCAATGAAAAAGTTCCTGACACGCCAAACACTGGTTCTTCCGACAATGACATTGACGGAAGAACAGTTCTTGGCAGCATTGCGATAATTCTCGCAGGGGCTGCATTTTTTATGTTCAGCAAAAAGAAGAAAGAAAGATAATTGATGCTGTCTGAAAAAGATAGCTAAAGGGGATCAATTTATCTATACATGAAGAAAGCCCCTGCAACAGGGCAGGCGCTAGGGAGGTAAAGGCTATGAGTATTTCTGATTTAATTCTCGACTATACAATGTCATTTGCGTCATGGTGGGTGATTTGGGAATTATGGGCTGGTGATCCTTTATATGCTTGGCGAAGGCAAATTAAATTCATGAAAAATATAAAGAGTAATATCCAAAATAGGATAAAACATTTTAGATAAAAAGAATGACACTACAGGTAATGCTGTAGATATACAAAGATGTTTGATGTCACTTTTATGCACAAACTTCAAAAAATATATTGAACTAATGTATATTAGCAAGAGAGAAATTATGTAGTATGCATAAATAATGACAATTAATAAATTTTGTTTAAGAAAACCATACAATGATCTATCGGTAGTCATAGAGTTTAATGCATTTACAAATCTTGCATTTATGTATTCAAAGTTTTCACCGTTTATTATTAGATTTGCATCTTTAAATGGATTATAGCAACAGGCTACACCTACAATATTGGCTACTATAGTCACAAGAACACATATCAATATCTTCCACCATTTTTCGACATATAACCTATGTCCGTTTTCGTAAATAATGTTATAATCAACGCAGCAGCAACTCAGAGCAATAATAATTTGAAATATTATTGCGGCTACTCTGATATAATAATTATAATTATAAAATAAGACGAGTATTGGTCTAATAAATGTGAAAATAAGAACTATCAATATTAGATACGCAAGTGAACGATATTGTTTTTTGTTCCTAATTAAATCTATAAAACAAACACTACTTGTAACAAAACTTATGATAAACATAACATTTTTTATCATAAAATTCACCTCGAGGTAAATGAAATGAAAATATTATACTATCTTTGGGCTGCATTTAATATATATAATTTTATCCATTTGATAATTTACAAACACAAGCATAAAAAATAGCTACATTAGAATTATATCACAAAATATGCTAAGTTGCAATAATAGGTACATACACAATAAAGAATACCAGACAAGTTCTATCGCAGTGATACGCAACACTCATTTAATGAGCTGCATATGTACTTTTGTGGCATTCCTTATTATAAAAGTTTGATAGGAGCTGATAAAAATGGTAAAAGTACGCATAGAGGGTTTACCAGAAGAAGTTGAAGATTGAACATATTTTGAATATGGGGAATTATTGCAAAGCAAAGATTACATGACATATAATGCGTATGTTATTTTTTATTTAATTCACAACCGCTGTTTGAAATAATTGCCAGAAAGCAACATCATACTTTTATAAGATTTATTCTTTCATTAATTCAAAATTTTTTTCTAACTGATATTCCATTTTTTCTTGACTTGTAACAAAAGATTCAAACTGTAACCTTATCCCGTTTAATTTAATACACTCTTTTGATTCAATCATTGCATCAAACCGAAATTGAGTAACAACCGATTTTTCGGACAAAAAGTCAATAATATCTTTTTCTGTTAAAAAATCAGATGACCATACCCGATAAGCATTATTTTCAGTTCTTATATTCCCTCTTGTAATAAAATTATCAAGTTCATTGATAAATCTTACAGGATGTCCATTAAAAGTTAAACCATTAAACAGACGGCTACCGAAAACAATGCACGTCAGAACTTGACGTTTTTTGTATGTAATATTCCAATCTTTTAACTTTTGCTTTTGATAATTTATATCCAAAAAAGCTTGTTGCCACACGTCTAATTGTTTAGTCGCTTTTTGAAGATGATTATAAACTCCACGCATTTCAAAATTGTTGACAGGATATAATGGGCATTTACATTCTATTATGATAATGCAATTTTCAGTCACAACCAATACATCCAGTTCTCCTTTTTGGTTTTTATACTTAACTGGTTTATTGGCAAGAACAACAGGGTTTAATGTGCATTTTTGAAATATTTTCCTACATCTATCAACCATTGGCTCGTCCATTATATTTGCCTTTTGACACCCTTGACTTCTTGAAGATGCAATACAATTTCGTATAAGATTACTTTTGGCTGTTAAGGACATCGGAATGAAATAACAATCATTAAAACTAAACAGAGGCGTATACTGCAAATCTAACTTTTTATCAAAACTAGGAGTAAAAAGCATAATTATTTCAGATACTTTATTTTTATCTGAAAAAACTATCATGAGAAGTTTTTCTAATGCTTCTTTTGAAAACCGAGGCAAAATAGAGTTAATAACAACATTTCTTGATTCGTTTGATAGAAAATAAGTTATCAAATAGCTTAAAAGAATAAAAAGCCTTTGAAATTTTATAACATCGTATAGTGTACAATGTGCAGATACTTTTCTACACATTAATTCCTTTTCATTATCAGTGTAATCATGAGAAAATTGTCTAATTGCAATTATTTCTTCCAGGTACATATGTTGGTCATTAATTGCATTCAGATTATTAATAAGCTCATAACTAAAATTAATTGCTAAACGTTTTATTTCATACTCTTTCATCAACTTGTATTTTATCTTTGAATTTTTAATATAGTAATTACATACATCAAAAATGGATACACTCTTATTTTTAGAAACGATTTTCTGACTCACAAAAAAATGCTGACTGTTCTGAGAAATGTATGCTAATCTATAACTTTTTTCAAAATTAGGATCATTTGCCTGAATACAGAAATTATTAGGAGCCAACTCTTTGACATTATAATTGAAAAAATCGACCATAACTTCCCATTCATTTACTTGACACACCTTGCATCCTAGCAAAACCAATTTTCTCAAGTCATATGAATCTACAGTTTTTGGATTGACGACGCACACATTTGGAACCTTTTTATCAATTTTGTTAATAAGTAAAAACAACAAGTATGAAACGCTTTCGGTTATCTGTTCCTTGCTATATCCTGATAAATCATCATATTTACCATAAACATCAGCCTTGTCCTTATCAAACCAATCTTCTATATAGACTAACAAATCAATTACAATACTTTCTTCAATTTCTATCTTCGTATTGTTCTTTTTAATCATCCTATTCCCGTTCATCTTTCTCAGCCCTTTGAGAATACGATTTTCTGCATCTATATAATAGTCATATAGCCAAGATAGTTTAAGTTTATTGGTTAAAAAGGAAAGCGTAGAATTTGAATAATTAAACCATTTTCGGCTATTAATCAAAGACTCAATTATAATTTTAGCATAGTTTTTTTCGCGCCAAACTTTATATCTAAACACTCCCTTTTTTCTTGATTCACAAACTGCTTCATCAGCATTCCAAATTGAGTAAACTTTAATGCTATTTAAAGTAATCAAATATCCATTTTCAACATATTTGCTAATATGCAGCAATAACTTGTCTCGATCTTTCTTTGTAAAATTAGGATGTTTAGACTTAATATATTTAATGGTCGAATCATCGAAAACAGTATTTTCAGACATACTGTCAATATAATTAATTATCTCATCCATTGTCATGAGAGTAGAAGACATCTATGTCACACTTCCTAAAAAACGATATGTTTTATTATATAAAATTCATAAGGTAAAAAATATAATTTATTGCGTATTCTTGGGCTATTATATCATGTAATGTAAAATAAGTCAACAATATATTTTACAGAAAAACACAATTACATTTTATTCTTTATGATTTTCTTAAAAACAAACAAATAGGTCACTAAAACAAATGGAAAAATTAAAAAAACAGTTGATATTTCCAATAATTTAAAACAAGTGATGAATTATATCTAGGTAATTTCTGTGGAATGACATAATTATTATGAGAAAACATAACATCCTGATTGTATTAAATAGGCGGTATCTTGTCACTTCTTTCTGTGGAGTTAAATCAAAGTATGCAATAGATTTGTCAAATATAGTTATATCAAAATTACATCCACGTGACAATGAGATAACTTTACAACTAACAGATAAGAAAAACCACCAACAGAGTAATACCGAAATAATTAAGCATGTAAGTGCTGTCAAACATGTTAGAATTGGGAACACATTGCAATCCTTAAAAATCACCCAATCAAACATTGATTTTACATTATCGTCAAATGAACATATCAGTAATGCTAGCAATGCCAAAAATGACAAATTATGATCTTTATAAACGATTTTAAATACACATTTTAACAGATTCATTATACATAAACCACCTTTCATATATATTATTGTAATCATTATTAACTGAAAGGTCAAGATATACTTTATAAAAAGGATAACAAAAAGCCAGAGTAACCTAGATACATAAGTGTGTCACAGTGACACACAACTTAAAATCGCAAACCTGAGCGTGTGAAGAAATTCATACGCTCTTTTTATATAACCGAGAGGAGTAACCACAATGATTACTGAAACGCCAAAGAAATCTAAGTTTGATATCTTGGAAGAAATCATGATAGGATTTCAAGATGATTACGAAACAGACAATGCTCAGACCCATTGGGTGAAAACCTACAAAGGGCGGCGAGAGCGATTAATTCAGCTGCAAGAGGAAGAATGTGAACTACAAGCGAATGTAATTGATGACGCTCACGATCTAGGATTTGTTGAGGGCGTAAGATATGCGCTCAACATCATGGATATGACAGATACAGGCAAGAATAAAGCGCTTTTGGAGCAGTTATTAAATATTCTCGAAAAATAAAAAGAGGGGAAACTTAAATGGATAAGCACGATAAGTATGAAGTTGTAAAACAAGCATGGTTTGAAATCAATGAGCATCTCAGAAACAATAAGCAGGATTACATTGAGTATCTTAAATTTTCCGCAAAAATGTATAAGCAGCCGTATTCAGACGCTGTGTTAGTATTCCAGCAGGATAGAAATGCAACAAAGATCGCTGAGTATAAGAAATGGGGACGTCTAGGGCGATATGTAAGACGTGGCTCTCACGGCGTTGCTGTTTTTGGCAAAAATCACACTTGCAGATATTTATATGACGTCACTCAGACAGGCGGCAAAGAGTTGCCTGAGATGTGGACACTTACTGACCGCAATACACCTGAGCTACTCAATACGCTTAATAACCGATACAATATAAACGCAGGATCGGTCAAAGAATGTATCGAAGCAATGACAGCAAACAGTATTAATTCTGCGCCTATTGCTGAGTCAGTACAAAATGCAATATCTCAAATGGGACTTGACGCAAAACAGGCTGAGGTATACCGCCATTCACTGGATTCTGTGGTGCAGTTCGTTGTTTCTCAAAGATGTAATCTTTCAGGTAAAATAGATCTGTATGCCGATGTTGATGTAAGTGCTCTTGACCTTATCAAAAATGCAAGAGATATGATTCTTTTCAGCAGAGCTGTTCAGCACGCTGCCAAAGACACGCTGTTTGAAATTGAAAAAGAAGTTATCGCAATTGACCGCAAAAACGAAGCTCTTGACAATGCCAAAACCGCAAAGCAAGAAAGCACGTCTGATAGGGTTGATGATATACTCCAAGACCTTATAAAGCTTAAGTTTTCGCAAGAACAGATACTTGCATTAAAACAGGCTGTGGTGGCGGCTGCACAAAATGGCGAGCATAACATACAGCATTGGGTAAGCATCCGATATTCGCCCGACGAGCTACAGCATATATCATCTTTAGTAGCAGACTACTACGCTCAAAGTGTCATTGAGCAAACAATCGATTCAAAGGGCATACTTAATGATTACTATACATATGTAAATGAGCTCAATGGTCGGCTGAAACTGTCAGATATGTTCTCTCACCATGATTATAGTGATGAACAAAAAGCCATGCTGCAGCAGGGTTTTTCTGAGGGAATTTCTATTACTGTTCTTAACGAGGTCGATGAACGGTTAACGGTAGACGAGATAAAAACATTCTTTGAGATGTTTCATCAGGCAGTTGACGGACAGATAGATCCACATGATGTTCAGATATATCTTGATAAAGCTGTAATAGAGCATTCAAAGCAGAACGTTCAAGCGGTTGAAGTCCAGGACAACTCTGCCGACACAATCTCAGCAGATGTTACTCAACAGGACAAAAAAATAGAACCATCAAGAATTATAGGTTTGGCTGAAAACCAGCTACGCCCTGCTGTTCCTAATAGCTCTACAAGCAGTATAACAGACTCCTCTGGAGTTGTCAAGAGTGAAAAAACATTTGCTGAACAGATAAATGATGTTTTAAATGGCGTATTCCCAAAATACTCAAATCTAAAGGTTTGTGATACACCACAAATTCTTGTGGATATCGGCTGTGATCGGCTTCCTATGTTGTATACGCAAAGACATTTAAAAGACGCTCTACATGAAAAATCCCCGAACAATGCACATTGGCACGACTTAACACTAGAACAGATATGTAATATCCCACATCTTTTAGAAAGCCCTGCCATAATAATGGACTCACTTTCTCCAAACAAAAGTGCTGATAAAAGTATAGTAATTTGTTTAAATAACGTTGATAATGATAATGCACCGATAATCGTAAGTGTTAAACCAAATGGGCAAGGCATTTATGAAATGGAAAATGTATCATCAAACTTTATCACAAGTATTTATGGAAAAGAAAATGGATTTGCAACCTATGTTGAACGTGCTGCAAAATCAAATAATATTCTGTTTTGGGACAAAGAAAAAAGCCAAGCACTGTTCTCGTGTCAAAGGCTCCAATTGCCTGAGGCGATAAACAATCTTGACTCTAATATTATTATACACCAAAGTCGCAATATTGTCAAGGGTATGCAGCAGGAAAATAGTGCCGATATAAGTTCAAATGATGTTAAATCATTCACTACTTTATCCGAGCCTACGATAACCTGTGAATGGAGCGAAAGTAATTACTTTGAAGACGGCAAGACCTACAGTGTTGCAGAATTTGATACGCTCATGGAACAGGCTGACAGTGAAATGGTGGCAGGAGCAAAGGCTGCAATAGAGAAATACGGCTCAGCAAAAGCATGGTATGAAGCAGACGCTGATGACGAATTCTCACAGTTTATGGGCTATGATAAGGTCAAGTTTACTATCAATATGCCTGACGGACAAACGATCACTGAACGCCAGGACGCAGGGGACGGATACGGCGGCGTTATTGATTTTCTGAAAAGATACTCAATATACAACTCGATCGTACCTGAGCTTGAAGCTGCAAAAGCCGCACATATGGCAAACCTAGTCGATGAAGTGCCTACACCTACAAATGAAACACAGCCTGAAATAGACAAGCTTTTGGGCAGGCTTAAGCTTGATTGTGATTACTATCTGAAAACAGGTGCAGAAAAGCACTTGTGGGCAGAAACAGTTGAAAAGCAGATAGCTAAGATCAATGAGCTGTATGAGAAAATGCCAGAAAACGCCTACTTCACAAGAGAACAGATAGACGATTATGAAAAGAAAATGCTTGCGATAAAAAATGGTGAGGTCGAAAAACCTATACCATATGAAACGCCTACAATCGCTGATAATGTTCTGTCTGAAGAAAAAAAGACAACACCGCCTGTTTCTGAAAGCGTTCCTATATCTTCTACATCTGATGAACAGATATCACTCTTTGAAACGCCGCAAGAAGATATCAAAACTGAAAAGGTAGAAAAGCCAAAGAAGAATGTCAAAGCAAGCACATACCACTTTGACCCTGATAATGTTGTTGTGGGCGGAGCTGCTGCTCGTTGTGACGCAAATATAGCTGCTATTGAAACATTGCTGAAAATAGAGAGTGAAAAGCGGCTTGCGACACCTGAAGAACAGAAGATAATGGCTAGATACTCAGGTTGGGGCGGAACTGCTCAAGCTTTTGTTGCAGATAATGAGAATGTTTCTGCTGACAGTTGGGGAGCAAGGCAGACTCGCTTAAGAGAGCTTCTGACCGCTGATGAGTATGGTGCTGCAAGATCATCAACACTGACAAGCTTCTATACGCCGCCAGAAGTCATAGACAGCGTATATCTTGCTTTGGAAAGATTTCAATTTGAGGGTGGAAACATCCTAGAGCCTAGCATGGGCGTTGGAAACTTTTTTGCAAAAATGCCTGATGAAATGAGGGCAGATTCAAAACTTTACGGAGTTGAGCTTGACAGCATTTCAGGACGAATAGCCAAGCAGCTCTACCCAGAGGATAATATCCAGATAAAAGGGTTTGAAAAAACAACATTCAAGAATAACAGCTTTGACGTGGTCATAGGTAATATACCTTTTGGAGATTATGGCATTGCAGACAAAGCCTATGACAAATACCACTTCAAAATCCATGACTATTTCGCCGCAAAAGCAGTAGATAAAGTGAAGCCTGGAGGAATTGTTGCCATTGTGACTTCAAAATTCACAATGGATAAGAAAAATGATAAAGCAAGAAAGTATCTTGCCGAACGCTGTGACCTTTTAGGCGCAGTAAGACTTCCCTCTGGAACATTTAAAGATGCAGACAGCGTTACAACAGATATTATCTTTCTGAAAAAAAGAACAACAATGACCTCTGTTATTCCAAACTGGGTACACGTCTCAGAAACAGCCAATGGCATTCCTTGCAATCAATATTTTGTGGACAATCCCGATATGGTACTTGGTACTATGGCGTGGGACGAGCGTATGCGAGGAAAATATGGTGCAGACAGCAAGGTAACGACCTGCTATGCAAATAGTGACACTCCCCTTGCACAGCAGCTCATAAATGCCATTTCAAAAATAGACGGCGTTATTGATACTGTGGAAACTGAGCTTGACAATGGGACAGCTGAGATACTCCCTGCTGATCCAACTGTCAGGAACTTCACTCATACCATTGTTGACGGAGATCTTTATTTCCGTGAAAATGAAGTAATGGTCAAGGTCACAGAAACAGGCAAATCGCTTGAACGCATGAAAGGGCTTCATACTCTAAGGCAAGCAACTATGGAGCTTATCAATGCCCAGGCTGACGGCTGCACTGATGAACAGCTTGCAGAACTTCAGAAAAAGCTCAACAGCACATATGACAATTTCAGAACAAAGTTCGGAAACATCACTGACAGTGCCAATTCACGCTGCTTTTCTAATGATGATGACTACAACACTTTAGCTGCACTCGAAGTCGTTAACGTGGAAAATAAGACAGTTGAAAAGGCTGCAATATTCACAAAGAGAACGATACTTCCAGATATTCCAGTTTCAAAAGTTGATACAGCACTAGAAGCACTTCAAGTGTCAATGGACAGATTGGGAAAGGTCGATATTCTCTATATGTCACAGCTCACAGACACTACGCCTGAAAAGGTTATTGCTGACCTTGGTGATGAACTATTCAGAGATCCTGCCAAAGTTAAAGACAATAACCCATATTCAGGCTATACGGAGTCATCTGAATATCTGTCAGGCAATATCCGTGATAAGCTGAGAATAGCTAGAGATCATGCGGAGCATATTGACAGCAGCTACAACAAAAACGTAGAAGCTCTGATGAAAGTTGTGCCAAAAGGCCTTGAAGCCAGCGAGATATCCGTAAGGATCGGCGCTAACTGGATCGATGTCGCAGATTACAACAATTTTTTAAACGAGTATGCACACGCAAACACATATTACTACCCTGTCACAAGAACAAAGCTTGGAGAATACAAAATAGAGGGTAAAACATCTGACCGCTCAGTTGCTGCCACTGAAACATTCGGAACATCAAGAATGAACAGCTATCAGATATTTGAAAATCTTCTTAATCAGCGTGATATTTTAGTTCGTGACAGACGAGAGGAGGGCGATAAGGTATGGTACGAGATAAACACTAAAGAAACACAGCTTGCAAAAGAGAAAGCTCGTCTGATGAAAGAAGCGTTCAGAAATTGGCTGTGGGAAGATATGGGCAGACGTGAAAAATATGTCGCAAAGTATAACTATCTGTTCAATTCCATAAGGGGCAGAGAGTATGACGGCTCACATCAAACCTTTCCAGGCATGAACACATCAATAACGCTGCGGAAACATCAATCAAACGCCATAATGCGTGCAAAGCTTGGCGGAAACACACTTTTCGCACATGAGGTCGGCGCAGGAAAAAGCTTTGAAATGGTCGCAACTGTAATGGAAAAGAAACGTCTTGGTCTTATAAACAAAGCCTGCGTAGTTGTACCAAAGCACCTTACGCTGCAAATGGCAAGTGAGTGGCTGCGGCTTTATCCAAATGCAAAACTGCTTGTGGCAAAGCCAGAGGACTTTACCAAAGCCAATAGAAAGCGTTTTATTGCAAGATGTGTTACTGGTGACTACGACGCCGTGATAATGTCATTTACACAGTTTGAAAGAATACCTATGTCGGACGAATATAAAGAGCAGTTCATGCAAAAAGAACTTCACGATATCATGAGTGCAATATCGGAAGCAGGAACAAAGGACAAAACATCAGTAAAAGCCCTTGAACGTCAAAAGAAAAACATAGAGGAAAGGCTTGAAAAGCTGCTTTCTTCTCCAAAAGACTCATCATTGTGTTTTGAAAAGCTCGGCTTTGACTATCTTGTATGTGATGAAGCACATAACTATAAGAACTGCTTTGTTTCTACCAAAATGTCAAATGTGGCAGGCGTACAAACAACAGCAGCACAAAAATCAGAGGATATGCTGATGAAAACTCAGTATCTCAACAACAAGTACGGCTGCAACAATATACTTTTTGCCACAGGTACACCTATAAGCAATTCCATGGTGGAATTTTACGTTATGCAGCGTTATCTCAGACCAGATCTTCTCGAAAAAGCAGGATTGCAGAACTTTGACGATTGGGCAAGCACATTTGGTGAAGTTGTATCGCAATTAGAGATAAAGCCTGCAGGAAACGGCTTTCAAATGAAAAATCGTTTCAGCAAATTCGTAAACATACCTGAGCTTATGCAGATGTATAAGGAATTCGCTGATATTCAAACAGCGGATATGCTGAAACTTCCTGTACCAAAGCTTGAAACAGGCAAGCCGATAGTTGTGACCTCAAAGCCTGACGAACGCCAAAAAGCATACATGAAAGAGCTTGCCGCACGTTCTGAAACGATACACAGCGGCACAGTTGACCCACGGCAAGACAATATGCTGAAAATTACCCATGAAGCACGCTTGCTCGGTCTTGACACTAGATGTATTTTCAAAGACGCTCAGCCTGCACCAGACAGCAAAGTGATGAAGCTTATCGATAACCTCGAAAAGAACTACAAAAACACTATGACAGAAAAAGGCGTTCAGATAGTATTCTGTGATATCGCTATCAACGAGGACGAAACACACTTCTCTGTGTACAAAGCGATAAAACAGGCGCTCATCGAGCGTGGGATACCAGAGAAAGAGATCTGCTTTGCAGGAGACGCAAAGACAGACAAGGCTAGGGACGAAATGTTCAAAAGCCTGCGCAAAGGCGAAAAACGTTTTATCATCGCAAGCACTTCAAAGCTTGGAACTGGTGCAAATATTCAGGATAGGATCTGCGCAATTCATCACCTTGATATACCATGGAAGCCCTCTGACCTCACTCAGCAGGACGGACGTGGAATAAGGCAAGGCAACAGATTTTCGCAAGTCGGAATATATCACTATCTTACAGAGGAAACCTTTGACGCATATATGATGGGCATTATAACAAACAAGGCGAAATTCATAAATCAGATCTTGACCTCAAAAAGCCCTGCAAGAGTTTCAGAAGATGTTGACGAAATGGTACTTACATACTCTGAAATGCAGGCTATAGCGAGCGGTAATCCTATGATAAAAGAGAAAATACAGCTTGACAATGATGTTGCAATGCTGAAAACCCTTGAAGCAGAACACAAGAAGTCAATTTACAAAATGCAGGAGTTGGCAGAGAAAACTTTGCCGAAGCAGATAACACATTACTCTGAACTTTTCGCAAAATCCAAGAGTGATATGTCTAAATATCAGGAACATCAGGCGTTAAACAAGGAGTTTGAAATGACAATAGGCGGCGTCAGATACGATAAGAGAGAAAATGCAGGAGAACAAATTGCCGTGGCAATGGCAAAATGTACTGCCACAGGTGAGCCTATAGAGCTTGGAACGTATCGTGGCTTTAAAGTCACAATAGAACGAAATCCGTCAGCAAATACATTTTTTGAGCTTGATACGCCTTGTATCGCTGTTCTCCACGGAGAGCTTACTTATTCATGTGACGTTGCAACGGATAATGGCGTGGGAAATGTCAGAAGAATTGAAAATCTTGCAGGAATACAAATGAATCAGAAACAATGTTCTCTCGAAGAACAGCTTGAAAAAGTAAACAGAGATCTTTCAGAAGCTCAACGAAATATGCTCAAGCCATTTGAGCATGGACAAGAATTAGCTGAAAAGACAAAACGTCTTGAATATGTCAATGCACAGCTCAGCGGAAATTCTCAGAGTATAAATAATGCTCCTGAAAGTGCTGTGGAGTTTAGATTCCATAATAACAAATATCAGGCATTGATCGGCACTAAAGACAAATCAGAATGGTGTGATGTAGTATCAAAGGGTGGCAAGCTCATCGCTGCGTCAGATACAAAGGTCTATAATCTGTCTGAAAAAGAAAGCGACCAGTTTCGCAGCTATGTTTTTAACGGTGACAAAATTGACACAGGCAAGAATAATTCCTTACTGGAAAAACTTAATCCAAAGGCTCTTAAATTATAAAACATTGAGAGGAGGTGAGGGTATATGATAGACAGAAGATACGAATCAGGCAAAAGCTTTGTCATGTACTCTAAAGAGGAGCTTGAAGCCGCACGTCGAACAGATATGGTCACATTTCTCGAATGCCACGAGGGTTTCAGCTTTAAATCGTCAGGCGGTTGGTATATAGGGATAGAGCATGACAGTCTTAAGATCAATCCAGACCGCTATACCTGGCACTGGTATTCAAGAGATCTTTACGGAAAAGGTGCTATTGATTGGCTTTGCAAGGTCGATGGATACGATTTTAAAGAAGCCGTATCACGTCTTATAGGCAACGCCAGTATACGAGCTTCTCCTGAAATGAGAAAAGCAGTAATCAGCGAACAGCACTATCAGAAAAAAACTAAAAAGGCAGAATTTAAAGCTCCGCCGCCCATGCAGGGCAAATGGCGAGAGCTTTACGCTTATCTTAACATAACGAGAAAGCTTCCAGCTGACATAATAAATTATTGTGTCAGCAATAAGCTCATATACCTCGATGTTAAAAAGCGAGCTATTTTCTGCGGCTACGATAAATTTGGCTCAATGAATTTTGCAGAAGCAAAGATCACAAACACATACAACAAATACTATCCGCAGAACATTGAAGGCAGCATGAAAGAATACAGCTTTTATATCCCTGCTGTACCAAATGCTTATGGTTATGACCCTACAAAGCTTTATGTGTTTGAAGCTCCCATAGACCTTTTATCTCACGGAGCTTTAATGCAGCTTTCAATGAAAAAACAGTGTGCAGCAGTTGGAATGTCTGAAATGTATCGTTCTGATTGTTGGCTTGGAATAAACAGGGTTTCATTATCAGGCTGCTCTGATATAGCACTTAAACAAAGACTATCTGATGATCCTCGGATCAAACAGATAGTCTTTTGTCTTGATAATGATGAAAGAGGACGTCAAGCAACAGAAAAGCTAATGTCTGACTATTCTGCAAATTACACTGTAAAAGTGAGCATACCGCCTTACGGCAAAGATTGGAACGATACGCTGAAATTTATTGTAACGTCGAAAAACAAAAAACAAAATACGGAGGAATAATTATGAAAAAAACAATTGAGAAAATCAAAGGAAAATGCATAAAGCTTAGCGCACGAATTTTCGGAGCAATGACGGCTTGTTTTTCAACGATCGTGGCAGCTTATGCTGACGTTGAAGACACAGAAGCAGGCGGAGTATGGTCTAACATAGCAGCGTGGATAAAAAAAAATAAGGATGGTTTGTCCATTGTTGCAGAGTCACTTATTGGTTTGTGTGTTGTAGGCGTAGTTATATGCCTCAGCACAAGCGGCAAACAAGGTGTCGCTAATGTAAAAACGTGGCTCATCGCTTTAGTTTTTGCCATTATTTTGCTTGTTTTCGCAGACCAATTCTTGCAGAGTATGGGCGTGGGTTAAATCAAAAGGACACACATTTGTGTGTGTCCGTAAAAACGCTTATCTATAGTGTTTCTACGAGCATACACAAACAAAAAGCACACGAAAGGAGCATAATTTTGAAGTACATGAAAACAAAAAAGGTGTGGTATCAACTCATATTTATAGCTGCCATAGTAACAAGTGGCTTTGGAAGCTTGGAGGTATGGGCAGCCGAACGATCAGGATATACTGGCTGTTCTTCAAGTATTCTAAAAATGGTAACTGTCCGAAATCAGTTTCGTGATCTGTTACGGAATATCGAATTTAACATTCTGAGTTTTCTTGCAGATGTAATTGACTTTTTTGATAAAGCTATCAGCGCCCTGCTCAAGCTCAACTTTTTTGATTATCTGTCAGATGAATTCAGCTTTGGTAAAATGGGAACTGTCATAATAGCAGTAATGAGCCTTGCGCTCGTTTTAGGAGCTTGTGCATTAGTAGTTTACCACAATAAGATCCGTGTATCTGACTTTCTTATGAGCATACTCGTTTCATCTATACTTCTTGTGGCATTTCCTACATTTATATCTTCCTGCAACTCTCTCCGCAGCAAAGGTGTTGATGTAGCTCAAAACATTAAGATAAACGATCAATCTGAGCAAGCAAGTGTAAACAGTGACGGAACAGTTGCTATAGGAACACTCGGAAAAGATCTTTTAGCTTCAGGAATATATGACGTCGAGAACAGCGTTGACCTGAAGAAAAAAATGAATTACCTTGACACTGTAGGAAGTTCTGGAAATATAAAAGATATCGAGATAACTGGTGGTATTGCGCCTGATGATGATAAACCATGGACTACCTATTATATCACTGATGTAAATGATGTATACCCTGCCCAGAAAAAATTTAATGACCTGACAACAGAAAACATGATGTCCCTGCTCGGTCTTGAAGATGAATATAATATTCTAAAAAATGCAAACGGCGAACTTATACTTAGCGCTGATTATGGCGCAAATATGCAAGTTTACTGTTCTGTATACAGCACATCAGGCTCAATATACGGAAGCGTTCTGTCTGAAAAAGATTATGAAACATTTTTATCAGCTTCTATTGGGGACGCTTGTCCTTATGGTGCTACACTTGGAGATCTGCATTATCCAGACGGCAGCAGGATAACAAATGTCATTAACTATAATACATATCTTCGTGACCTTATAGCAAACCACCCTGCTGTAGCTGCCGCAGGCAAAACGCAGGAAGTTGGAGCAAACGCACACACTGTTGAAGAAGCGCTTGATATCATAAAAAATGATGTCATAAGAAATCTTAATATAGCTGCAAACACAAGGACTGCTAAAGAAGCAGAGCCTGTTAATGCAACATATCAAGCTTTTCCACTCTTTGATGAAGAAGAATATGACAATCTTAATTCTTTAGAACAAGTTATAAGAAGAAATATTACTAGCGGATACACATGTGACAGCTTGTACTATTATCACATAGACTTCTGGTCAACATTCGTACTAATGATAGCAGTAGCTATTTGTCTTATTTTCAGCGGAATAAAAATAGCAACTACCCTTTTTGAAATAGTGTTCTCACAGCTAATAACACCTTTTATAATAGCTACTGATCTTAATGGCTCAGGACGTGCAAAAAAAGCTATACAAAATATGCTTCTCTCAAATATTGTTCTTATGATAGTTGTCATTCTCATAAGGATATATATTTCCGTTATATGGGGCGTAAAATCTTCTGATTATGGAGATAATTTTGCCGTAATGCTTATAGTCATAATCGCAGGAGCAAAGTTTGTTATAGACGGACCTGAGATACTGACTAAGCTGTTCGGCATTGACGCAGGTGTTAAGTCTGGCGCAGCCACAATGATGGCTATCAACCAATCAATGCAAATGGGCAGTTATGCCACAATGGGACTTGCTCGTGCAGGAAGCAGCGTTGTACATGGTGCAAGTAATATAGCAAAGCATACCGCAAGCAGCGCAGCAGGAGCAGTAAAAGGCTTTGCAGGCGGCGTATATGGCGGTATACACGGCGGTGATACTACCCCTGGAAAGATAGGAAAAGCTATAGGCGGCGCAGCAGCAGGAACTGTAACAGGCGCTGTCGGTGGAGCTTTCGGTCATACTAATGCAGGTGCAAAAATAGGCTATGCAGTATCAAACCCAAGCTCAATAAAAGACGCAATTTCAAATGCAAAAGATAACATAACTAACAATATAAAAGAGTCTGTGGGAAGTGGGTTTTCATCAGGCGGCGCAGGCAGCGCTTCAAAGGGTGCTGACGGAAAAGACGGCTTAAATGGCGCTAACGGCATGAATGGAGCTAAAGGCGACAGAGGTGCGCAAGGCGCAGCAGGCAAAGACGGCACAAATGGAACTGACGCAAGAGCCGATAACAACAGCGGAAACAGCAACAATAACAGCAATAATAGCGGCACATCTCAGCCTGCTCGTGGCAGTGGCTTTGACGCTCCAAAG
>OGXL01001712.1_pt1 | contig 17558 bp, 14 predicted proteins | sample 1576311 | NCBI WGS metagenome assembly OGXL01 (sample SAMEA3541564, study PRJEB24748) | human gut metagenome | biome: human gut; feature: human-associated habitat; material: faeces | place: China | collected 2012 | reverse complement strand
CTTTATCGGCAAAATTGATTAAATGACATCAATATCTTTAACTATGTGATACCGGTCTTTCCGTTCCCGACTCGGATCTGTTAATAAAGCTGGCGGAGATTTTGGATGTCCCTGTAAGCCGATTGCTCGGATCCAAAATTGAAGCAGAAACGAAGCCCGACGCTTTGGCAGAGCAGCTTTCGCGGATCAACGAGCAGCTGGCTATCAAAAACAGACGGGCGAAGAGAGTATGGAAAGTATTCGCCTTTATTATCGGCGGCATTATTGTGATGTACATCCTGGGCATAATTGCTTTTACCAGTCTCACTGCTCATCTGGCCCAGTCCAATACCGAAGAAACTTCACAAGTCATTGTTGGAACGGAAACAGATACTTAAAAACTCAAATCGTTTGTGCAGCAACCATCTTCCCAAAAACGCAAAAACATCCCGCACTATGCGTCCTGGAAACGCACGGTGTGGGATGTTTATCCTATTACGCGGCTTTTGTCAAATACGCACTCCCGGCGGCTAAGTTCACGCGGTCAACGTCATATCCTGCGTTGTAGATGGTGTTGGACAGCGGTCTCTCCTGCATCCGGTAGTCGTGCACGCAATCCGTGAGTGTCCAGCGGGCCGGGCTGCTCCAGAAAAAAGCAGACTTCGCCAGTAGGAATTTGCACTTTTTGACGATTACCTCTTCCAAATTGAGCAGTTCTGTTGTATAGTCTGAATTAGGCATAGTGACTCTCCTTTGGATGTGGTAGTGGTGTACTCAAAGGATTTTGTCTCTATGCTCAACTTTTTTCGCAAGAACGGGGCCGAGAAGAGAGCCAGACCCCCAACATTTTTGATGGAACCATGATTCATTAGAATCTTCCGAAAAAACCGTCAACCTTTTCTCATCCACTGCGTGAAACAAAATATAGGAAGAAGGCATTGTCATGTGGATCCTGTTTGCATTTGGTTCGGCGCTTTTTGCCGGGCTGACATCCATTCTGGCAAAATGCGGCATCCGGAAGACGGATTCCGACACGGCCACGGCCATCCGGACGATCGTGGTCCTGCTGTTTTCGTGGCTGATGGTGGCCATCGTCGGCTCCGCGCCGACCATCACCGGCCTGAGCGCGAAGACGTGGGTCTTTCTGATCCTCTCGGGCCTCGTGACCGGCGCGTCGTGGCTGTGCTATTTCCGCGCGCTGCAGCTCGGCGACGTGAACAAGGTCGTTCCCATCGATAAATCGAGCACCATCCTGACGATCGTGCTGGCGTTCCTCTTCCTGGGCGAGGGCATCACCTGGCTCAAGGGCGCGGCCGTCGTGCTCATCGCCATCGGCACGTTCCTGATGATCGAGAAAAAAGCAGTCACCGGAAACAAGGCCGAACGAAAGAGCTGGCTGGTCTATGCCATCCTCTCCGCCGTGTTCGCCAGCCTGACGTCCATTCTCGGCAAGGTTGGCATCGAGGGCGTGGAGTCCAACCTTGGCACGGCCATCCGCACGGGCGTCGTGCTCGTGATGGCGTGGCTCATTGTGTTCGTCAAGGGCAAGCAGCACACGCTGAAGGAGGTCCCGAAGAAGGAGCTCGGCTTCATCTGCCTGTCCGGCCTTGCAACGGGCGGTTCGTGGCTGTGCTACTACAAGGCGCTGCAGGACGGGCTTGCCAGCGTGGTCGTGCCCATCGATAAGCTGAGCATTCTGGTCTCCATCGCATTCTCCGCCGTTGTGTTCCATGAGCGGCTGTCCAAAAAGGCCGCGCTCGGCCTCGTGCTGATCGTTGCGGGCACTCTCATGATGATTTTCTAACCTTTTCCCGATTTCATTTCCCATGCTGCATGCAAGAGACAGAACGGCAGGCATTTGACGAGCTCATCCGCTGCATTCCTGGCGTGTACTGATTTCTGCCGCGCTCCTCTGACATCTGACCACAGCCCCTGAACAAACTGCACGGGAACGGCCCCATTCTTCGGGCCGTTCCCGTGCAGTCTTCCAAGGTTTGGGAAAAGCCGGAAAAATGTTTGCGCTGCGGGGCAGATTGCGCTATACTAGGGCCGCAATCGAGATGTTTTTTGAATTGAGAGGAGAAATTCCACATGAGATCCGCAGAAAGCAAGCGGCTCGACATGCTCCACGGCCCGATCTGGAGCAAGCTGCCGCAGTTTGCCCTGCCGGTCGCCGCAACAGCCATTCTGGAACAGCTGTTCAACGCCTCCGACATTGCCGTTGTCGGCAACTTCACCGGCGCGGACAAGACCATTGCCGTCGCCGCCGTCGGCGCAAACAGCGCGCTCATCGCGCTCATCGTCAACCTGTTCATCGGCATCGCCCTCGGCGCGAATGTCGTCATCGCAAACGCCGTCGGCCGCGGCGACCGCGAGGCCGTGCAGAAGGCCGTGCACACGTCCATCGTATTCTCGCTGCTGGGCGGCATCGTCGTCGCCGTTCTCGGTGAGCTGGCTGCGGCCGCCCTGCTGCGTACGCTGCATGTGCCGGACGACGTGTTTCCGCAGGCGCTGCTGTATCTGCGCATCTACCTGATGGGTATGCCGGTCATCCTGCTTTACAACTTCGAGGCGGCGATCTTCCGCAGCGTCGGCGAGACGCGTGTGCCGCTCGTGGCGTTGGCGATGTCCGGCGTGCTGAACGTGCTGCTGAACCTGTTCTTCGTTGCCGTGCTCCATATGACCGTCAACGGCGTGGCCATCGCGACCGTCATGGCCAATGCCTTCAGCTCGGCTCTGCTGTTCCGCCGCCTGCTGCGCTCCGGCAAGGACATCCGCCTTGAGCCGCGCAGGCTGCGCATGGACGGCCGCAGTCTGTGGATGATCCTGCGCATCGGCCTGCCCGCCGGACTGCAGAGCGCGGTGTTCGCCATTTCCAACATCGTCATCCAATCCGCCATCAACAGCCTCGGCAAGGTCGTCATGGCTGCCTCGAGCGCCGCCTACAACATCGAAGTCTTCGCCTATGACGTGATGAACTCCTATAATCAGGCCTGCACGACGTTTGTCGGCCAGAACTACGGCGCGGGCCAGATCCGCCGCTGCCGCAAAACGCTGTACCTCTGCCTGATCGAGGACGCCGTTTCCCTCGGCGCGACCGTCGCACTGGTGCTGCTGACGGGTCACTTCCTGCTGTCCATCTTCAACAACGACCCGCAGGTCGTCGCGCTGGGCTATGACCGGCTGAAGATCGTGTTCTTTGCCTATATTTTCTCGCTCCTGTATGAGGTCATGTCCGGCTATCTGCGCGGCTTCGGCATCTCGCTCGTGCCCGCCGCCCTCACGGCCCTCGGCGTGTGCGGCATCCGCATCGCGTGGATCCACTTTGTCTTCCCGCAGCACCCCACGCTGCAGACCATCATGACGTCCTATCCGGTCAGCTTGTCCGCCACGGCGCTGATGATCTTCATTGCCCTGCTGTGCTACCGCCCTGCGCGCAAGCACGCCGCCATGGAGCGCGAACCCGCCCCGGCAGGGAAATAATTTCAAACAATATTGTAGCGGCGCTCATCGAGCGCCATGGAGGCTGACAACTATCTCGCACTGATTCTGTGGCACAAGGGCCCCAGATTTGTCATTGTGAGGAGGCCGCAGGCCGACGTGGCAATCTCGGGAAGGCAGTTACGTTTTCGCCGAAAGTGTCCTGTTATCCACCCCGGTTCTGCGAGATTGCCACGGGCGCAAAGCGCCCTCGCAATGACAAGTCGGGAGACTTTACCGTTTTAACGATAGCCGGTACGGGTCGGAAGTGCGCAGCCGGGAGGGGACAGCCCGGCCCCTACAACGCATTACCGCTTCTTGGCCAGTGGGGTGGATTTTTCCTGTGCATCCTGCAGCGCAAGGATGATGCGGTTTGAGACGAGCCAGCCGCGGGGGGTCAGGTACCAGCGCGAGCCGTTCTGCGCGGCGAGGCCGTGCCCGGCAAAGCGCTCGAGCAGCTGCTGCAGCGGCGCGAAGGGCAGCAGGTAGCTGCGCTCGTACTCCTGCGCATCCATGCCGGAGGCGATGCGGGAGCGGAGCATGACGTATTCCCCGGCGCGCTCGCGCGGGGGGATGGTCTCGCACTCCGAGAGGACGGAGCCGTGGTGGGCGATGCCCTCGACATAGGCGCGCAGGTCCGGCTCGATGGTGAAGCGCTTGCCCGCGAAGTCCGAGGCCGCGCAGGGACCGAAGCCGAGATATTCGCCGCCCGTCCAGTACTTCAGATTATGGCGGGAGCGGAGACCGGGCTTGGCAAAATTGGAAATCTCGTAGTGCTCGTAGCCGTGGTCCTGCAGGATCTCCGAGGCGGCAAGGTACATATCGGCCTGCACGTCGTCATTCGGGAGGTTGGCACAGTCGCGGTACTCCCACAGGGGCGTGTTCGGCTCGACCTTGAGGGCATAGCAGGACATGTGCTCCGGCTTGAGGCGCAGGACGTTCTCGAGCGTGCCGCGCCAGCCGGTGAGCGTCTGGTTCGGCAGGCCGAACATCAGGTCGAGCGAGAGGTTGGCAAAGCCCGCCTCGCGCGCGCGGACGACGGCCATGCGCGCCTGCTCGTAGGTATGCGGGCGGCCGAGGCGCTTGAGCATGTCGTCCTGATCGGACTGCACGCCGATGGAGATGCGGTTGAAGCCCGCGCGGACCAGCCGCTTGAGCCCCTGCGGCGTGACGCTGTCGGGGTTGGCCTCGAGCGTGATCTCGGGGTCCGCGCCGAAGTGGAAGCGCTTCTGCAGCTCGTCGAGAATTTTTTCCAGATTCTCCGCGCCGAAGAAGCTCGGCGTGCCGCCGCCGAAGTAGACGGTGTCGACCGTGTAGTCCGGCGCGAGGCGGCCCGTTTCGCGGATGTGGTCGGCCAGCGCCTGCAGGTACTGGTCCGTCGTGCGGCGATCGCGGCTGCCGCCGAGGGAGTAGAAGTCGCAGTATTCGCACTTGCTCTTGCAGAAGGGGATGTGGACGTAAATGCCCAGCGGCTTGCCGGAATTGCTGCGCATGATCAGCCCCCGATCCTTTCGGAGATGAACGTGCGGAATTCGTCCGGCGTGCCCTTCGTAAAACCGGCCTTATTCACAAAGTACCACTGCTGGCGGCCGCAGTGCAGGAGGAACAGATGCTCCGTCTCGCGCAGCTCCGTGATGGTGGAATAACCGGCATCGAGGACCTCGCCGTTCTCCTGCAGGGTCTGGGCGAGGGTGAGGTCATAAAAATCCGTGTGGAGGTGCAGGGCGTTTGAGCCGTACTTCGTCTGGATGTTCTGCTGCCAACGGCGCAGGGCCGTGCGCGGGCCGCGGAGCTGGTTGAACAGGGCATAGCCCACCACGAGCACGAGCAGAAGGGCCAGCACGAGATGCATGGTGTTCTTCGTCATAACGTACTGCCAGACCATGATGCCCAGCAGCACGACGGACAGGCCGAAGCAGACCCACGTCAGCAGCTGCACATAGCGCGGCATAAGGCTCTTGGACGCCTCATACTGGATATCGGCGTCAATGGTCGTGTCTACAGAAAATCTCGATTCCATGGATGATCCTTTCCCGTGCCTCAGCGGCACTTCGGGCAGGGCTTGAGTCCCAGCTCGTTTTCGGCATAGGCCGTGTTGAAGATGTAGAAGGCCTGACGGTCCCAGTCCTCGCAGGCGTAGGTGTGGTAATAGTCGTTGCCGTCGCTGGCGACGCAGGCATTGCTGTTGTAGAACTCTGCCATATCGGCAAATTCGTTGTAATTTTTGGACAGCTCGTCATAGGCGTCGGACAGGGCATCGTACTGGGCCTGCAGGTCGGAGACGTTCTCGTTCTGCTGCTGCAGGAGGGAGTATTCCTGCACGAGGTCGTAATAGTCGTTATACAGGGCGTCATAGTTTTCGTTGGACTGGTCGAGGGCGTCCTGCAGGTCGCTCAGCTGGGCCTCGGCCTGACTCTGCTCCAGCGCATGGTCGGAGCGCTCGCGCTCGAGCTTGGCGTTCATGCCGTGCCACAGCAGGAAGCCGCCGACAGCCGCGCCGACTACCACAACGCCCAGCGCGATGAGTGAGACGAGCATACCGGTATTGCGGCGCTTGCGCGGGGCAGCTTCCGGGATGGGAGGCATGTCGGAGACGGGCGGCTCCGGGGGAATGGGGGGCATGTCGGAGAAGGCGGGCTCCTCGGGGACAACGGGCTCCTCAGGAACGGCAGGCTCCTCGGGGACGACGGGCGCTTCGGGGACGACGGGCGCTTCGGGGACGACGGGCTCCTCGGGGACGACGGGCTCGTCAGGGACGACGGGCTCTTCGAGGACGACGGGCTCCTCAGGAACGGCGGGCTCCTCGGGAACGGCGGGCTTCTCGGGAACAGCGGGCTCCTCGGGGACGACGGGCTCCTCGGGAACGGCGGGCTCTTCAGGGATGACCGGTTCGGCGGGGATGGGGGGCTCGTCCGGCACGGGAGCCACGGGCGGGATCACGCCGGGAACGGGCGGCTCGACGGGAGGCATTTCCCCGGCATTCGGGACTGAGCCGGGCGTTTGCGGCTCGACAGGAGCAGGCGGGACAGGACGGCGCACCGGCGCACCGCAGAACGTGCAGAATTTCGCGTCATCCCGGATCTTGTTTCCGCATTTCGTACAGAACATGGTGTGATCTCCTTTGTGTGTATTTTTGGATTGGGGACGGGAATGGTGAGTGGTTGTGGGAGAATGCGCCCGCATTTGGCAGGTGCAATCGGTGGTGCAGGCCCCCGGATTTGTCATTCCGAGGAGCGAAGCGACGTGGGAATCTCCTGCAACAGCCCTCGAATTCGCCGAGGCTTTCTTGTCATCCAACTGAGTACTGCGAGATTGCCACGGCCCCTTCGGGGCCTCGCAATGACAAATCTGAGAACCGGTGCGGTCGGAGGGGCAATCTCGGGAAGGCACTGCCCTTCGGAACGAGCCATCGTCAAAACGGCAACCGCCCCCGACTTGTCATTGCGAGGAGGCGCAGCCGACGTGGCAATCTCGGGAAGGCACTTCCAGTTCGTACAAGATACCGATAAAAACGTACCAACCAATTGCGTCTGTAGCGGCGCTCACTGCGCAGCCGTTGGCGGCTTTGCCGCCTTACGGATGCGGCGTGCCCCTTGCGGGTAGTGAGCGCCTTGCAGGCTGGAAATATTTGAGGTATGTATTTTATGGCGTGAGGTCCCCAGGTTTGTCATTCCGAGGAGCGAAGCGACGTGGGAATCTCGCAGGACCCGGTTGAATAACAGAATACTCCCGGCGAAAACGTAACTGCCTTCCCGAGATTGCCACGGGCGCAAAGCGCCCTCGCAATGACAAATCGGGGGCCAGTGCCATTTTAACGACAGCCTGTTTATTGCGTCAATGCAGCGCCGGGCTGGGCTGTCCCCTCCCATACAAAGCATGACATTATCTCTGCAAATACACATAACAAGTGAGGTAGCTTATGAAATACGGATTCGGTGTCGACGTCGGCGGAACGACGGTCAAGCTCGGTCTGCTCAGCGAGGCGGGCGAGCTTCTGGAAAAGTGGGAGCTTCCCTCGCGCACGGAAAACGGCGGCGAGAACATCCTGCCGGACATCGCGCGGAGCGTGCAGGACTGCATGGTCCGCCGCGGGCTTTCGCGGGACGACTGCCTTGGCCTCGGCATCGGCGTGCCGGGCCCGGTGGACGCCTCCGGCATGGTCAACCGCTGCGTGAACCTGAACTGGGGCGTATTCAACCTGCATGATGCCCTCGGCATTCTGACGGGCCTGCGCGTGCGCGCCGGGAACGACGCGAACTGTGCTGCCCTCGGCGAATTCTGGAAGGGCGGCGGCTCCGGCTGCCGGTCCGCCATCTTCGTCACGCTGGGAACGGGCATCGGCGGCGGTGTCATCGTGGACGGCCGCCTGCTCACGGGCGCGCACGGCGTCGGCGGTGAGCTTGGCCATATCGAGATCAGTGCGCCGGACAAGGCCCCCTGCACCTGCGGCAAGCGCGGCTGCGTCGAGCAGTATGCCTCGGCGAACGGCATCGTCCGCGTGACGAAAAAACGCCTTGCCGAATCGGCCGAGCCGTCCTGCCTGCGTGCGATGGAGCACTTTGCCTGCAAGGACGTGTTCGACGCCGCCCGCAGCGGCGACGCCTTCGCGGTCGAAACGCTTGAGCAGGTGTTCGACTATCTGGGCGAGGCACTGGCGGACGCCTGCTGCGTCTGCGACCCGGAGCGCATCATCCTCGGCGGCGGCGTGTCCCGCGCGGGCGACTACCTGCTGCGCGGCGTCGAGCGCCATTTCCGCGCGCACATGTTCCACGCCTGCAAGGACACGCAGTTTGCGCTCGCCACGCTCGGCAACGACGCCGGGATGTACGGCGCGTTCCGCCTGCTGGCCTGATTTTTCCGCATAAAAAGAGCACCCTCCCGCCAAACTAGCGCGGGAGGGATTTTTTATGGAACGAAAAGGGCGAAAGAACGAGCTGGCGGACCCGCAGCTGCCCGCCATCCGCAGCATCGCGGACGGCCGCGCCATGCCGGCGTGTCAGGCCCCCGTGCCGGAGAGACTGGAGAAGCCGGATAAATAAAATTGTAGGGGCCGGGCTGTCCCCTCCCGGCGCCGCACGAACGACTCGTGCCAGTTGCCGTTACAATGGTGAACGCCCCCGATTTGTCATTGCGAGGCCCCAACGGGGCCGTGGCAATCTCGGGAAGGCACTGCCGATTCGTACCGGCCGCCGTTAAAATGCCACGCACCAATTGCGTCTGTAGCGGCGCTCCCTGAGCGCCATGCAGGCTGGGCAGTATGTGCCGTATTGCTTCTATGGCGCAATGCCCCCAAGGTTGTCATTCCGAGGAGCGAAGCGACGTGGGAATCTCCTGCAGGCAGCTGCGATTTTGCCGATAGCTTTCCCACAGTTCAGCTGGGTACTGCGAGATTGCCACGTCGGCCTTTGGCCTCCTCGCAATGACAAATCTGAAAGCTTTTCTCTCTTCACATTCTACTCTCAACCCTCCACACTCCACCGGCCTTGTCACATCATCCTCTGCAGCTTCTTCAGCGCATGCTCAAACTCCTCCGGCAGGGGGCAGGAGAGCGTCATCTCCTCACCGGTGCGGGGGTGCAGGAACGTCAGCTCCTTCGCGTGGAGGCACTGCGAATGCAGGCCGAGCTCCGGCTTGCCGATGCCGTAGACCGGGTCTCCCGCGATGGGGTGGCGGATCCACGCCATATGCACGCGGATCTGGTGCGTGCGGCCGGTCTCGAGGCGGCAGCGCAGGTGCGTATACTGCCCGTAGCGCGTGATGACCTCCCAGTGCGTCACGGCCTCGCGGCTGTTCTTCTCCGTAACGGCCATGCGCTTGCGGTCGCGCGGGTCGCGGCCGATGGGCGCGTTGACCGTGCCGCTGTCCTCGCGGAAGCCGCCGCGGACAATGCACTCATAGGTGCGGCGCAGCGTGTGGTCGCTGAGCTGGGCGGCAAGGCGCCGGTGGGCAAAGTCGTTCTTCGCCACGATGAGCAGGCCGGTCGTGTCGCGGTCGATGCGGTGGACGATGCCGGGGCGGCGCTCGCCGCCCACGCCGGACAGGCTGTCGCCGCAGTGATAGAGCAGGGCGTTGACGAGCGTGCCGTCCTCGTGCCCGGCGGCCGGGTGGACGACGAGGCCCTTCGGCTTATTGATGACGAGCACGTCCCCGTCCTCATAGACGATATCGAGCGGGATATCCTGTGCAGCGGTCTCCACGGGCCGCGCCTCCGGCAGAGTGACGGCGTAGACGGCCCCGGCCTCCGTGCGCGCGTTTTTCCGCACGGGCGCGCCGCCGCAGGTCACGCCGCCCTCAGCGAGCAGGCGCTGCACGGCGCTGCGGGTCAGTTCTGGCAGGCAGCCCGCCAGAAAGACGTCCACGCGCAGGCCATCCTGCGCTGCTGTGAATTCCATGGTCTTCCTCCTCAGAGCCGCAGCGTGTCGCGCACGTCGCCGGAGAGCGTCTTCCAGGTGAACACGCCGTCCTCCAGCGTCATATAGCCATGCCAGCTCCCGGCCTTCGGGATGGAGACGGAGCCGGGATTCAGGACATAGACGCCGTCGCGCAGAGTGCGGCAGGGAATGTGCGTGTGGCCGTGGAGCAGGACGTCGCCCGGATGCAGGGGCGGCAGATGGTCCTCGTTAAAATGGTGGCCGTGCGTGGCATAGATAAGATGGCCCGCCGATTCGAGCAGGCAGTAGTCCGCAAGGACGGGGAAGGGCAGCACCATCTGGTCGACCTCGGCCTCGCAGTTGCCGCGCACACAGAAAATGTCGGCCTGCCGCTCCTGCAGCAGGGCGATGACCTCCTTCGGCGCATAGCCCTCGGGCAGGTCGTTGCGCGGGCCGTGATACAGCAGATCGCCGAGGAAGAGCATGCGCGGCGCTTCCTCGCGCTTCCAGGCCTCGAGGAGCTGGCGGCAGTAGTGGGCCGAGCCGTGCAGGTCCGAGGCAATGATCCATTTCATGGTTTCTTCGTTCCTTTCCGTTGCAATTCTCCCCCGATCATACCACAAATGCGGCAAAACGGCAAGGAAAAACCTCTGGGGCAACAGCGCACAATTGCAGCTTCGGCCTTCGCCGGATCTTTTTTCGCCGATCTATCGGTTCGAAAGGCCTGATGTATTGCACAGCCGTTGGCGGCTTTGCCCCCTGCAGATACACAAAGCACTCTGCACGTTTCAAGCCTTGTCTTGACAAAAAGCTCTCGCCGAACGCTCTCGAGAAATAATGCGGTGCTTCCCGAATTATTTCGGACATCAGGGTTGACAAAGTCGCAGTTTTCCCCTATACTGAATATCAGATTTTACGAAAGGAGGCGCGCAGAATGTCCTATCTGTACTTTGCAGCGGGTTCTATTTCGGTCCAGGGGACCGGTCTGTCGGTTTTGCGCGCCCGGAAGCGGGGATAAAAGGCCCTGTTTTGTTCCTTGTTGTGCGCTTCTCCGGCAGGAGAGGCGTTTTTTATTTATTGCGGCAGTGCCGCATGATAGCAGCTTCGGCCTTCGTCGGACCTTTTTCGCCGAATACTCTCGCTGAATCATGCGGTCCTGCCTTTGAGAGAGAAGGCCGTTACAGTCAGCATATCAACATCCCCCGGCAATCAGAAAAAAGGAGAGATCTTCTATGGAAACGCAATCGATCCCGTGGCGGGAGAAGGTGCAGCTCATCGTGCGCTTTCTGCGCGGCAGCATCCACTATTTTGTCGTGGCCCTGCTGTGCGCCTGCCTCGGGATGGTATTCAATGCCCTCACGCCGCAGGTCATCCGCCTGACGGTGGACTCCATCCTCGGCGCGGAGCAGCCGTCGCTCCCGGCGTTTCTGCAGCCGCTTCTGCCGCTGCTGCAGGCGCAGAAGCTCCACGCGCTGTGGCTCGCGGCCGCGGCCGTGCTGCTGCTGGCCCTGCTGCGCGGCTTCTGCAACTATGGCCAGCGCACGCAGCTTTCGCGCGGGTCGGAGTCGTTCGTCAAGCGCATCCGCGACGGGCTGTATGACCACATCCAGCACCTGAGCTTTTCGTGGCACACGGCCCACTCCACGGGCGAGATCATCCAGCGCTGCACCTCGGACGTCGACGTCATCCGCACGTTCGTGTGCAACCAGCTCGTCGAGGTCGTGCGCACGGTCTTCCTCATCATTTTATATCTCGTCATCATGTTCCGGATGAACGTGCGGCTGTCGTTCGTGGCGCTGGCGTTCATCCCGATCGTCGGCCTGTCGTCCGGTGTGTTCTACCGGCGCATCTCCGGCCGCTTTCAGGCGGCGGACGAGGCCGAGGGCGACCTGACGACCTGTGCGCAGGAGAACCTGACCGGCGTGCGCGTTGTGCGTGCCTTCGGCCGCGAGCGCTTTGAAACGGACCGCTTCTGCGAAAAGAACGAGAAATTTGCCAGCCTGTGGATCCGCCTCGGCCGCCTGCTGTCGGTCTACTGGGCTTCCGGCACGCTGCTGACGTGCCTGCAGGTCATGGTCATCATCGTCTGCGGCATCGTCGAAAGTGTGCACGGCAATATGACGCTCGGCGAATTTCTCGCCTTCATCAGCTATAACGAGGCCCTGTCGTGGCCGGTGCGCTCGCTCGGCCGCGTGCTTTCGGACATGAGCAAGGCGGGCGTGTCGCTCGACCGCGTGGGCTATATCCTGCGCGCGCCGGAGGAGAAGGACGCGCCCGAGGCCGCGCCGCACAGCGCGGCGGGCGACATCGTCTTCGACCATGTGACGTTCGGCTACGGCGAGACGCCCGTGCTGCAGGACGTCTCGTTCACGATCCCGCAGGGGAGCACGTTTGCCATCCTCGGCGGCACCGGCTCGGGCAAGAGTACGCTCGTGCATCTGCTCGACCGGCTGTACGACCTGCAGGAGGGCCGCATCACCATCGGCGGCGTGGACATCCGCAGCTTTACGCGCGAGAGCCTGCGCAGCCAGATCGGCCTTGTGCTGCAGGAGCCGTTCCTGTTCTCGCAGACCATCCGCGAGAACATCGCCGCCACGCGCCCCGGCGCGCCGCAGGAGGAGCTGCGCAGCGCCGCGGCCATCGCCTGCGTGGATGAGGCCATCTGCGAATTCCCGGAGGGCTATGAGACGCTCGTGGGCGAGCGCGGCGTGACGCTGTCCGGCGGGCAGAAGCAGCGCGTGGCCATTGCGCGCATGCTGATGCAGAGGGCGCCCATCATGGTGTTTGACGATTCGCTCTCGGCCGTGGACGCCGAGACGGACGCAAAGATCCGCGCCGCCCTGCACGAATCGCTCGGCAAGGCGACGGTGCTGCTCATCTCCCACCGCGTAACGACACTCATGCAGGCCGACTGCATCCTCGTGCTCGACGGCGGCCGCGTCTCGGAGCTGGGTACGCACGCCGAGCTCATCGCCAAGCCCGGCATTTACCGCGATATCTATGACATCCAGATGAGCAGCGACGACCGCCGCCTGCTCGGAAAGGAGGGAGTCTGATGCCTGCCTTTGATGAACAGGACTATACCAAATCGTTCCAATGGGGCATCTGGAAGCGCCTGATGCCCGTCATGCGGCCATACCGCCGCGATTTTGCGGGCATGTTCGCCTTCAACCTGATCACGGCGGCCATCGACGTCGTGCTGCCGCTGTTCCAGCGCTATGCCATCTCAAATTATATCGAGGCCGGGACGCTGTCGGGCCTGCTGCCCTACACACTGTGCTATTTCGGCGTCATCCTGCTGCAGGCCCTGTCCGTTGTGGCCTTTGCGCGCAACTCCATGAAGATCGAGATGTGCGCCGGGCGCGACATGCGCGCGAACCTCTTCACGCACCTGCAGACGCTGTCGTTCTCGTTCTATAACGTCACGCCGGTGGGCTATCTGCTCAGCCGCGTCATGAGCGACACCTCGCGCATCGCCTCCATGGTCGCGTGGAACCTGACGGATATCCTCTGGGCCATGTTCTATGTGCTCGGCACGTTCGCCGCGATGCTGCTGCTCAACTGGAAGCTCGCCCTTGTCGTCATCGTCATCGTGCCGGTCATCGCCGTGCTCACGGGCTATTTTCAGAACCGCATCCTGCACTGGAACCGCCGCGTCCGCAAGCTGAACTCCCGCATCACCGGCGCGTTCAACGAGGGCATCACCGGCGCGAAGACGTCGAAGACCCTCGGCATCGAGGAGCAGAACACGGCCTCGTTCCGCGCGCTGACAAAGGAGATGCACGACTGCGGCATCCGTGCTGCGCGGCTGAACGCCGTGTATATCCCCCTCGTGCTGTTCTGCTCCACGGCGGCCGTGGCCATCGTGCTGCTGCGCGGCGGCTATATGGTGCAGGAGCAGGTGCTGCAGATCGCCACGCTCTCGGCCTTCACGACCTACGCCGTCGGCATTTTTGAGCCGATCCAGATGACGGCCGCGAATATCGCGGAATTCATCTCCCTGCAGGCCTCCATCGAGCGCGTGACGGGCCTGCTGGACGAAAAGCCGCAGATCGCCGACACGCCGGAGGTCATCGCCCGCTACGGCGACGCCTTCCACCCCAAGCGCGAAAACTGGGAGCCGCTGCGCGGCGACATCGAGTTCCGCGACGTCACCTTCCGCTATCCGGACGGCGGTGAGGACGTGCTGTCGCACTTCTCGCTGAAAATCCCCGCCGGAACGACCGTCGCCATCGTTGGGGAGACCGGCGCGGGCAAGAGCACGCTTGTGAACCTCGCCTGCCGCTTTTTTGAGCCGACGTCCGGCCAGATCCTCATCGACGGCCGGGACTACCGTGAGCGCAGCCAGCTGTGGCTGCACTCGAACATCGGCTATGTGCTGCAAAACCCGCACCTGTTCTCCGGCACGATCCGCGAGAACATCCGCTACGGCCGTCTGGACGCCACGGACGCCGAGGTCGAGGCAGCGGCGCGGACCGTTTCGGCCGATCAGGTCGCGGCCAAGCTCGAAAAGGGCTGGGACAGCGACGTCGGCGAGGGCGGCGACCGCCTGTCCACGGGCGAAAAGCAGCTGATCTCCTTTGCGCGCGCCGTGCTGGCCGATCCGCGCATCTTCGTGCTCGACGAGGCGACGTCCTCCATCGACACGCAGACGGAGCAGCTTATCCAGAACGCCATCGACCACCTGCTGCGCGACCGCACGTCGTTCCTGATCGCCCACCGCCTGTCCACCATCCGCAAGGCGGACCTCATCCTCGTCGTGCGCGACGGCCGCATCGTCGAGCAGGGCAGGCACCTGGAGCTGCTGCAGAAGGGCGGCTATTACCACGACCTCTATACCCGCCAGTTTGCCGAGGAAAGCGCCGCAAGGATTCTAAAGTAAATCAGCAGGGGGAGCAGGCGGCAGGCGGAAAATGGAGCATGGAACGCGGAGAGTTGAGCGAGGCCGCCAGTCGTGCGCTGTAGGGGCCGGGCTGTCCCCTCCCGGCGGCACACCTGCGGCACGCACAAGCCGCCGATAAAATAGTGATGGCCCCCGATTTGTCATTGCGAGGCCCCGAAGGGGCCGTGGCAATCTCGGGGAGGCAGTTGCGATTTCGCCCGAACTTGCCTGTTATCCAACCGGACACTGCGAGATTCCCACGTCGCTTCGCTCCTCGGAATGACACATCAGGCGGGTGCCGTGGTGCACCAGTGCCCTTCTGCGGTTGAATTGTCCCCTACAAGGCGCTCAATGAGCGCCGCTACAGACGCAATCGGTTGGTACGTTTTATCGTTACCCTGTACGGACTGCAAGTGCCTGCACGAGATTCCCACGTCGCTTCGCTCCTCGGAATGACAAGTCGGGGGTGCATGGCGTTTTAACGGCGGCCGATGCGGACTGCAGGTGCACCGTCGGGAGGGGCATGCCCCTCCCCTACAATGGCGTGTGCAATTGGCCGGGCGCCGCTGCAACGCGCCAACGAACCCCCTACAAAAAAACGGGGCGGGATGACATTCATCCCGTCCCGGTCGTTTTTTCAGGATTCCTGTTCGTCTGGGACGCGCGCCTGCTTCAGGGAACGGCCCGCGCTGCGGAAAAACACCCCTGCGGCATGGACGAGCAGCTTGCGCGTATCCTCGTCCAGCCCCTTGGCCGAGCGCAGCAGCGCCAGCGCGCGGGAAAAGCGATTCTCCTTCAATTCATGCAGCGTCTCGGCGTTCGTTTCGCACAGCATGTGGTAGACCGTGTCGATCGTCCGCTCGCGCTGCTCCGGCTCCAGCCCGGCCAGCCACTGCTTGAGCGTCCAGTCGAGGAAGCGGCTGCCGTTCGTGACGGTCTCGAGCGTAACGAAGCGGTCGCGCAGCACCTCCCAGGTATAGAGATTGTGCTGGCCGAAGCCGTCGCCCGTGCTGTGGATGATGGTATAGGCCTCCTCGTGCTCGAGCAGCATGCCGACGATGGATGACTGCGGCACAAACGTCTGCACCCGCGCGCAGATACGCTGGTAGCCCGGCAGGGCGATCACATCGGCGTCGAAGCCGGGGCCGTCGTTGTTATACACCGCTGCGATGCGCTCCTGCAGGGCTGCGGGGCAGAACGCTGCGGCATAGACCGCGAGGTTGCCGCCCTTGGAGTGGCCGCCGAGCAGGAACTCCCCCGGAAAGCGCAGCATGGCCGAGGCGGCATAACGCGCCGCGAGGCGCTGGGCCGGAACGGGGCAGGTGAAGGCCATGTTGAAATCCTCCTTCCAGCCGACGAGCGTGCCGTCCGTCCCGCGGAAGGCGACAAAATGCCGCCCGTCGCCGAGGGCGACGGTGATGGCCGCAAACTGCGTCTGGCTCTCGAGGTCGATTTGGTTTACATAATCCATGATCCACATCTCGCAGAAGCGCTGGCTTGCCGCAAGGGCGGGGATGAACCGCCCGTCCTCCGGCAGGAGCAGCGGCGGCTTCGAAGCGAGGAGCTGCCGCATGAGCGCGCCGACCGTCGCTCCCTCCGGCGGAACAAGCCCGTCGAGCGGCAGGTAGGACAGGCGGGACAGCACAACGGCGTCCACGTCGCACAGCGGCACAAGCCCGAGCGTCAGATCGCCGCGCCAGTCAAGATAGTCAAACACATTCGCCATGCAGAGCACCTCCTGCGCCCATGATACCATATTTCGGGAGAAAAGAAAAGCGCGAGGCGGGGCGAATAGAACCGGAAAGTTTCCGGTTGTGCGTTGTAGGGTCGGGGCATGCCCCGACCGGCGCTGCACCGGCGAACGGAACAGGCTGACATTAAAATGATAATAGCCCCCGAATTGTCATTGTGAGGAGCGAAGCGACGTGACAATCTCGGGAAGGCAGTTGCGATTTCGCCGGGAGTACCCTGTTATCCGGCTGGGTACTGCGAGATTGCACCCCAAGGGCACTTCCTCGCGCTTCGCGCTCAGGGCGCCACGTCGGCCTATGGCCTCCTCGCAATGACAAACTTGGGGCGTTTACCATTTTAACGATGGCCTGTACGGTCCGGCGGTACCGCGCCGGGCCCGGCTGTCCGCTCCCCTGCAACGTCCCGTCGATGGCCTTCCCGCGGAATTACCGTTGCACTTTCCGCTGCCCTATGATAAGATAAGAGAAACGAAAGGGGGAAGGCCGATGCTCCGCGAGATCGTTCGCTTTGCCGTGCCCGGCTGCGCGCTGGCTGCCGCCGTGTGGATGCTGGCGCGGTATTTTGCCGTGCTGCGCCCGCGCGCCGGGCTTTTGTCGTTTTTGCCTAATATTGGCGGAATGTAACGAAGGATTCCTCCGCGTGTTCCGCATAGCGCGCCCTCAGAGTGTACCCGTTCGTCCTACCCTGCTGCCGGGCGCGCGGGGAGTGAGGAGGGATGCTTCATGGCAAGCGGACAGACCGCGCATTACGGGCTATCCCAGTGGGAGCCGGAGGACAGTTTTTTGCGGGAGGAGTTTAACGCGAACTTCTCCAAGATCGACACGGAGGTATTCAGCAAGGCGGAAGCCGTGACCGGGACCTACACCGGGGACGGAGAGTCGGCGCGGATCATCGAATTGGGCTTCTCGCCCACGGCGGTGCTGCTGCTCCGCAATACCGGCGCCGGCAAGGACAGCAGCAACTATTACGGGGGCCTGGCCCTGCGGGACCACCCCGTCCTCCTGCCCACCGGGGCGACGGTGCTGGCCATCACCGGCAGCGGCTTTTCCGTCCACGTCGGCGGCTCGGCCAGCATCAGCAATTCCAACGGCAGC
>OGXL01001711.1_pt1 | contig 17559 bp, 10 predicted proteins | sample 1576311 | NCBI WGS metagenome assembly OGXL01 (sample SAMEA3541564, study PRJEB24748) | human gut metagenome | biome: human gut; feature: human-associated habitat; material: faeces | place: China | collected 2012 | reverse complement strand
ATGGAGGCAGTCAGTCCGGGGCGGCAAGGGATAATGAAAAGGTGGAGGAGAAGGATTTAAATTTAAAGATTGCTGTATATTTGAAACAGGAGCTTGAATCGTATGAGAATACAGAGGTTTATCTTACAAGGACGGGAGATGAAGAGATAGAACTTCCGGAGAGGATACAGTTTGCGGTAGAGAAAAGAGCAGATGCACTGATCAGTCTTCATAATAACGCGGCTGGTCCATGTGCGGTATATGATCATGGCTGTACAGTGCTTGCGGCAAAAGATGGTTATAAAGATGCTCTTGCGCGAAAAGGGCAAGAGCTTTCCTGTAATATTTTAAATGAACTGACGAAGCTTGGACTTACAAATCAGGGAATTTTGACGCGGGATTCCGAGGCGGATGAACGCTATCCGAACCAAGTGCTTGCAGATTATTATGCAATTATCCGAGGCGGGGTAGAGAATGATATGCTGACTGTTCTTGTAGAGCATGCCTTTATTGACAGTAACAGTGATTATAAAGCGTATCTGAGCAGTGATGAGAAGTTGAAAAGTCTTGCCTGTGCAGATGCGACAGGGATTGCCAGATATTATCAGTTGGTTAAGAAAAGCCAGGAAGATACAGTGAATCATGGAAAATGTCTGTTGGAACCTTTGAAAGAGTATAAGGAGAAGCTTGTACATGTAGTTGATGGGAATGTAAAGCATAATGAGATTAGCTATAAGACGTATTATAGTGTAAAAAGTAAACAACTGCCCTATGATATGGAAACATTTGACCAGATAACAAAGGATATCAATGAAAACGTGATTTTAATGCATATTTCCTGTGATTAAGTAAACAAAAGAAAAAATTCATAACGAAAGTTTGTTTCTTTATGGCATAAATGTGTTATAATGAACGAAAAAATAATGTCGATTTTCGCAAAAGAGGCAGTATTTTCTTCGTGAAAGGATTGAGGGAATGAAAGATAAGTCAATAAAGTCAACAATGAAGAGCTGGATTATGTTGTCTGATAAGGAATTGGATGATACACAGGTTTATATGAAAGAACAGGAAGGCGAGAATGCAGAGTCCATATCAGAAGATAGGGAAGCTATTCATCATGACAGGAATGCTGCAGGAGATTCCGGTATATATTCTGATAATGACGGATTGTATTCGGACAGTAATGAAGAGGAGACAGAGTCAGACATAGAATCTAAGCAAAACAGAAGGGGCAGGAGAAGAAGATTAAGTCGTGATGAAGAAGTAGAACAGCTGGTACAAGAGGTAGGACAGGAAGTTGTAGGTGCAGATGATGAAGAGGGAACGCTGTTCCGTAGGAGAAAGAGACGTCAAGATAAGAAGGCGGCACCAGATTCTGAGGATACACCAGAAACACAGGAGAAGCATTCGGAAGTTAAGAAAGTAGATTTTAAGGAAGTAACAACAGAAAAAACAAAAAAAACCGGAAGGGAGCAACAATCGGATAAAACAGAGAAGTCAGGCAGTATGGGGAAAGTATTTGCTGCAGGAATCGGAATTGTTCTTGTGCTTATTATTGCCGGTTTAGGTTATCAGAATCAGTCTCTTCAGAAACAGAATCAGAAGCTAAAAACGCAGATTTCCGCTTTGAAAAAGGAGAAAAAGCAGGCAGAACAGGCTTCGGAGGAACAGGCATTACAGACGAAGAACGAAGATGGTGTTGTAGTGAACACAGATAAGATGTTCTCTTCTGTAAAAGTAGGAGATAAAGAGTATAAATTATTAGGAAAGGTATCCGATTTTACAAAGGATGGCTGGAAGTTAGAGGCACTTCGAAATGAAAATGCGACACTTGTTCCAGGAGGGAAGCTTGAAAAAGATGCTTATCTTACGAATACAGATGGAAAGAAGATTGGCGTGATCATTCGAAATATGAGTGATAAGAATCAGAAGGTAAGCGATTGTATTATAACGAAGCTTTCTTTTAGTAAGGAAATGTTTGATGGGCAGATTACATTGCCGGGTAATCTGACTTTTAGCAGTACGGAAAAGGAATTAAAGAAGGCCGGCTTTAAAAAAGATGCGGATGGAATCTACTGCTATACAAGCAAGAGGATAAAAGAAGATACCGTTAAAATGCCAATGGCGGACGGAGAATCCGTATCAGAAATCACATTGGAAAGAGCGGTGGATGAAAGTACAGCGACAGCCACAACAGCAAGTAGTTCCGCTACAACAGCAGCATCGGAAGATGAAAAGAATACCGGAACAGTAAAGAATGAGACAACAGAAGAAGGGAATACTGTAGAAGATTTCTCTCAGGAAACAACAGATACAGTAACAGAAGAATAAGAGAGGAACAGAGAATTTAATCAACATGATAAGGTGTTGATTAAGTTCTCTTTTTTTATTTATTTATAACTGTGTAAAACAGTGATCGTATAAATAATTATGCAAAAAATATTGACTAATTATGCATAAAGTATTATTATACATAGAAAAGACCACAAAATATGCATAAAAATGCAAATAAACATACGAGAATTTTCATTTTTAAACAATTTGTGGGATAGTATTGATATTATTGAAGTAGAGGAGAGAGAAAGATGAAGAAATTAGTATTAACAATGCTTTCTATTGCAGGTATGATGCTTTTTACAGCATTACCGGCAAAGGCATGTACATCTTATTATGTAGGTAAAGATTGTACAAAAGACGGAACAACGATGTATGGACGAACAGAGGATATTTCCTCCCGTAAGGACAAAGTTTATAAAGTAATTCAGGCAAAACAGGTTGGGAAGAATGCAGTATATAAAGATGAATCAGGTGCGACAGAATTTCAGGCACCGATTAAAGTCGATACAACGTACCGTTATACGATCTGCCGTGATAATGAGGGAGATGAAGATGGATATTTTGGAGAATTCGGTACAAACAGTAAAGGTGTTACAATGTCTGCAACGACGTCAGCATCTGCTGCAAAGAGTATCAGACAGTACGATCCATATGTAAAGAATACAGGTATTACAGAAGAGAATCTTACAGATTATATTCTCTGTCAGGCATCTACAGCACGTGAAGGTGTGGAGATTTTAGCTGATGTAATGGATACAATTGGTGCAGGCGAAGGGAATGGACTTTTTATAGCAGATAAGAATGAAGTATGGTATTTCGAAATGTTATTAGGTCATAATTACTGTGCAATTAAAATGCCTTCTAATAAAGCAGCAGTTATTCCAAACTGTCTGGTCATCGGAGATGTGGATTTAAGTGATAAAGAGAATGTTATTGCTTCTCCAAACCTTGTAAAAGTTGCAAAGAATAATGGATTCTATGTTCCAGCACAGGACGGAAAGGGCGATATTAATGTGAAGTTATCTTACACAGGTAAGGGATATAGTGCTGGGAATGCAGACAGAATTCGTGGTGGACAGTATCTGTTAACCGGACAGGATAACACAGCTCTTTATACAGATGATTATCAGGATATTTTCATTAATGCTAAGAATGTTACCGTAGAAAAGTTATATGAATTAGCTGGATATCGTTATGAGGACATGAACTTTGGAAGAAATATTTCACGAGTAATTGGCGTGAAGTCTTCAGCGGAATGTCATATTTTCCAGATTGATTCATCTATGCCGGCAGAACTTGCTACGGTACAGTGGGTATGTATGGGTAATGCAGATATGTCAACATTTGTACCATTCTATGGAGCATTATTAACAGATGTATCAAGGGCATATAAGATGGAAGCACACAATTATAATTCTCGTGCTGCTTATTGGATTTTCCGTAATGTAGGTTTCTTATGTGAAGATGGAGATAATAGAACGGCATATGGAAAAGGTGTAAAACAGTTCTATACTGCATATATGACAAAGATGGAAGAACTTCAGAAAAATGTAAATGCACAGATGCTTAATGTTTATAAGAACGACAAAGCAAACTTAGAATATTATGCAACAAAGCTTGGTATCGCGATTGGTGATGAGACAATGGATTTTGCCAAGGCACTGTATGCAGACATCCAGACATGTAAAGCAGATGGAACAACATATGAAGTATCCAGTTTAAGTGCAGATGATATTACTTATGATTTATCTATGGTAGCTGCACCGGCTAAGAAGGCAGAGAGCACAACTGTGACAAAACCGGATACACAGATAAAGAAGGTAGTTGCACCAGCTCGTGTAAGAGTAAGAGCGAAAGCTTTAAAAGGCAAAAAGGCAAAAGTAAATCTGAAAAAAGTGGCACAGGCAAGTGGTTATGAAATTATGTACTCTACAAATATGAACTTTACAAAGAAAGCGACAAAGAAAGTTTCTACCACAAAGCTTACAAAGACGATCAGAAAGCTGAAAAAGAAAAAGACTTATTATATCAAGGCAAGAGCTTACAAATTAGATGGTAAGACAAAAGTTTATGGAAAATGGAGTCTTATAAAGAAAGTAGTTATTAAGAAATAATTTACGAAGTAAGTAGAATATAATAGTATAGATCAGTATCCTTTCAAATTTATCAAAAACAGAAAAATAACTTTCTCTTTTACGTTTACTGTAAGGGAGAAAGTTATTTTTCGTCTATTGAAAAAAAATAAATCTTATGTTATGATTCCACAAGTGTATTGTTAGAAAAAATAGTGGGAGAATAGAGATGGAACAAGAAAGGCAAATAGAACAGAACATAGAAAAGAACATACAAAAGAAAGATATTTTTGATAAGATTATGGCGCTTCCGGGATTGAATATTTTTGAAAACATCTATTATAAATATAAAGAAGTATTGTTATATTTATTTTTTGGAGGATTAACTACGGTCATCAGTATTGCTTCTTATAGTTATTGTGATGTGGCATTACATATGAATCCTCTTGTAGCGAATATTATTTCATGGATTCTGGCGGTATTATTTGCTTATGTAACGAATAAACTGTGGGTATTTAATGCGGAGAGACATGGAGTAAAGGAAGTGTTTTTGGAAATCATCAATTTCTTTGGCGGACGTTTGTTTACATTAGTTGTCGAGGAAGTGATTCTTTTGATCTTTATTAACAAACTGCACTTCAACAGTATTTTAGTAAAGGTTGCAGCACAGTTTGTCGTAGTTGTACTGAATTATATTATCAGTAAGCTTATTGTATTTCGTGAGAAGGAATAATCTCTGTAACAAAGAGATCATTATGATTTACTTTGAAGTGAATATCAAAACCTGCGTAGTTCATGCCGTAGATTCGTTCTGGATCATGCTGGTAGGAAGGTCGTGGGTCAAGGGAAAGGCAGTCTAAGAGAGACTGTCTTTTTTCTATGGGGATAAGGTGCAGTAATCCCTCTGGACAGTGGATGACAAGACGGTGTTCTAAAGCTTTTGTGGAAAAGCTTCCGGAAGCCTCCGGATGGGAATCGGTAAAAGCAAGATAGGGTTTGATATCGTAGATTGGAGTACCGTCTAATAAATCTGCACCGGAAATATAGAGCAGTGGTCCTTCCGGGGAAGTGGGGATACATTGTTCCAGGCATACAGAGGATAGTCCAAGAGGGTTGGGACGGAAAGGCGCACGACTGGCAAATACTCCTTTTCTTTTGTTTCCGCCGAGTCTTGGCGGACGGACGGTTGGAGCCCACTTGTCACGCTGATTTTTGGAAAAACCCCAAATAAGCCATAGATGGGAGAATTCTTCGATTCCGCGGATACAGTCCTGATTGCGAAATGGTTCTGTAAATACGATTTTAGCCTGCAGGCTGTTTACTAAACCGCTTTGGCGTGGAATGCCAAATTTTTCTGAAAAATCAGAGTGAATATAGGCAATCGGCTGCAGTGATAATGAAGCAGCAGGGGTGCTGGGGGAATGTTGAAAAGAACTATGTTTAAAATGTGAATCTGCAGGTAAAATTTGTTTTTGTTCCATAAATGATTTCCTCAATGATTTCTTCAAATATTTGTATTGTCGTAATTTCGTTCATATTTTTAGTATAGTGGGTTCGATTTACAAATACAAGTGCAAAAAAGCTGATTGGGACAAGATAGAAATTGCGTAAAGATAGAATTTGAGTTATAATAAGTAATAATATGCCGGAATGAATGGATAATTTTTTAGAACATAAAGCAGCGAGAAATGTCCGGTAAATATAGGAGGATAAAAATGAGAGTTTTAGACAACTTAGTGCCAGAAAAGGTGTTTTATTATTTTGAGGAGCTTTGCAATATCCCACATGGTTCAACGAATACAAAAGCAATCAGTGATTATTGTGTGAATTTTGCAAAAGAAAGAGGTTTGGCATATCATCAGGATGCGGAGAATAATATTATTATCTTAAAGAATGGTTCAAAAGGATATGAGGATTCCAAGCCGGTAATTATTCAGGGACATCTGGATATGGTATGTGAGAAGGAAGCTGACTGTACGATTGATTTTGAGAAGGATGGACTATCTTTAGCAATCGATGGTGACTATATTTATGCAGAAGGAACTACATTAGGTGGAGATGATGGAATTGCGGTAGCAATGGCATTGGCAATTCTTGATGATGATACTTTGGAACATCCACCGATCGAAGCAGTATTTACTGTAGATGAAGAGATTGGTATGCTTGGTGCGGTAGCAATGGATTGTTCTTCTTTGAAGTCTCGTCTTATGTTGAATCTGGATTCTGAGAATGAGGGACATTTTCTTGTTGGATGTGCTGGAGGAATGAGAGTGGATTGTGAATTCCCAGCAGAGAGAAGACGTTGGAACGGTAAGCTGGTTTCTATTCACGTAAGTGGCGTGACAGGTGGACATTCCGGTGTAGAGATTCAGAAACAGGGAGCGAATGCGAATGTTGTTCTTGGAAGAGTTCTTTATGAATTAAAGAAAAAGGCTGATTTTACAGTTGTATCTGTAGATGGTGGATTAAAAGATAATGCGATTACAAGAAGTGCAAGAGCAATCCTTATGTTTGCACCGGGTCAGGAAGATCTTTTCATGGATATCCTTAAGGAGCAGCAGGGAATCATTGAAAAAGAATACCATAAGACAGATGCAGGCATGTCTATTGAAGGATTTTTAGAGCTTTCTAAAGAGGATGCAGAAAGTGTTGACGGTGTGCTTCCTATGACGGATGTCTGTGGTAATGCAGTAATCACAGCACTTCGTACATTCCCTTGGGGTGTGCAGAAGATGAGTAAGGATATGGAAGGGCTTGTACAGACTTCTTTAAATCCTGGTATTTTAGAAACAAAAGCAGATACCGTTTCTCTTGTATTTTCTGTACGAAGCAGCGTAGCAAGTGAGAAAGAAGAGCTTTATGATAGATTAGTATGTTTGACAGAAAGTCTTGGCGGAAAGGTAAGCCGTTCCGGTGATTATCCTGCATGGGAATATGTAGAAGATTCCAAGCTCCGTATTTTAATGGGAGATACTTATCGTGAAATGTATAAAAAAGAGCCTGTAATGGAAGTAATCCATGCTGGTGTTGAGTGCGGATTATTCTCCGAGAAGATGCCGGGTCTTGATTGTGTATCTTATGGACCAGACATTTTTGACATTCATACACCACAGGAACGTCTCTCCATTTCAAGTACAAAGAGAATTTATGAATATACGGTAGAAGTATTAAAGAGGCTTAAATAGTGGAAAACAAACATAAGGTGCAGTGTTACGCTGCACCTCTTGAAGGGATTACCGGGTATATTTATCGTAATGCACATCATAAGTTTTTTCATGGAGTAGATAAATATTTTACTCCGTTTGTGACCCCAAAACCGAAAAAAGGCTTAAATACCAGAGAGAAGAATGACATTTTGCCGGAACATAATCAGGATATCGTAGTTGTGCCGCAGATTCTTACGAATAAGTCAGAAGATTTTATAAAAGTGGCACAGATGATGGGAGAGCTTGGGTATAAGGAAGTGAACCTTAATCTGGGATGTCCATCCGGAACGGTTGTTTCTAAGAAAAAGGGAAGTGGTTTTTTGTCAGATCTTGATGGGATGAAAGCTTTTTTTGATGAAGTTTTTTCGGGAGTGAACATAGCTGTTTCTGTAAAGACAAGACTTGGCATGGAGAATCCAGAAGAAATAAAAGACTTGATTTCTCTGTATAATCAGTTTCCGATTTCGGAAGTGATCATTCATGCAAGGGTAAGAGAAGATTACTATAAGAAGCCGGTAAACTACGAGGCTTTCGCAGAAGGTTTTTCACAAAGTATACATCCAGTCTGTTATAACGGAGATATATTTTGTGCGCAGGATGTACAGGAAGTAACAAAGCGATTTCCTAAACTGTCGGCTGTGATGGTCGGCCGGGGAATGATCGCGAATCCTCAGCTTACAGAAAGTTTTGACTGTGCAGGAGATAAAAGCTTAGAATTTTCAAAAGAAAACATAGATTATGCCAGATGGAAGGCATTTCTTGATGAGTTGTGCTATGGATATGAATATATTATGTCTGGCGGAAGAAATGTTTTGTTTAAATTAAAAGAAGTATGGTCTTATATGATTCCGCTTTTCCCGGAATGTGAGAAGTATGGAAAGAAGATAAAGAAGGCAAAGACAGTTGCGGAATACCATACGATCGTGAATGCTCTTTTCCGAGAAGCAGGAGTTCAGTAAATTATGGTATATCCCCGGAGGTGAATAACATGTGGAAGAAAATAACAGCTGTAACGATGATTTGTATACTGTGTGCTTTTTTCTCTTTTCGTATTACAGATGCAGCAGAAGTATCAGGAACCAAACAGGATGTTACGGATTATAAACAGATATCCGCTTTGATATCAGATACATGGGATGATGATTACTTTGAAAAAATGGTAATTACTCCGGGAACAGATACGATGGAAAAAGATGGAGAACAGGAGCAGGTTTCAGATACATTTGATGTTAGTTCTTCAAAAGCAAAGAGTATAACAAAGTCAGAAGATGTTTTAGATAATTATCTTGATAAGCAGGATGGCGTATATGAAGTCAAAGAGAATACGGACGGAGATTTAGAAGTGACCGCACCATATCAGACGAAGCGTCTTATTGTGGAAAGTGATCAGGTAAAGGATACTTGTGGTGCATCAGAAGTTTATGTCAATGAAATGGATCATGAAACGATTTTACAGTACGATTCAGAGGAAAAAACGGAAGAAGCCTTTCAGCAGTTAAGTCAGACTTATTCATCTTGTTATCCGGATAAAGTAGTTTCTGTTGAAGATTCTACGATGGGACTTCCTCTTTCTCAGGGGGGAGAGAATGGCCAGGGAACCTATTCCTGGGGAAGCGATTATATGGGATTGAATGAATTGAAGAAGCAGGCTGCCTCAAGCGGGTATACAAGACGTGTCACTGTTGCGGTAGTTGACACAGGAATTGATACTTCCAATGTTTTGTTTGCAGGACGAAAAGTTTCTTCACAAAGTTATAATTTCTTTGGGAATAATCATAATGTACAGGATACTTTTGGACATGGTACCCATGTAAGTGGAATTATCGCAGATGCTACGCCGGCAAATGTTGAACTGCTAGTACTTAGAGTATCTAATAATGAAGGAAAGTCTTCTTTGCTGACGATAAAGACAGCATTGCAGTACGCTGTAAGCAAAAATGCAGATGTCGTAAATCTGAGTATGGGATTCATTGATGTGAATGCCAGCTTATATGATTATCTTGATTCGACAATTGATAAGGCATATAATAGAGGAATTCCTATTTGCTGTGCTGCCGGTAATGGAGAAGGTGGAAGTAAAGGTGTGGATGTTCGTTATTGTTATCCGGCCTGCTATAGTAGGACAATCGCTGTTTCAGCAATTGATTCAAGCCAGCAGCTTGCCAATTATTCCAATCGTGGAAGTGCCATTGATTTTACGGCCCCGGGAAGCGGTATTGTCAGCGCTTACTATAAAGGAAACTTTGCGACAATGTCAGGAACATCTATGGCAGCACCTCATATTACAGCGGCGATTGCTTATTTAAAAATGATGCAGTCTAATTTATCGGTAGATGGTATTTATCGGGAATTAAAATTATACTGTAGGGATCTTGGTTCAAAAGGAAAGGACAGTTATTATGGATGGGGCTGTCCGATCATGACGAATCTGTTTCAAAGAGGAATCTCCCATAAGCGGGATATCGTTATTTTCCGTACAACACTGAAAAATGTATCTAATGTAAAGAAGGGAATCAAAGTTAGCTGGAAAAAGGCATACGGCGCAGATTCCTATTATGTTTATAGAAGAAAGAATAAGGGATCATGGAAAAAGGTAGCGGTCGTGTCTTCTTCAAAAGATTTTTACATTGATAAAAAGGTTAAGCAGGGTAAGAAATATTCTTATAAAGTACGGGCATATAACGGGGGCGTGTTTGGAGGATTTAGCTCAGTAAAGAAAGCATATTTCTTAAAGCCACTGAAAGAAGTAAAGGTACGGCGCAACACCAAAAGAAAAGCAAAGGTTTTCTGGAAAAAAAGAACATACACAACAACGTATCAGGTTCAGTATGCGACAAACGCTCGTTTTAAAAAGGCAAAAAAAGTATCGGTAAGCCGTAAAAATGGGAGCCTTATTACTAAACAGTTAAAAAAGAAAGTATATTATTTTCGGGTGCGCTATTCTTATAAAAAGGCTGGGGTGAAATCCTGGTCTGGCTGGTCAGAAATCCGAAAGATAAGAATACGTTAAGAAAACCTTAGAAGAGAGTAAAAGAGTAAGAATGAATACAGAAAAACAATCGGAAAATACATTTTCAGAACAGACAAAACGATTAGAACAGCAGATCAGCTTTATCCGCGAGATGGATAAAGAAAAGTTTATTGGCAGGCAGACTTATTTATCAGATGGAAAGAGGAAAGAGAATGATGCGGAACATGCATGGCATCTGGCATTAATGACGTTTCTCTTATCAGAATATGCCAATGAACCGATTGATGTGTTAAAAACAATGGTCATGGTGCTGTTTCATGATGTGGTTGAAATTGATGCCGGTGATACGTATGCTTATGATGAAGACGGAAAGAAGACTCAGGCCCAAAGAGAGCAGAAGGCAGCCAAAAGGCTGTATGGTCTTTTGCCGGAAGATCAGGGAGCAAAGTTGAAAGCAATCTGGGAAGAATTCGAGGCAAAGAATACACCGGAATCCAGATTTGCACATACGATGGATAACTTGCAGCCGGTCATACTAAATGCTGCGACAAACGGGAAAGCTTGGAAGGAACATGGAGTATATCTCAGCCAGTTTATGGGGCGACAGGAAGATACACCAAAGGGTTCTGAGGTATTATGGCAGTACGAGTGGGAGAAGCTTGTAGAACCATTTTTGAAAAACGGTACGATAAAAGATGATTCTCTTCGGGAATAATAATGTAAGGTAAGTAGCTTTCGTGTTAATAAGAAGAAGGATTGTAAATAAAAAATCTCAGTATAGTATTTGTGATGAGCATCACCACAGAGACTATACTGAGATTTTTATTTTTATATTTTTTATATTTTAAAAGCCTGCCTAAAATCTTACTTAAAATATTATAGGAAGAAAATCAGCATATCGATTAAAAATACCGGAATCAGACAACTGAGTGACCAGAACATATATCCAAAGAAGGATGGCATCTTGATACCGTTTTCTTCTGCAATAGAGCGTACCATAAAGTTTGGAGCATTACCGATATAGGTATTGGCACCCATAAATCACGGACCACAGGAAATCGCCATCAGAATCGCCTTCGGAATAAAACTGGTTAGCGTTTGTACACCGGAGGTAAATCCAAGAGAAGCTGCGGTAGTAAAGAATACCAGGTAAGTTGGCGTGTTATCAAGGAAGCTTGATAGTGCTCCGGTTATCCAGAAGAACTGCCATGGCTGTGTCAGTCCAAGATCAGCACCTCGTGCTTTCAGAATAAGAAGTGCCGGGATCATGGTGATAAAGATACCGATGAAAAGAATGGCAACTTCTTCGATGGCATCCCAGGTAAAGTGGTTGCTGTCTCGGATTTCTTTCTTTGTTGTTTTAAAAGAAAGATAGGCGGAAGCAAGTATCATTATAATTTCGATAATGGAAGCATAGGATAAGGTTACTCCCATGATCGTAAGTCCTTCACTGAAAACAGGAAATGTTGTAGGAAGGACACCGCTTAAAATAACTGCTGCAACAATGATAAGCATAAAGGCAATGTTGTGAGCACCATCTAAGTGAAGTTTAACACGCTCGCGTTCCGGACGAATCTCTGGTTTAAAACCATCAGCGATATCCTTCTTGTATGCCTTTGTATCAATCAGGAAAAACAGAGTAAGCAGGATAAGAACATTCAAGAGCATTACAGGAAGCAGATCAAGACTCCAGAAGAATCCAACACCGTTCATAAATCCCATTAAAAGAGGTGGATCACCTACTGGTGTGAGACAGCCACCGATATTAGAAATAAGGAAAATGAAAAATACCATAATCTGTACTTTGCGCTGCCGCCATTTATTTGCTCTTATGATCGGGCGGATCATGAGCATACTTGCTCCGGTTGTTCCAATCCAGCTCGAAAGCAGGGTTCCGATGAGTAGTAATACAACATTTACTTTTGGGTTACCGGTCAGATCACCTTGTAAACTGATGTTACCGGCAACACAGAACAGACCAAACAGAAGAACAATAAAGGTAAGATAATCACCGAGTGTTACTTCTATTAAATGTTCTAATGCAATATGTCCACCGAAGATTACAGCGAATGGAATGAGAAATAAAAGAGACCAGAAAGCAACGACCCAGGGTTTATGCTTTTCCCACCATTCTTCTTTTATCAGAGGAAATATGGCAATACTCAGGAGCATTCCAGCAAAAGGAATACAACTCCAAAGAGGAAGTGTTGTTCCAAGTGCAGTATCAGAGAGCGCTCCGTCAGCAGCAAATACATGGAGTGGACTAAACAGCAGAAAAGCAGAAAGTCCGGTCAATAGTTTTTTCATTTGTTCAACCTCCCGTATCTTGGCTTGGTACTTATTGTAGCTTCACTAATACGGTACACCTTCGTATGAAACGGTATTGTGAAACTGCCATAATCTTATTATGGGCGCACTTCACCAAAATAATAAAATAACTAAATCAATACTAAGACGAAGCCTTTTTAATGTCAAAGGACAATCATTTGGATTTGTCTAAAATAGCACAAAAAGTTATGAAAAATGTTAGAAATTTATTTAAAAATAAATTAGGAAAAACCTTTTGTATCTGTTTAAAAATAGAGCAATGTTTGCTATAATATGACATATCATGGAAAAGGGAAGGATATAGGACGTGAAAGAAGAAATTAATATAATAAACCAGGTGAATAACGATACAACGCCAATCGTAAGCCTTTCCATTACGAGTCTGGATATTGAGGTGGAAGAGGGACGAGTTTACAAAGATTCCTTTTTCATTGAGAGTGAGAATAAGATTCCGATAGAAGGATATGTATGTACAACCAGCGATAAGATGGCAGTAGAAGTAGAGCGGCTTGAGGGAATCCGTCAGGAGATTCCTTTTTATTTTAAAGGCAAGCTGGCGACGGCGGATAGCAGTTTTGAAGGAGACATAGTTCTCATTACCAATGGGGGCGAATATACGATTCCTTACTCTGTCAAGGTCATACATAAATATATAGAAACTTCAAAAGGAAGAATATCTACGATGGAAGAATTCGTAGATATTTATAGAGAGAATCGAAAAGAGGCGATGGAATTATTTTTCCTGCCGAATTTTGAAAAAGTATTTCTGGAACATCTTCCGGAACAAAAGAGCTTATATCACAGCCTCATGAAGAGCAGATCAAGAAGTCTTATCTTAGAAGAATTTCTTACAGCGGCCGGGTATAAAGAACCAACGTTTCTTGAAGTATCCGGTGAAAAGATTGTAATGGAAGAGAGCGATACGCAGACTACTCTGTCAATGGCACTTACTTTTGCAGGGTATGTAGAAGGAAGAATTTACAGTGAAAAGGGACAGATTCAGCCATCTGTGAGCCGTTTTTCCAGTGATGATTTTACAGAAGGAACGTTTTCGTTTACGATAGAGAAGAAACAGAATCTTCGGAATGGAAGCGATGTTCTGCGAATCGATACCGTTCGGCAGGATATAAAGATTCCGGTTGAATGGTGGACAGAGTCTTCTTCTTTGATAAAGGATAAAGAACAGAAGCTTTTATTAAAGAAGAAGCGGGCAGAACCTATGCATAATTATCTGTATTTTAGGACAGGAAGTATTGGATTTGAAGATTTTGCGGAAGATTCCGGACAGGTTTTAAAAGAATTGTACCGTTCTACCGAAGAGAATGAATGGAAGCTTTACCGAATGCATTTCCTGTTAATGGAAGAACAGCAGGAAGAGGCGAAGGCGGCGATGGAAGCTTTAGAAGAGATTGCACAAAAAGGCGGTTTTAAACCGTTAGAAGCGAATTATTTTCTTTATCTTAAAGCAATGTATTACCGGACTCCGGAGGTGATCAGCAAGGCGGTTACCGGAATAAGAGAATTTTACGAATTATCAGAATATAAGGCAGAGGCGCTGTGGATGCTCATTTATCTTGACAGAGAGTATGTGTATAATAAGCGGCTTCAGTATGATACGATACGACAATTATTTGAAGATGGAAATAACAGCAGCTTATTATACTTTGAAGCTTGTGATATTTTAAATGAGAATCCAAATTACATGGAAGAGCTTGGCAAGTTTGAAATCAGTATTTTCCGATGGGGAGTAAGATACGGCTATATTTCACTGGCACTTTCCTATCAGTTTGCCCGGCTTGCTTTAAAGATGAAGTTTTATAATAAGGCAGTATTTTATATTGCACAGAAGCTATATGGTGTTGAACCAGATGAGCAGTTTTTACAGGTAATCTGTTCCCTTCTTATAAAGGGGAATCGAACAGGGAAGGAATACCATGAATACTTCCGTCTTGCGGTGGAGGCAAATCTTAAGATCATAGGATTGAATGAATTCTTTATCCGCAGTATGGACTTTACAACATATGATATCATTCCGCAGAGAGTGCTTATTTATTTTACTTATAGTAACAGCCTTGATTATCTGGAAAAGGCATATCTTTATAGTAATGTACTGCGTAATAAAGAAAGTTATGAAGAAGTATACGGTGCATATTATTCTAAAATGCTTCCATTTGTGGAAGAACAGCTGTTAAAAGGAAGAATTAATGAACATCTGGCATATCTGTATACTTGTTTTCAAAAAGAAGTTCTTGAAAAGCCGGATAATTGGAAGTCAGTGTGTGATATTTTATTTTATCATAAGCTGATCTGTAATAATCCGCATATTAGTGGCGTCTATGTTTCCTGTCCGGAAACAGAACAGGAAAGATACTATCCACTTTCGGCGGGGGTAAGCAATGTAGAAGTATATAATAGCAGAGCTGTATTTTATTTTGTAGATAATAATGAGCAGAGATATGTCAGAGATATTCAATATCAGTTAAAGCCGTTCTTATCAACAGAACAGTTTGAAAAAGAATGGATTCGCCGTAACCTTTCTAATAAGAAGATTTTATTAATGGAATCAGAAAAGATGAACGAGGGAATCAAAGAAGATGGCATAGCCGTTCTTCAGCAGCTTACATTTAACGATGATTTTGTACGTTGGATTCAGACAGAGGCAGTTGAGAAGCTGCTTACCTATTATGAGAATCATCAGGAAAAGAGAAGCCTGGCCAGATGGCTTGGAAAGATTGATTACTCGAATATTTCTGTAGAATTTAGAAAGACATTAATGGATTATTATATGGAAGTCGGCATGATGGAGGAGGCTTTCTTTGGAATCGAATTATATGGATGTGATATAATGGGTTCCGCAAAGATTCTCCGTCTGGCATCCTTTGGTGCGCAATATTATCAGGGAAAGAAGGATGAGGAAACACTTTCCTTAGCGTATGCGGCATTTATTCGAAAGAAGTGTAACAAAGATACACTGACGTATCTGATGAAGCATTTTCAGGGTGAAACAGCAGTGCTTTTGGATATTTGGGAAAGAGGCAGGCGCTTTGGCCTTGAAACGGCTGATTTTGAGCGAAAGGTTCTTGAACAGGTCATGTTTACTGGTAATGATACAGAAGGTGTCTTTCCGGTATTTGAATCGTTCTATCAGACCAATGAGGGAGATGATCTGATTGATCGTTATCTGGAATATGCATCGATGAAAGAATTAGAAAGTTCCATGGAGCTGAATGACTTTATGCATATGGCAATTGGTCAGGAGATTGTAAATGGCCGCATGGAAAACCGACATTCCAGAATTCATTTCCTGTACTATTTTGCCGGAAGAGAAGAATGGTACGATACCATTAAAGATACGGCAGTATACATTATAGAAGGCTTTTTGCAGGAAAAGTTTTATCTTCCGATTTACCATGCGTATGCACAGTGGGTTCATTTTCCAATCTATTACAGAGAATTGACATTCCTGACATATAGAGGACGTGCAGGGCAGCATGTTATATTGAATTATCAGATTGATGGTGAACAATATTCTTTCCGTAATCTGAATCTGGAAGAAGTTCTTCCGGGAATGTATGTCTGTCATATGAATTTCTTCCAGAGAGATCATGTAAAGTATCGTCTGGAAGCAGACGGAAAGCTAGTTGCGGATGAGAATGCCTTGGAATTTGAAACATTTGAATATGAAGATGGAGAGGAAAGCCGTTTCTTTACATTGAATTATTTAGATACGGAAGAAGCATCACTGCCAGAGTTAAAAGAATATCTTTTAAAAACTTTTTTTGCAGACCAGTGTATGAAGCTTTTGTAGATAAACCAGTGTATAGTGGTTCAGAAAAACAGATTGAGAGGTTTATAATATAAATGGAAGAACTGGATACAAAAAAATATGCGGGAATTGATCTGGGGAAAACTTCCGTACAGTTTAGCATATACAGGGAAGGACAAGAAGAAATGTCCGAAGAAAGTTTCCCAATAGCAAAAGAGCAGCAAGAGGCATATATAGAGACAGGAATCCATCTGGTGGAAGAGTATATGAAGGAAAAAGAATATCAATGGTCTGATTATCAGGCAGTTCATTTTTCCATGCAAGATCCATCCGAAGAAAACAGAGATAAATTAAAAGAAAGTGTAAGTGAAGAGTTTTTAAAGTTTCATACAGTAAAGGTCATCACACATTTCAGAGCATTTGCAGAATATGTATTCCATCAGGAACGAATTATGTGGGATCGGAATACGCTTTTATTAGATTATCATGATAACCAGCTGAGTTATGTATTGATCGATCAGATACGCCGTTCAAGACAGAAGGCCTATCGGGCAGTAGAAAAACAGATTGATCTTAATGAATATCGGGTAGTGGAAGGAACACCGGAACAGGATGCGAATTTTGGACAGATGGTGAAGCGTTTTCTTGTAAAGAACCCGGCAAATATTATTTTCCTTACAGGAAGTGGATTTGAAGGAAACTGGATGAAGAAAACGCTGACCTATCTTTGTGCTGGAAGAAGAGTATTTCTAGGACAGAATCTGTATGCGAACGGAGCCTGTCTTCTGGGAATCCACCCGATCGAGCTTATGGATGAGGGAATGATTCTCATGGATGGACCGGATATGATGAATACGGTGCGCCACATACTCTTTACCTGTTCCGCTGGCACCGTTTATC
>OGXL01001699.1_pt1 | contig 17640 bp, 19 predicted proteins | sample 1576311 | NCBI WGS metagenome assembly OGXL01 (sample SAMEA3541564, study PRJEB24748) | human gut metagenome | biome: human gut; feature: human-associated habitat; material: faeces | place: China | collected 2012 | reverse complement strand
CCCCACTTGTTAGATAGTATACCATACTGTCTAACAAATGGGGTGCAGTTCATTACGCCATGCCGTTTCTGTTTTACGGATTCTTCGCCGGAGCATTCGTCCCATTCGCCGTATTCGGCCGCTTCGCCGCGTTATTGTTATCTCCGGTCACGGCGTCTGCGCCGTCACGGATGGCGTTGCCTGCCTCATCCATCGCGTCTCCGACGGCGTTGCCTGCATCGTCCACGCCTTCGCGGACATCATCACCGACGGTATTCGTGTTGGTGTCGTGCCGCTCATCAACAGTGTTGTTATCCGCCGCGTTGTTGGTGCCATTGCCGTTGTCTTTGCCGTTATCCTTGCTGTTGCTACCGCAGCCGCAGACGAACAGCATCGTCAGCGCCGCCAGCAAGGCGATCAGCTTTTTCATAGCAGTCCCTCCTAATCTGTTTTCGTTAGTATGAGGCTGCTTTTTCAAATTTATGCACCGAAATCAATTTTTTTAAGGTGATGTAATACGACCGAGCAGGTCAGCCCCGTCACCAGTCCGAGCGGCACGCTCATCACGAGCAGGAACGGCAAATATGCGATCACGGCCCAGTTTTTCAGCCAGATCACAGCCGCTGCCATCTGCCCGATATTATGCGCCGCGGCGCCGCCCACGCTCACGCCGAACAGCGAGCAGAATCTGCCTTCGGCTTTGAGCAGAATCCCCATCACGATGAGCGACAGCAGACCGCCGAACAGCGAGAATAGAAACGCCGACACGCTGCCCATCAGCAGCGAGGAAATGGCAACACGCGTTACCACGATGGCGAATGCGTCTCTCGCGCTCAGCCGCGTGAGCGCAAACAGCGTCACCACATTCGCCAGCCCTAATTTGACGCCGGGTACGGGCACGATGGCATCCAGCGGGAACATGCGCTCAACCAGTGAGAGCACGACAGCCACCGCCGCCAGCATACCGCAGAGCGTCAATCGTTTTGCATTTTTCATGTGCTGCACCCCTTACGATACCACAGCGTCGATGCCGCTGTCATTCACGCCGACCAGCTTGAGCACCACGCGGTGCGGCAGACAGACCGCCGCCTGTCCGGCATGGGTAAGTATACCGGTTCGCACGCACACCTGATCCCGACAGTCCGCGTCCGCCATTTTCGCTGTTTTGCCCGAGAGCACAATGGTGTTGCCGTCCAGTTTGATCGTGCGGTCGGTCGCATCGGTCAGCTGCACCCGCTCGATGAGCGTATCGTTCTGCCAGATCTCGGCGTACAGCTTGTCACCGAAGCTGTGGAACGCCAGCGCTGCCGCCAGTGCGCCTGCCATCACCAGAACCACGCCAATGATAACGAAATCACCGAATTTCAGCTTATTCCGCATAGTTGTATCCTTTTTTCTCGCCGAGGAACTCAAACGCGTAGTCCCCTGTCTTGGATGTGGTGTACACCTGCTTGTCCGAGGTAATGAACACCGCTGCAATCTTATTTTCCTCGCAGAATTTCATACCCTTATCCAGACCCATGACGAACAGCGCCGTTGTCAGCGCATCCGCCTTGGTCGAGCAGGGATCAATGACGGTCACGCCGCGCAGGCCGCTGTCCGCCGGATACCCTGTTGCAGGGTCAAAAATGTGGTGGTAGCGTTTGCCGTTCTGCTCAAAAAAGCGCTCATAATCGCCCGAGGTAACAACCGAGCCGTCACGCAGCGACACCACCGCAATCGAGTCCGTGTTGTCATCCGGATCGGCAATGCCGATGTTCCAGTTGTCCGTGCCGCTGTCTGCGGTTTTGCCGCCGTACATCTCGACATTGCCGCTCAGCCGCGCCAGAACGTGCCACTGATCCGAGGTGTCGCTCTCCACCATTTCGTGCACGATGTCGCCTGCGTAGCCCTTGCCGATACCGCCCAGATCGACCTGTGCGCCGTTCAGCAGCTGCACCTGATTGCTGCCGAGCAGCTTGACGTTCTGATAGCCGACATGCGTCAGCGCTTCATCAATCTCGCTCTGCGCGGGCACACGCGCGTTGTCCGTGCCGATGCCCCAGAGGTCGGTCAGCGGCGCCATCGTCGGGTCAAACGTACCGTTTGTCATCTCGGCGTACTCGAGCGCTTTCTCAAGCGCGGTGTATGTGTCATCGCTCACCTCGGTCGGCTGACCGTTCGCGTGATTCAGCTTGTAGAGATCGCCCGCCTGCTGCGTGCGCGAGAGCGCCGCGTCCAGCTGGTTGACGCGCTGCTCGATCTTGATCGCCATGTTCTCTGCCGCGCTTTCGCTCTTTTCGCTCGACACATCGACCGACATATAGGTGTCCATCGCGAAAAAGTCCTCGGTGGTAGTGTAAAGCTGTGCACTGCTGCCGCTTGAGCCGCAGCCGGACAGCGCAAGCAGCAGCATCGCCGCTGCAAGATAGCGTTTCATAGCATTGCTCCTTTGTTTATACAATACGAAATCACTGTACATTATACCGCACGTTCCCGCAGCGCGCAAGTATCATATAAGACAAAAAAACAGCACCGAACCGTAAAGTTCGATGCTGTTCTCGTATCAGGAACAAAAATCAGATGTTCAGCTCTTTCTTCAGAGCCTCGATCATTTCCTTGTACTCCTCGTCCTTCAGGATAACCGGCTCCGGATTGGTGATGGCAAAGCTGCCGCCGAACTCAAAGCCGCCCTCGTACTTCGGTACGATGTGGAAATGCAGGTGCGGATTGCTGTCGCCGAACGAACCGAGGTTGATCTTGGTGCAGCCCCACAGCTTCTTAATAGCGCCGGAAGCAGCAGCCAGATCTGCACAGTAATCGTTGCGCTCCTGCTCGTCGCACTCGCACAGCTCCTTCTTATGGCTCTTAAGCGCCAGTGCGCAGCGGCCCTTGTGTGCCTGATCCTTGAACAGGTACAGGGTACCTGCCTTCATGTCGCCAACCTTAAACATGATTGCTTCGCGGCCCTCATGGTGCTCATCACAGTAAAAACAACCCATTGTTATGATCTCCTTCATGTATAAATTCTCCGGCAGGTCACACCCTGCCGTAATCTATCTTTATTATACAACGGCCCGACCGGGATTTCCACTGTTTTTTATATTGCGTACAAATTCGTATCCCACGCCGGAACATAAGGATGGTGACGCAGATACAGCCGGTAGCTCGGCTGCAGCGCATGGATGAGCAGCGGCAGCTGAAAGAAATCCTCGCTGCGGTGATAGGCAGCAATATTCAGCTTGGGCGCGTACTGCCGAATGGTTTTCTCGGCACCGGCGATGGCTTCGCGCTCTGCGCCCTCCACGTCCATTTTGAGATAGGTGCACGGGCGGCCGGACAGCACGCTGTCGAGCGCGCGCATCTGCGTCTCTTTGCCCTGCCCCGCTACGCGGGACTGGCGGCCTGCCTGATCGGTGAAGCATTTGACCGTGTCCTCGTTCCACGCGCCCGCCTGCACGAGCGTAACATCGCCCGTGATATTGGCACTCGCCCACTCATTCAGCTTGCGGAAGCTGCGGCGATCGGGTTCGAGGGCGGTAACGGACGCAAACTTGCCGTCCGTGTAGTGCAGCAGCTCGCGGATGGTGTCGCCGTTGTATGCGCCGAGGTCGGAGAAGTGCTCCTCTGCGGTCGGGCGCAGGAGATTATGAAACACCTCATCCTTGTCGGATTCGCTGTGACGCAGGTATTCCATTTTGCCGGACAGCTTAAAGCGCACGGTATCGAAGAAAACCTCGCGCGACAAATCATCCGCCAGAAGATCATACGCGCGCTGCATTTCGTCCCGGTGCATGCGCACGAAATCCTCATCGAACAGCGGTCCCTCGACCACCGGCACGTCCGGCGCCACCACATCGTATTTGTCCTCGAGCGCATACATCAGCTGCAGCACCTCGGCTCTCTGGCTGGCGAACGCAATCACGATTACAATATCCTCGCCAAGCTCCGCCACCGTGTCCGACAGCTTGCGCACGCAGAACCCGTGGAACAGATTGCCGCGGGCAAATTCATCACTCGCGAACACCGCAGACGCACGAATGCCCAGCCGCTCGAACTGCGCAAGTATTTTGTCCGCGCCGTCGCCCATGCCGTACAGCGCGATCGGGCGCGTTTCCTGCTGCAATCGGCGCCAGACCGACTGCTCTAACGATAAAAAATCCATAATTTCTCCCATTCTATATACAAATGACATTTATCTAACTTTTACCGTAGGGCGGGTGCCTCACGGTAGTTGTTTAATCCAATCCGCAGAATTGATATTGTGCTAACCGGATAAAACGGACGCGCAATGCGCGCCCCTACAATATTTTACATGGTACAGCATAATAAACCGACCGGAACACCGTATCTGTTTCTCCCTACTATTATACGAAAACCGCCTGCGGATTGTAAAGCCAAAATTTTGCTTGTTTGCGGTTGCGGATTGCGCTCCCTTCATATATAATTATAATTAGTGAATGAGAGGTGTGTGGTGTTATGTCCAAGCCGAACGGTATTGTGGCAATGAATCCGGAAAAATACCGCGAGATCGACGGCGTTGTGTTCGACGAAGCGAGCTATGCGCGGCATTGCCAGCCAAAAACCGAAGAAGCACCTGCTCCCGAGACCGCACCCGAAGCAAGTGATCCGGCACAGTCTGCCGCACCAGCACCTGTTTTCGCAGTGGACCCCTACCCGGAGGGCTGGTATCCGGCCGATGACGAGCGCCCGCCGGTGCCCATCATGGGCGGCGCTGTCCCCTCGACAGCGGGTGAGGAAACCGTTGTCTCCGCATCCGGTGAAACTACCGTTATACAGACCGTTTGCGTGCCGTGCGGCTCAGGCTCCGGCTCGTATGTGACCTCGTACACCACCTCTTACCGCACCAGTTATTCCGGTTCCGGATCGGGTTCGTTCCGGTTCGGTTCCGGCTCGTGCCCGGTCGGCGGCTACGGATTGGAGCTGATCTGATGCAGGCGTTCCACTCCAACTGGACAAGGCCGTTTTTCGTCCGCAATCCCCATATGGAATACCGAATCGAGCCGTTTGAACTGCTCACGACCGCGCTTTCCGCGCTCGAGTGGCGCAGGGAGAACGGTTCGATCCGCATGATCTGCGACACACCTTCCAAGCGTTATTATGAATCGCTCGGGCTTTGTTTTTTGTGGGATGACGGCGTGTATCCCCTGTTGGACACCATGCCCGAGGACATAAACGCCACAGCCTTCTGGGCGGCCGGCAAGCTGTACGCGCTCTCCGCTGTGCCGTCGCCGTGCGTGATGCTTGATACAGATTTCATCTGCTGGAAATCCATCAGTAATCTGCTCGACGGACCGGACACCGCAGCCATCCACCGCGAGGACATTATGCCGTCCATCTATCCGGAGCAAACGGCATTCGCCAAAACCGAAGGCTTCCCGCTTGATTCATTTGACTGGACGGTACAGCCGTTCAATACCGCGCTCGCCTATTTCGGCAATGACGAGTTCCGACGGTACTACACGGACACCGCCATCCGATTCATGCGCTGCTCACCGGATGCCGATGACGCACTCACCTACATGGTGTTCGCCGAACAGCGGCTGCTTGCCATGTGCGCCGAGAAAAAGCACGCACGCGCGGCTGCCCTCAGCGACCTGCCTGCGCTGTTCGGCGGTGCGCAGAACGGATATTTTACCCATATCTGGGGTTTCAAGCAGCAAATGCGGGAGAATCCCAAGTTGTATGAGGATTTCTGCAGACGGTGTGCCGCAAGGCTGCAGAAGGACTTTCCGGAGGAATCCAAAACGATTGCGAAAATTGCGGAATTATCTCCGTTTTTTGCATAAAAAAAGACAGCCTGTCGGCTGTCTTTTGCTTTTTGTTTACAGAAAATGCAGCTATGTTCATTCTCCATTTTCCATTCAGAATTTACCGCTTCTCCCATGTCCGCCGCTGCTGGTATGGCTGACGCTGCCGGAAAATCCGGCTCCGCCGTGACCGCCGCCGGTCGGGTTGTTATTATTGTCATTCCGCGGAATCTGCCGCCGCTTCTGCGAGGTATAACGGTAAATATCGCGGCTGAGCGTCAGATTGAGGCCGCCGTTTCCCACATACTGATTTGCCGTCGTCTGCGTACGCACGGATTTCATCTGCGAGCGGAACACCATGCACACGATCAGCGCCGCCACGCACGAAATGAGCAGCGACAGGCCGAATGCACCACCGAGCGAAAACGAATCGTCCGCTGTGTCTTCCTGCGTACTGTCCGAAATCTCGACCTCATTATGCACCGGCACACCGGCTTCGCCGCCTTCGGCGACATGCTGCAAATACCACTCACAGCCGGAAACGAAGTCCGAAAAGCCGCCGTACCAGTCGTCGTTTCCGAAATTATCCAGGAAATACGGCTCCAAATCCTGCAGGACCGCATCGCTGAAAATCTCTTCGGCTTTCGCGCCGTGCGCATAGGTCGCAAAATCGCGGTCATCCAGACTGATGAGCAGCGCCACGCCGTCGCCGTCCTCGCTCGCACCCAGATCAAGCTCGTTGTAGAGCTGCTCCGCCGCATCATAAGCGTCATCGCCGTACGGCGTGTAGTCGTCAATCGTGATGATGCCGACACCGATGCCGTATTTCTCCGCGATCGCCCTGATTTTTTCCTCGAGCGTGTCAATCTGGACCTGCGTCAACACCTCTTCATAGTCGAACACACGCGGCTTGTCTGCCGACGGGTCAATCGAATCCGTGCCGCCGAGCGGTGCGGTCTGGTCAGTTTCCTCCGTCTGGGTGGTCGAGGTGCCGCTCTCATCCGTTATATCGTCCTCAACCGCAAAGGCCGGAAACAGCAGCAAAAGCACAGCTAAGAGCGCAGCCAGACGCAGTTTTCTCTTGTTTTTCATCTACGCCGCCTCCTTACAGAAAATACAGCAGCGCCGTCAGCACCGCAGTCATAGGCGCGGCAACGGCGGCAAACAGACCCCAGAACCGTTTTCTGTCCACCGGCAGGTCACCGACCATGCGCCCGGTCTGACCGTTCATCGCAAACATGTAATTCTTGCCGTTCCAGCGGGTATTCAGCATCCAGACCGGCAGCAGCGCGTAATGCACGCCGGTGCGTTTGAGGTGAATATCCTCGCCGGTCGGTGTGACCGAGGTATACGGACGGCCGTTTCGCGCGGTTCCCTGCAGGGCATCCGACAGCGACTGCCGACAGCGCTTGTCCGCACGGCTGCTGCTCTCCTCGATGGAAACATCGAACTTATCCGCGAAAAATCCGGGCAGATAGGCGGTCGAGAACGGCTTCAGGCCGGCATAATCAAACGGCTCGATGGAATCCATATAATCATCCGGCATCTTGCGCGATGCATCCACCGGCACGCGGCTGAACGGCAGCGTACCCGCGCGCTGCACCTCGTAAAAGCTGGTCTCGGTGATTTCCGTGTCTCCGTGACGGAACACGCGCGTGGTCGTTGCCATGTAATTCGCGCTGCCTTCGGCTTCACCGTCAAACAGCCAGAACGGCACATAAATGCCGCGCAGCTCCTCGATATGGTTATTATCGCGGAACAGCTTGGGCAGCAGCAGCTTTCCCTTGTAATGCTGCTTGAGCGCGGAAACCGCATCCTCCTTGCTCAGCTTGAACGGCAGTATGTAGTCCGGCTTGAGAATGCCGCTGAACTGCTCGGGAATGACGGTCGGGTTGCCACAGTACGGGCACGAGGTTGCCGCCGTGGTCTCCTCGCAGATCAGCTGCGCACCGCAGGACGGACAGCTGTATACGCGCATCTTGTCCGCATCCATGCCCCAGTCCTCATCTGCGGAGGACTGCCATTCGCCGGTGTCGCTCCCCGTCTCCGGCTGAGACGCGGCCTGCTGTTCCTTTTCGGCGTACAGCTTTTCGATCTCTGCCGGGTCAAATGACGAGCCGCAGTAGTCGCATTGCAGCCGTCCCGCGGCGCCGTCGTAGTGCAGCGGTCCCGTGCAGGACGGGCATTGGTAGTTTGTTGCTTTGTCTGACATTTCTATCCTCCTTTGGAGAATCAGGAATTAGTAGTTAGTAATTATTTTATGGTGAACGTGTTCCGCAGGGGGCGGTCAGCGGCCGCCCGTGTAAACCATCTGTATACCGTTTGATTTCGGGCGCACACTGTGCGCCCCTACGTTTCATTACTAATTCCTCATTCCTAATTACTAATTTCTTGCTTTCCCGCACTCCGAGCAAAACTTTCCCTGATTCACTGCGCCGCACGAGCACGTCCATGCTGTATTCTCCGGTCGGGGTTTTCCGCACTCGGAGCAGAATTTTCCGGTATTGACCGTACCGCAAACGCATTTCCAGCTGCTCTGCTCAGGTCTGGGCCTGCCGCAGCCCATGCAGAATTTTCCGGTGTTGCCGGTCTGTCCGCACGAGCACGTCCACTCACCTGCTGTCTGCGCCTGTCGGGCCTGCTGCTGACCCATTGCGTACAGATTCTGCACGCTGGCTCCACCTGCCTGACCGGCCATATTCATGCCCATGAACGCCATCGCCGGACCGGCGTTCGCGTTCGCTGCCGCGGACTTCATCGCCTCGGCCTGCGCGTGCACGAGCGAGCCTGCCGCACGGGTCGGGTCGCGGTAGGCGGCCTCGCGCTGCATTTCCTTGATGGTCTTTTCGTCCTCCTCGTCCGCCTTGACCGAGTTGACGCCGAACGACACGATCTCGATGCCGCGCAGTTCACGCCACTTGGACGAAAGCTGTTCGTTGAGCGCGTCCGCAATTTCCATCGTATGCGCGGGCAGCGCCGAGTAGCGCACACCGTTTGCACCAATGCGCGCAAAGGCGGGCTGCAGCGCGGTCAACAGCTCGCTTTTGAGCTGGCTGTCCAGATTTTCCCGACGGTATTCCTCTGCCATGTTGCCGCACACGTTGGTATAGAACAGCATGGGATTGACAATCTTGTAGCTGTACTCGCCGAAGCACCGCAGGCCAATGTCCATGTCGATGCTCGCCCGCTCATCGAGCACGCGGAACGGCACCGGAGACGCGGTTCCGTACTTGTTGCCGGTCAGCTCCTTGGTGTTGAAATAGTAGACGCGCTGCGTGCGCGGCGCTTCTCCGCCGAACGTGAAGCGCTTGGCCATGTTGGCGAACATTTTGCACACGCTGTCACCGAACGAACCGGCGAAAATAGTCGGCTCGGCGGACGAATCGTAGACGAACTCACCCGGCTCGAACGCGGCTTCCACGACCTTGCCCTGATCGACGATCATCATCGCCTGTCCGTCCGCCACCGCGATGACCGAGCCGCTTGTGATGATATCTTCGTCACCCTTGGTGTTGCTCGACCGCTTGGTGACCTTTTTGCGGCCCTTGACCGCGAGCACGTCCGCGTTTATCGCATCACAGTAAAAATATTCCTTCCACTGGTCAGCCAGCACACCGCCGCCCGCGCCTGCTGCTGCTTTGATGAGTCCCATTTGACATTCTCCTTTTATCTGATAGAGGCCGTTGTTTTACAATCTATACCCTGGTGAATAATTAAGAAATCCTATTTCCAGTTTACGTTTTTTTAGCGCAAAGCGCAAGTCCATTCGCACACATTTCACATTTTTGTCAAGATACGGTTGTGCCATGCTATTTCTTTCGCTTTTTCGTAGACTTTCGACGTGCGGTGTGATAAAATAAGGTATCTGCATACCGCATATTTCGGAGGCGGTACTGTCTGGAGGAGTAAACAATGGAAGCGAACAAGGAAAATCAGCAGAGCATGGAACAGGCGTTCAATCAGGCTCTGGACGCATATAAGGCAGGCAATTTCGCTGAAGCGGCCGGTCAGTGGCTGGCTCTTGCAGAGGACGGCTGCGCACCGGCGCAGCGTGCGCTCGGCTCGCTGTATGAGCGCGGACAGGGCGTGGAAAAGAATGCCGAAAATGCCTTTGAATGGACAAAAAAGGCGGCTGAGCAAAACGATCCGGTTGCTATGTTCAATCTGGCGTGCTACCATGACAAGGGCGTTGGCGTGAAAAAGAATCAGCAGACCGCGCTCACCTGGTACCGCAAGGCCGCTGAATACGGTCATCCGGAGGCTGCAGCACTGATCGCCAGCCTGATCGAGACGGGCGACCGCGGCTTGGAAAAGGACATGGACGAGGCTGTCCGCTGGTACCAGATTGCCGCAAACCGCGGCAACGTGCTGGCGATGGGCCGTCTGGCATGGCTGTACAGCACCGGTACCGGCGTTCCGCAGGATGCGACCTTCGCCTTCCAGTATTTTCTCAAGGCTGCTCAGGGCGGCAACGCAGCGTGCATGATGAACACCGCCATCCTGTACGCACGCGGCGAAGGCACACCGCATGACGCGCACGAGGCGCTCTACTGGGCCGAGCAAGCCAAGAAGCACGGCGCTCCACAGGCCGAGCGACTCATCAATGCCATCAAGAAGAACGGATAAGATCGAAAACCGGCGTTTTTACGTCGGTTTTTCTTTTTTTTGCAGATCAGATCAAGCGGCACAGCTCATTTCCCTGTATCATGTAGGGACAAGGAGTGATTTTCATGCAAAACTGGCACGACAATGTTCTGCGGCTGATCGCCGAGATTGACCGCTGTATCCGTGCGCGTGAGGGCGAAACGCTGACACTCGCGTATTTAGCCCGGCTGCTTGACTGTTCGCAATCGCAGGTTTCGCACACATTCGCAACTACGAGAGCATCGGTTACTGGGATTTTATAAAAGCAGGCTCGCATTCCCGGAGCGGATTTAGAAACGGTCAGCGCGCTTCTGCGGCAGCTTGTCCCCGAAGCCGAGCAGCAGATGGCGTTCGTGAACGAGCCGAGCGGCCGCCGGCTGCTGTCTGGATACCGCACCCGGTCGTGTGTTCTATTTTATGCACGATTGTGTGCGTTTCTGGAAGTATATCCGGCCTGTTGTTCGATTTTGAAAAAAACAGTTGAAATTCCTTCTCGATGGTGATATAGTTATACAGTTACTCATTTTCACCGATTGGAAAGGAATTTCATGACATTTTATCAGGAATTACAGGTCAATCAGGCAGGCTCAAAGAAAATCATCCGTGAGAGTGCGTCACAGCGCGAAAAGCTGTACCATATTGCCGTATACTTGACCAAAATTGCGATAACCGTCGCATTCTGCTTTGTTTTCGTTTCACTTTACAGTCTGGGCTTCGGCGCGGACAACAGCATTGTCGGTGTAGTCGTGCTGCTGTATCTGCTCGTATTCCGCAGCGCACATCTGTGCATTCGCACAGGGCAGTCCACGCTGCTGCTCGCCGGATTTTTCGGCATTATGGCCGTCGGACCGCATGCAGCCAATCTGGCCGGCCCGGTCGGCGGATTGTTCATCAATGCTGCTGCGATTGCCCTGCTCATTCTGTTCGGCTGCCACGAGCCGAGAATGTTCAATCAGTCCACACTCGTGCTCGGCTATCTGCTGCTGTATGGTTACGATGTGAGCGGGCACGCCTATCAAATGCGCCTGTTTGGACTTGCTGCCGGTGCGCTTCTGGTCTGCGCGGTATTCTATGGCAACCATCGCGGCAATGCCTATGAGCTCTGTGCAGGAGACATCCTTCCTGCTTTCGATCTGCGCCATCCGCGCTCCAAATGGCAGCTTTGCCAGATCATCTGCGTTCCGCTCGTGCTTTTCCTCGCAGAGCTGAGCGGCATGCCGCGTGCGATGTGGGCGGGCATTGCCGCCATGAGCGCAATCCTTCCCGCGATGGACGATATGCGCTACCGCGTTCGCTGGCGTATCATCGGAAATATCGCAGGTGTTTGCTGCTTTTTAGTGTTGTATTTTCTGCTTCCGTCCTCGATTTACGCCTATATCGGCGTGATTGGCGGCATCGGTGTCGGTTTTTCCGCGAAATACGGCTGGCAGGCGGTGTTCAACACGTTCGGTGCGCTCGCTATTGCAACCAGCGCGTACGGACTCAAAAGCGCGGTCGGTCTGCGTGTCGCACAGAATATGTTCGGCGTGGTGTTCGCGCTGCTGTTCTGCCTGATCCTCCACCGCATTTTCGCCCGCTGGGAGCAATCCGCAAGCTGAGCAAACAGCCGTTCTGTGCAAATGCACGGAACGGCTGTTTCTTTTTTGCGTACACCGTCAACCATTTTTCCGAAATCAGTTGACATTGCAGTAAATCTGTGGTTTAATGCAATAAGCAAAACAACGAGGAGGAACTCCCAATGAGTGACATTTCTAGCAAGCCCGCACAGCGCAGCGCGTTTTCCGTGCGCGACATCTGCTATTCCGGACTGTTCGCGGCGGTCATCGCGATCATGGCGCAGATTTCCATTCCGATGCCCGGCGGCGTACCGATGACCATGCAGACGTTTGCGATTACGCTGGCGGCTGTCGTACTCGGCGCCAAGCTGAGCACGGTTTCAAGCGTAATTTATCTGCTGCTCGGTGCCGTCGGCGTACCGGTGCTTGCGAACTTTTCCGGCGGTTTTGACAAGTTTATCGGTCCTACCGGCGGTTTTCTGATCTCCTTCCCGCTGATGGCGTTTATCATCGGCTGGGGCGCCGACCACCGCCATGCATTCCGCGGCGCGTATGTACTCGCACTGATCATCGGCACGATTGCCAACTATGTTGTCGGCACGGCAATGTTCTGCGTACTCATGAACAGCTCGATCGCCGCAGGCGTGACCGCATGCGTGCTGCCGTTCATCCCGACCGCTGTCATCAAGGCTGTTCTTGCAACCGTGATCGGCTTTCTCGTTCGCAAGCGCATCCCGGGGCTCAAGGCATGATCTGGCTGCGCCCGCATCATCTGCTTTGCACACAAGGCTACTCCGGCAAGGGCTATAGCACAGAATTTGTGCAAAATATGAGTGCGATTGTGCATTCTCTGCGAAATGTACCGGGAACCCGAATCCGGCTTGTCTTTGGTTCGGATTCTCTGTGCGCGCACTGCCCGCACCATACCGCTGACGACCTGTGCGAATCACAGGAAAAGGTCTCTCGCTTTGACCGAAAGACGGTCGAATACTTTGATCTGCACGAGGGCGAGTACGTTTATCAGGATCTAATCCGTGCAATCGACGCACAAATGACCCCAGCCATGCTGGAGGATATTTGTCGCGGATGTGCATGGTACCCCGTCAGCGCCTGCAAAAAGAATATCTGCGGAAAATGAAATGAGGCACACCGAAAGGTGTGCCTCTGAGGCTGTCGAAAAACTTCGTTTTCCGAACAGCCTCTCGCTCGAAACCACGCTTTCGAGCGAATCTCGAAGAAAAACCGCGTCCTGCGGACACATTTTTTCTTCCCTTGTATAAATTCCGAGATACACAAGGTGAATTGCCGCATAGCGGCAAGAGAGGGTGGCCTGGGCCATGCTCCCGGAATTTATGAATTTGCAAAGCAAATTCGATTGAATGCGTGCTGCCGCACGAAGCATAAAAATCGAATATTGCTTTTTCGACAAGCTGAGGCACAATGAGAAACTCATTGTGCCTTTTTGTGCATAAATTTATCAAATTGGTGGGCATATCCTGTGTAACTGCTGAGATATGCGAAAAAATTCACGAATTGTTAACGGAACTGTGCAAAAAATGTCATGTAAACGCGAGTGGATTCTGATACAATAAATATATCACACAATGCAGTAAAAGGGAGGAATCATCATGACACCGGAACACGATATTTTACAGGTCACGCCGCGCGTGGAAGCGCTGGCGGCGCTCTGCCGCTCGAACAGCCGCATTGATCCGGCGCTGTACCGCAAGTACGATGTCAAGCGCGGTCTGCGCGACATCAATGGACAGGGCGTACTGGCCGGTCTGACCAACATTTCGGACATTATCTCCCGCAGGGAGATAGGCGGCGAAATCGTGCCCTGTGAGGGCGAGCTGTACTATCGCGGCATTCGCATTCAGGATCTGGTGCAGGGCTTCATCCGTGACGGCCGCAAGGGTTATGAGGAGGTTGCCTATCTGCTGCTGTTCGGTGAGCTGCCGGATGCCAAGAGTCTGGGCAATTTCAAGGCTCTGCTGGCACAGGGACGCACGCTGCCGACCAATTTCACGCGCGATGTTATCATGAAGGCGCCGACGCATGACATGATGAACAGCCTGTCGCGCAGTGTGCTCACGCTGGCATCCTACGACAGCAACGCGGATGATATCAGCCTGCCGAACGTGCTGCGGCAGTGCCTGATGCTGATTTCGGTCTTTCCGATGCTGGCTGTGTATTCCTATCACGCATACAATCACTACGAGTGCGGCGGCAGCATGTACATTCACTACCCGTCGGACAGTCTGTCTACTGCGTCCAACTTCCTGCGCATGCTGCGCCCGGATATGCAGTACACGCCGCTCGAGGCCAGCGTGCTCGATCTGGCGCTTGTGCTGCACATGGAGCACGGCGGCGGCAACAACTCGTCGTTCACAACACACGTTGTCACGTCCTCCGGCACGGATACCTATTCGGCTATTTCGGCGGCGCTCGGTTCGCTGAAAGGCCCGAAACACGGCGGAGCGAACTACAAGGTCGTGCAGATGTTCGAGGATATGAAGAAAAACGTGTCGGATACCACGGATGAGCAGGCGGTTGCGGATTACCTTGTCAAGCTGCTGCGTCGTGAGGCATTTGATCAGAAGGGACTCATTTACGGCATGGGCCACGCCGTGTACTCGATCTCGGATCCGCGTGCGCAGGTATTCAAATCCTTTGTCGGTCAGCTGGCGCACGAGAAGGGCAGAGACGCGGATTTCGCGCTGTACACCATGGTCGAGGAGGTGGCGCCTCGGGTTATCGCGCAGGAACGCCACATCTATAAGGGTGTGTCCGCAAATGTTGATTTTTACTCAGGTTTTGTGTATTCCATGCTGGGTTTGCCGCCGGAATTGTACACGCCGGTGTTCGCGATGGCGCGTATCGTCGGCTGGAGCGCCCACCGCTTGGAAGAGCTGATCAACACGGATAAGATCATCCGTCCGGCGTACCGCTGCGTGCAGCCTGCGGAGCCTTATATTTCTCTTAAGGAACGCTGAGACTTAATATAATAAAGAAAACAGGTGCTGTAAGTTAAAATTACAGCACCTGTTATTATAGATATAAGATTTAATTAATATTGAGTGCTTCGCGCAGCACCTGCAGGCTGGCGAGATGGCCGTCGAGCATGGAGAGTGTCAAATCTTCCATTTCGAGGGAAATCTCCTCGTCGTAGCCCGACATGCGGACAACCGAGAAAAACTCCTTCCACCACTTGGCATCGTGTCCCGCGCCGACGGCAACATAGTTCCACGAGCGGCGGGCAAATGCGTCGATCGGCTTGGTATCCAGCATGCCGTTCGGCTGCCAGTAGCGGCGCTCCGGCCGCGAATCCTTGCCGTGAATATGGTAAATCGCGCCGTGCTCACCGAGCACGCGGGCCGCTTCGATCGGATCGCCGCCCATCCAGAACAGGTGGGACGGATCGAGGTTCATGCCGATCATCGGGCCGACAGCCTCACGCAGACGGAGCAGCGTTTCCGGGTTGTAAACCAGCTGCATACCGTGGTTTTCGAGCGCAATTCGCTCGATTCCGCAATCCTCCGCCAGTTTAACAAGGTGTTTCCATGCGGGAATCGCAACCTGATTCCACTGGTAATCCAGAATGTCCTGCGTCTCGGGCGGCCACGAGGTCGTGATCCACACCGGCGTTTTATCGCCCTCGCAGCCGACCGGCAGACCGCTCATCATAACGATCTTCTTTACTCCGAGCTGATGCGCCAGCTCGAAGGTTTTCTTGGTTACATCCATGTCCTTTTCATACGCGAGCGGGTTGCCCGAGCAGTTGAGCGCGCACAGCTCCAGCCCCTTTTTACGCATGGCGTCATACCATTTTTCACGGGCGGTCTTGTCGCTTACCAGTAGGTCGAGGTCACAGTGCGGCGCGCCTGACCAGTTGCCTGTGCCGATCTCGATGGCTGCGATTTTCTGCTCTACGCAGAAATCGAGCATCTGCTCATAGGGCATATCCAGCGTGCAGGTTTTGATAGCAAGCTTCATTTTCACATTCCTTCTCTCTTGTATGGTGCGGTGACTTTTTATTCGGTGTACTGTAATTTTACCACATTGTAACCTTTTCGTGCAAGACATCTATCCAAAATATGCCCAAATACGCCTGCATTTTACCGTGAATTTATGGGAAAATTGCCGTAAAAACTGCAAAAATGCACAATGCACACGATGGGTTTTTCGAACGGCAAAGCGGAAAGCTGTCAATCTGCACAAGGAAGATAGTGTCGAACTAACCACTTCCAACAAAAATGACAAGAAAGGCTTGTCAAACCAGTAAGATTGCATTAAAATATTACCAGAACGTTGGAGCGTTCCTAAGTCCCGCACAAGGCGGGGACCGACAGGCGGAACGGCAGGGCAGAGAAACCCGCCCGCTCCGCACGAAAAAGGAGAGAGGTTTTATCATGAAGAAGAGATTACTTGCTATGCTGATGACCGGCGCTATGGTTGCAAGCCTTGCAGCTTGCGGCGGCGGTTCTTCCACCCCGTCTACGGACGACAAGACCGGCGGCGATAAGGCTGGCACCACTTCCGGCTGCTCTGTTGACGTTATCCTGAAGACGACTGCTTCCGAGTACTGGAGCTACGTTAAGGCTGGCGCTGAGGCTTACTCCAAGGACAACCCGGACGTAAAGGTTGAGGTTAAGGGCGCTACCTCCGAGACCGCTTACGACGAGCAGCAGAATATGATTGAGACCGACCTGAACTCCGGCGCATACGATGCATTCGTTATCGCTCCGCTGCAGGCTGACCTCGTTAAGACCCTGATCGCTGGCCAGACCGCACCGATCGTTGCAGTTGATACCAACATCGATGCACCTGAGGTTCTGTCCTTCGTAGGCACCGGCAACGAGGATGCTGCTGCAATGGGCGGCAAGGCTGCTGTTGAGGCTGCTAAGGCTGCTGGCTGGGATAAGGTTCAGGCAATCGCAATTTCCGGTGTACAGGGCGACGGCACTGCTACCGCTCGTCTGACCGGTTATGAGAAGGGCGTTACCGAGGCTGGCGGCGAGTTCCTGAAGGACGAGATCCAGTACGCTGACGCTGTTGCTGATAAGGCTGCTACCTCGATGGAAGCAATCATGCAGAACCATCCGAAAGGCGTCGCTATCATCGTCTGCAACAACGACGATATGGCTATGGCTGCTGCTCGTGCTGCAAAGGGCAACGCTGCTTACGAGAAGACCATCTTCGTTGGCTTCGACGGCATCCAGTCCGCTTGCAACGCTATCCTGTCTGGCGAGGAGACCATGTCCGTTGCTCAGGAAGCATACGACATGGGCTACAAGGCAGTTGAGGCTGCTGTAAAGGCTGTTAACGGTGAGAAGCTGGAGAAGTTCATCGACTCCGGTTGCTCCGTTGTCAACAAGGATAACGCTCAGGAGCGCCTGGATACCCTGAAGGGCTACATCGGCTAAGCAATCCCATCCCACACGCTTGTGGTTTTCCATTAGTTCCAGCATTTAAGTGAACGAGAAGAAACCCCTGCTCGATTTTAATCTCTGCAGGGGTTCTCTTTTCAAACATGCTCCCGCGGACAAGAAATGGTAAAGAGCTTGCACTGGGCAGGCTTTTCCTTAGGGAACTGAACCGAGAACAGTTTACTTTGTCCCGCACTTCATCTCGGAGAAGAAAAGGTGATATGCAAATGAGTGAATACGTAGTAGAACTGAAAAACGCGACCAAGCGTTTTCCGGGCGTAG
>OGXL01001698.1_pt1 | contig 17642 bp, 19 predicted proteins | sample 1576311 | NCBI WGS metagenome assembly OGXL01 (sample SAMEA3541564, study PRJEB24748) | human gut metagenome | biome: human gut; feature: human-associated habitat; material: faeces | place: China | collected 2012 | reverse complement strand
GTAACAACGAACGCTTTGCCGACCTCTTCAATGCTGTAGCTTTTAATGGCAGGCATGCATATCTTTAAGCTGTATCTGAATACTGTCATACCTGCTGTTAAGTTCGTCAATCTCACTCTTTAGCTGTGAATAATCTTCTCCGCCTTTTTGAATATATATATTATCATATTCCTTTTGTGACTCGGAAAATACCATTTTCCCTGAACCGCATATATATAATGTAAGAACAAGTCCTATTGCAATTACAAAAAATCCTTTTCCCGTAAATATCAGTTTATGCATTTCTTTAATCACAGGCGGATATAACGCAAATATTCTCTGATATAACTCTCCCGCTTTATTAAACAATTTTTTTAGCACATTTTGTGCTCCGAATGGTCTCAATGTAACACTCTTTATAAGTGCCGCCACAGACATTATTATTGTTACAACTGCCATTCCGGTTATAATTAAAACTTTTGATGAGACAACAAATGTTTTAAATCCCCAATTTGCATATTTCGCCAAAAGAGTATTAATATCAAAAAAATTAATAATATTAACCACTCTCAGAAAACTTATACGGCTCTGCAAACTTATATTTTTATAAAGCAGATACTCGGCTCCCGCAAATATTACACTGCCTATAAGTACAACATTTCTGTTTCTTATAACAGTAAATAACGCCAAAATTATACTTCCGAACATTGCAAGTACAAACGATGCAATTAAACAGAGCAGACACATATATGCCGCCATATTGCATTTTATTGTAAATCCGCTCATCGTCTCTATCGACTGAACAGGTGCTTTCCATATTCCGGATACTCCGTATAACAAAACAGATACAATAACTGTTGATACAAAATATATGAATGTAAGCACAAACGCATATATCCACACAAATATAAATCTTTTCAACGCAAGTATCATACGTCCGCTTTTTGAACTGTGAACTATCTGCCACATGCCGTTATCACGTTCCTTAAAGCATTCATATATCATCACAATCATACATACAGCCAGCAAATAATATGTATATTTATATTCTATTGTCTTTTCAATGCACGTATCATTCACAAGCACAACCTTAACATCAGCTATCCTGCTATAATCCTCAGCCGTCTTTAAGATATTGTTATATGAATAACTTTTTTTATTTGAAAACAGCTTCTTTCCACGCATCTGTTCTGCCTGTTGAAGACATTCGTTTACCTGACTTGTAAAACCCGATAAATATTTAAGTTTCTTTCTCAGTCTTACAAGTGATGCCGATGATTCTTTACCATCTTCTTTATCCTGTTTTATAATCTGTGTAACATCTTCAAACATTCCCTCAAAATCCGATTCTTCTCTCTGCGTTTTCAAACGGCTGATTAAATCGGAATACTGCCTGCTGTCGGATATTACATCATTAATATTTCGTCCTTCAAGCTGGCCGTACAAAAAAAGTGCTATATTAAGAAGCATACACAATATAACTGTTATAATTAATTTTTTAGTTAATATCCTTTTATATTCCTGCATACTTCACCCCCATAACACGACATTTTTATTATTTAAGTTCTGTCCACTTACATTCTTTACCCATATCGTCTTTTTTAATATAAGCAAGTCCGCTCTTTGAACCGCTTGAGCTTTTTTCCTCAAATTCAACCTCCGCAAACATATAATCCTCATCTCCAAAAAATGCAAATGTTTCACCTTTGCAGCTAATTGTATTTATAAGCTTGCCATCTGTTGAATATACGACACATTTTCTGTCATATGTCTGGTAACTTCTTGCGGCTTCAATCGACCAGAAACGATTATCTGCATATACATATTTTCCATCAAAAGAGAGTTCCATTTTTCTGGTTTCTTCGCTTCCATCAAAAATTTTATTTTTTTCTTTTGATTTTACGTTATAGCAATACATGCCGTCATTATATTCATAATAATAAATATTCCCTGAAACTTCATCTATACAATAATCTGTTATACTGCCTTCTAATACTTTGCCTGCTGTTCCGGTCTTATAATCATACGCATAAAGACTGTTGTATCTGCTGTTCATAATTACCGTATTTGCTTGTTCATCTTTACTCATTGTCGCTGTTTCTATAAGAAAGTAAAGTCTTTCCCCATAGCTTTTTGCCCTTGTTATTGCGGCACCTGTACCTGTATATTCCAGAACTGTCTCTTCTTTTTTACCATCAAGCGAATAACGCTTTATTGTCTCTACAGCCTCTTCTTCATTTCCCAAATGTCCAAGCAGATTGTATACATACACATAATCATCATGGAACACGAGATTTGTTCCGCTCTCACCACCATACGCATATACAACGGCTATTTTTTCCCTTGTACTTCCGTCAGTTGAAAATCTTACAAGATACCCATTCGTATCAAGAAGATATACATTATCTTTGTAATAATAAACCGCACTGTCCAAATAATATGTTGTTGTCTGTCTGTTCTTTGAATACTGGTACCCAACATAGGCATTACATTCCATATTATCATGTGTGCAATCCGCTTTCCCGCACACCGGATAACATTCCTTGGTATCTTTATCAAAAAACAACAGGAAAAAAGCGTTATTCCATTTACCTATATAATAATATCCGCCATCAGCCGCCGCAAATGTGTGCACATATGTACCCCAATACGGCTGCGAATCATCTTTTGACACGCCTATATCATTAATCTCTGTTTTTTCCATATCATTTTTTAAAACAGCTTTAGATACTGTTTTTTTACCGCACCCCGTCAAAGCCGTTATTCCAATACAAATAATCATTACAACAGCTATTAATTTTTTTGTCATACGCATCCCTCCGTTTACTGTTTTTATTCTTCTAATGTAAGGCGGTATAATATAAACATTTTGTCCGACTCTTTTGGTGGCATATTTTCGTTAAATTCCAAAATATAATATGCTTCTTTTACACTTTCATCATTATACTTTACCTTAACCCCTATTATTGTATCGTTAAATGAATTCTGATATAATATAGATGAATTCTCATGGTCATCTGCCCTACCATAATACTCTGCAATCACGGCAAGATATACTATATCGTTACAGTCTCCGCTAATTGTAATGTATGGTGACGGGTTATATCCTCCGTTTAACTGAGCTTGTCTTACAATTTTTGCCTGCTGATATTCATTTACAAATGTTCCCGGTTTGTTATACACTGTATATGTTATTTCACTGATATTTTGCTTTTCTATATCTGCCGGAAGTTCCCACTCTTTATGATATATTTGCAAATCGTATGGTTCACCTTTATAAGAATCGCTCGGGTCACTTGTCGGTCTGTTATATCCACACCAATAACACTGATAATCAATATATTGCACAAATGACTTATCTTTTATATTTTTATTTAAAACAGGATATGTTATCTCATAACTCAAATATTTTTCTTTCTTATATGATATTCCATTCTCTTCATATGTTTCTGATTTCTGAGGTTCTGCTATAATCCCCGATTCATGTGTTGCCTTTTTTTCTTTGCAGCCCGCAAAAATAATTGCTATAATACCTAAAAAAATTATTAACGTATTTTTGAACTTCATCATAACAACCTCCCAAACTGCCAACGTATATCTTCTGTTTGTACTCATTTTATTCTTCTAATGTAAGGCGGTATATATAGTAGATTTTATATGGTTCTTTTTTATTTCCTTCAGGATAATATTCAATGCTGTAATAAGCATTTTCTGTACTTCCATCTGCATACCTTGCGTTTACGCCTATTATTGTTTGGTCAAATGACAACTCCATTGTTTCGCTTGTCATCTTTTCAACAAAGCCATAATATTCCGACACAATACACAAATATAAATCTCCCGTATAATCTGATGTAACTGTACAACTTGAGTCTAATTTATACCTTCCCGATAACTGTGCATTTTTGATAACTTTACTTGTCTGCAATTCTTTTACAAATGTTCCGGTTCTGTTATACACAGTATATGTAACATCAGATAAATTTTCCCTGCTTATGTCATCAGGTAATGTCCATAATTTATGATATGTCCATAAATGATACGGCTCTCCTTTATAAGTTTCATTAACACTGTGTGCAGGCTTTTCGTACCCATAACATGTATATTGATTGTCTCCGTATTGAATAAAAGTTTTATCAACTATTTTTTTATCCAAACTGGGATACGTTATCTCATATCCTATATAACTTTCTCTTGTAAAATTAACCCCATTTTCTTCGTATGTTTCTACTTTTGGTTCTTCAAGCGTCCCCGATTCATGTGTTGCCTTTTTTTCTTTGCAGCCCGCAAAAATAATTGCTATAATACCTAAAAAAATTATTAACGTATTTTTGAACTTCATCATAACAACCTCCCTTCTAACACATAAAAACAGTTGTGAATTTTTGTTAATTAACATCCCATATTTTTAATTTGTTATCACCTCCGCAATCACGACCTAAAACAATGCACTATCTGATTTTATATTACATTATTCGACACTATTTTCAATGATAACTCCGTGAATGAGGGGTATAACTCTTTTTGTGTATATTTTTCACACAATTCAAACTATTATTTTATTGTACTGTCCGGGAATTTATTAAAAAGATATTTTTAGACTGATTCTAAGAATTCTCCCCTCTGTTAAGCTTATATTCAATACAAGCCTTTTTTAACGCACTCATTTTTCTCGCTGTCACAGGTATGAATTCATCGTATATCTTTATACGTCGTCCTGCCTCGTCCAGCTCTTTAATTCGTTGTATATTCACAACATAAGACCTTGATATTTTAAAAAAGACACACTTATCAAGGATTTCTTCCACTACAACAAGTGAATCGTCACTCCTGAATGTTTCACCTTTGGCAAAAATCTGCGTCTCACTGTTATATGCCCTAATATAATCTATATCACGCATATTTATATTATAAAATATTCTGTCTTTACTTACTCTGATTTTATCGGAAATATTTTTTATCCCCATATTCTTTTGCACCTCTCATTCATAATGTACTCATTTCAAAACAAATATTATAGCTATATAATTACACTTTAGTCATATATTGTCAAGTATATTGTAATTTTTAAACAGTTTTTATTTTATTGCCACAAATCATTTCGTGTGCTTCGTGGGCTCAACAGGATCACGACCCATAACTATGAGAAACACGCTCCGCGAGTTTCTCAAGTTATCGCGGCAGTCGCCAAGGTCTCGTGCAAGCACGGACTTTGGCTCGTTACACGCGTAAATAAAAAAGGAACATGATAAATGAAGTTTTCTCCATAAATCATGTTCCGTTTAGTTTACACCTTTACAATACTTCCATCCGATATAATCACGCTGTCCCCCTCGTTAATATCATTTTCATATAAATACGCATCCGCGATTTCAAGCTGCTTTTCATTGCCCGAACTATCCTTAATTCTTACAATGTCTTTGTAAACCGCTCCGTCAGGAAGACCTTCGCACCCGAAATCAGGTTCGTCAATTCTTATAACTGTATAAATATTATCCATAATTATGCCTCGTACTTGTTTTTTGAAAGCACTGACAAAACCGTTAATTTTTAATAATATTTTTAAATGCGGGAACTATCTGAGCCGCAACTATTGATTTTACCAAATCAAGCGGAATAAACGGCACAAATCCGATTAAAAACGCACTCTGTAAATTAAGATGATTCTGTGCCATAAGCCAGAACATTCCAAGAATGTCAATAATCAACGCACCTGCAATAGCAGAAAGTGTATATCTTATACGGTTATATTTTTTACCTCTGATAAGCGGAAGAATTACAGCAACGAGAATAAATGTTGCAGTATAACCGCCCCATGGTCCGATTAAATAACCTGTTCCGGCACCGCCGCCGATAAATACAGGAAGTCCTACCACACCGAGAAGCATCCATACAAGAATGATAAAAAATGACTGCTGAAGCGGAAATAACAATGCAATAAGAAGAATTACAAAGTTAAGCAGTGTAATATGCGGTGCTCCGGGAACTGGAATCGGTATGCTGATATATGCAGAAATACATAAAATTGCAGCAAATATAGCCATCATGACTAAGCTTTGTGTTGTAAATGCAGGCTTTGCACCCGCTACTGGTTTTGTTGGTGTTTCCATTTTTATTATACCTCACTCGTATATATTTTGTCTAAAGCAAGTATAATAAACGCCCTCTTGATTGTCAACCTTTATTTCATTGCAGTTTACATTTCGTTGACAATATACATTTTACTGATTATAATATCATTTATTAATATTTTTTATATTATGATTGTTTTACCAGTTAATATTTTTATCAGAAAGCAGGTTATTTTTATGACAATAAATGATTTAAAAGATAAAGTAATATCAGGCGGGTTAATTACAATCGACGATGCTTTGTTTCTTTCCGAAGCAGACCTTGATGATTTGTGCAAAGCCGCCGATGAAATACAGCACACATTTTTTGGAAATGACTTTGACATATGTGCCGTTGTCAATGTAAAAGGCGGAAAATGTTCCGAAAACTGCGTTTACTGTTCACAGTCAACATGTGCAAAGATTCCCGTCAAAGCCCATGCAATGATTTCTCCGGAGCTTCTTTTAAGACACGCAAGACTCCGTAATCTTCACGATATACGCCACTACTGTCTGGTATCATCCGGAAAACGCGTAAGCGACAAAGATATTGACAAAATATGCAGCGGAATCAAAGCAATCTGCCGTGATACTAAACTTTCGGTCTGTACCTCTTTCGGTCTTCTGGGCGAAGATCAATTCAGAAAACTTAAAGAAGCAGGCGTTGTAAGAATACATAACAACCTTGAGACATCAAGACGATATTTTCCGTACCTGTGCACAAGCCATACATATGACGAAAAAATCGCCACAATAATTGCGGCAAAAAAAGCAGGGCTTGAAGTTTGCAGCGGCGGTATTTTCGGTGTCGGTGAAACAATGAAAGACCGCATCGATATGGCATTCACGCTACGTGACCTTGATGTCACATCAGTACCGATTAATCTTTTAAATCCAATAAAAGGCACACCTATGGGCGATTTTGCTCCTCTTACAAAAGAAGAAATTTTAAGAATAACCGCTCTCTATCGTTTTATACTTCCGAAACAATATATAAGATTAGCCGCAGGCAGAAATTATCTTCCCGACAGCGGCTTTTCATGTTTCAAATCAGGTGCCAATGCGACAATCACGGGAAATATGCTGACCGTAAAAGGAATTTCAATGGATGAGGATATTCGCACCATAAAAGAAATGGGCTATAAAGTTATCTGATTTTTGATGTATTACGAGTATCTTTTACAGTCAAGGCAACTCCTGCCGCAATACATACAATTCCTGTTATGCAGGATATGACGCTTCCTACTGCGGGCTGTTTTTTCACAAAATAAACCGCTGTGGGACCGTCAATACTTCCGCGAACGGCTTCAGACGTCTGCATGTATGGATTCTTTAAAAAATATATTCCTGATGTTATCAGTGCAATGCCGACAGCAACACATATAATAGTTATACTTTTATGTAACTTTTTTCTTCTCATATTATATTTTTCAATCTCTTCCTTATATAATGCAAGTTCCCGCTTTTCCTCTTCGCAATCTGCGTAATTCTTATCTGCATCGGCATTATCTTTACCGCTGCTAATTAATTCAACAATCGTAATTCCGAATACTTTTGCAAGTTCCTCCAGATTAACGATGTCGGGGATACCTTTTCCACGCTCCCATTTACTGACGGCTTTATCCGTAACATTTATTTTGTCCGCAAGTTCTTTTTGTGTCATATTTTTTTGTTTTCTTAACTTTGCAATATACTTTCCCATTTTTTCAGAATCCATATCATACCTCCGCGATTTTATAATTTATTTTTTGCTATATGAAAATCTCTATATGAAAATCTTACGATTTTAAATGAATTTTTTCAATCGACGATGCGTAGAGTGACTAGAATTTTTTATCGGTGCAGGTTATAATGTTATTATTATTCGGTATTTTAACAATTAAAGAATTTTTGACATACCGGGATTTACGGAGATTACATATGAAAATTGCTGTTTGTGATGACGATATTGCGGAACTTAATAACATTTGCGAAATACTAAATAACTATTTTGAAGAAAAAAAATACGATCTTTATATTTCAAAATTCGGAAGCAGTGTAGAACTTGCCTCTATTATACAAAAAGAAAAATTCGACATATATATTCTTGATATTGTCATGCCCGTCTTAAGCGGTATGAATCTTGCAATCGAAATACGCAGTTTTGACAAAGCTTCCGATATTATTTTTCTTACGTCTTCACCTGAATTCGCTGTTGAAAGCTACTGTGTCAAAGCAACTGATTACATATTAAAACCTGTTGACAAAAATCGTCTTTTAAATTCAATTAACGAAATTGCCGAAAAAAGAAAATATGAACAAGAAAAATATGTTGTAATAAAGAGCAATATTGGTGTACACAAAATTATGTTATCAAATATTATCTGTGTCGAAGCACAAAAACATCATGTCATATATCACTTAAAAAACGATGAAAAAATCGAATGTACGGATAAATTTTCAAATGTATGCGAATTTCTTTTAAACAACCATGAATTTATTCTCGTCCATCGCTCTTTTCTCGTAAATATGAATTATATACGACACATTGACGCCACAGATATTTATATGCAGAATTCACTTATAATTCCACTTGCACAACGAAGAGTTGCCGATATTAAACGACATTATCTCGCATTCCAGATGGAGGACTGAAAATATGGATATTTCTGTCATTTTAAATATAACCAACTATATATTTGTATTAATTTTCGGAATCGTTGTATCATTATGTCTCGCAGATATAAGCTGGAAAAAATACAGCAGCTTTTATATAATTACACTTATTTTATTTGCGTTAATTCAGGCTGTTTTCTATCTTGTCCTCGGTGAAACAGTTCTTTATAAATGTTATCCTCTCCTTATACATATTCCACTTATTTTATTAATATGTTTTTATTTTCATAAAAATATATTAATTTCCGTAACCTCAGTTCTTGCTGCATATCTTTTATGCACACCAAGAAAATGGTTTGGAACTCTTGCAGCATCATTTTTTGATGGTAATACTCTGGTTTCTGATACTGTTTCCATTCTTGTCACAATTCCGCTTATGATTCTCGTTATCAAATATATGTCTCCGTACATAATCCGCCTGAAATATGAATCAAAGAAAGCTTTGTTATTATTTTTCATGCTTCCTCTGGCTTATTATATTCTGGAATACGCATTTACTGTATACACTGATTTGCTGTATACAGGCGGAGCTGTTGTCATAGATTTTATGGACAGTTTTATTGTTGTATTTTATTTTATATTATCAATGTTGTCGTTAAAATTTTCTGATGAAAAAAATAAAGCTGAACGCGAAAATCTGCTGCTCACGACGGCAACTTCACAAGCTGCAAAAGAAATAGAACAGCTGTCCTTTTCGCAAAAACAGTCTTCTATATACAGACATGACCTGCGTCACCATATGAATTTTATAAAAAACTGTATTGAAAATAACGAAACTTCACAGGCTCTCTCTTATATTGATGAAATATGCACCGGACTTGAAAACAGCCGTTTTATCAGATATTGCAGCAACGAAGCAATAAATCTGATTTTGTCATCATATGCCGACAAAGCTGCTGCCCAAAACATAACTGTTAATTTTAATGTCACCGCATCAAATTTTGATTCATTTAAAATAGCAGATTTATGCAGCCTGCTTGCAAATGCTCTTGAAAATGCCCTCAATGCATGCACACACATTTCTGAAACTGAACAACGCTATATCAATTTAAAAATTTATGAAAAAAATGAACAACTCTGTATAAATATTGCAAACAGCTACTGCTCATCTCCAAAATATGCACCTGTCTTTAAAGACGGTATTCCTGTATCATATCGTCCCGGCCACGGAATTGGCGTTCAGAGCATGATTTCCGTCATGGAAAAATATCATGGTCTATACGGATTTTTCACCGACGACAGGGAATTCCGTTTTCAGGCGACTATTAATATGACGGGGAACTTGGGGATGTAGATAAGCTCACGAATATCTGAAATAACATATGTGGATAAAAATCACCTCATTACACGTAAAATCTCTCTCCGTTTTCCAGAAAGATACTCGCAAGCCTCCCATTTGGCAGACCACATCCACAATCCAACATGTACACATTCTCCTGCTCATTTAACCAAATTGAACTTGACTCTTCATCAAGATATCTGCCTTTGGGATTATAATAACCATATCTCTTCATGATTAACGCTCCTTTACTAGTCATAAAATGTGTACATAAATACTGGAACGTTCCATAAATGGATTTCCATACATTTCGTGACTGTTTATCAGTCGTTTTTTGGTAGTTTCAAAAAGTACACTTTTCGGCACCACCTCCTTAAAAAATGAGTTCAAAAAAGAAGGTATATTCCAACCTTCCTCTCAAATCCCTATAAATATAAGAAATGACACCACATCAGCCCCTAATTAATCGTCATGTGCAAAGCATTGTCAATACTTGTAAGTTTTGATTCTTCTACTATTAAAATTCGATAAGTTCTCCTTTCCCTAAAACAATATTGTATACCCATTCATTTCCTACAGAACTTACAATATTACTTATTTTAGAAATCTCACAAACTGTTCTTTTACAAAAATCTTCATGATGTAGTTTATAGTTCTTTACAAAAATCTGATTACAATCTACCTTTGCGTCTGCTGGTGGATATAATGCCATTGGAACCTCTTTATAGTCAAAACCATTTTTAAATCTCCCTGCATTATACAAATATCCCTTTCCATCTCTTCCTTTTCCTGCTATCAGACAATAAAATGGTAAATTGTATATCGAATCACACTGTTTTTCAACCACTTTTGCATAGAAAGACTCAATGATATATATTAAATCTTCCACAAGTATGTTATCTTTATTCCCAGATGCCTCTATATCCTTAATAATCGCTTTTTCTATTGCCACACTTCCTGCTGATGCCATACATAACCAATCATTAATAGCAACAACTTTCTGCATTTCATCTGAGATAAACGCCCCATCAATAGCCGAAGCACGCCTATCTCCTGCGACAATTATTACCTCTTTCTCCTTTATACCAAATATTACGCTCATAGCACCTCCTTTAAAAACATTACTGCTTGCATTTAATGTTACTTAATGCTTCTACCAACTCTTCTCTTGTAACTACTAACTCACAAATCTTCTTCTCTTTTTCATCGCTTCCAAGCGTCATTACATCTAATGAAATAAATTCTCCACCTTCTAACTTTGTAGATTCTTCTGAAAACCTTAACCATCTATCAGAAACCTGACAACTTACAGAAGTCTTGCCTCTTTCATTTTTCTGTCTTTGTGTAAAAGTAATTGGAAACTTTTTAATATTACTCATAATCTCGTACCTCCATTAAATCAAATTGAAATGCCTCAACGCATCCTTAATATACTCCACCTTCTCCTGCGGACACTGCTTCACTTCTGGATTTTCCTTCTTGGACTTATTATAATTCTCGCCCATGTCCAAACCACACATCCGCTTCACCTGTGCAATATAAGAAGTATGCACATTCACACCATACTTGTCCTTCACATATTCCTTAATCTTTGAATAAGTAGCCTTTTCTTGCGGTGTATAATTACTCTCATAATCAGGCTCCATTGTAACTTCAATCTTAGGTGTATCTTTTTTGAGGGATAATTTGACTACTGTCTCCACATGCACCGTATGAGCGAATTGGTCTACAGGCTGAACACGAGCTATCTCGTAACCGTTAGCAGCAAGATATTTCAGGTCGCGTGCAAGTGTTGCCGAATCACAGCTCACGTACACAATCCGCTTAGGATTCATTTTGACAATCGTATCAAGAAGTGTCTCATCGCAGCCCTTTCTAGGCGGGTCAACAACCACAACATCAGGATTAATCCTCATTACAGACTCAAAGGAGGCTGAATCGGACAATCCAGAACTTTCTTTTGAATCAACCGGCTCATTTTCCGCTTTCTTCATATCTTCATCATAAATACGCGGCACAACCTCTTCTGCCTTGCCGACAAAAAATTCAGCATTATTAAGAGAATTGCGGAGTGCGTTATTTTTTGCATCCTCTATCGCCTGTGGAACAATCTCGACACCGTATACCTTTCGTGCCTTTGTTGCCATAAGAAGCGATATTGTTCCTATTCCGCAATACAAATCCCAGACCGTCTCATTTCCCGTAAGTTCTGCATATTCAAGAGCTTTACTATAAAGCTTTTCCGTCTGCACAGGATTGACCTGAAAAAATGAGAGTGGTGAAATTCTGAACATAATCCCGCAGATACTGTCCTCGATATAGGAATTCCCCCATATTACTGAACATTCACTGCCAAGAATAACATTAGTTCTTTCCTTATTAATGTTAATCATAATTGATGACATTCCGCCGATATCTTTTAAACAATCTGCCAGCTTGTCAGCATGCGGAAGCGTTTTACCGTTTATAATAAGACAGACCATAATCTGACCGGTATGTTTTCCTGTTCTTATCAGAATATGACGGATAAGTCCCTTGTGAGACTGCTCATCATAAACGCTTATATTGTTTTCATTGATAAATGTACGGATTTTCTCAAGAATCTGTGCATTTTCAGGTGCACCGATTGCACACTGCGTATAATCTACAATACTGTGTGTTCTTCCTGCGTAAAAACCAATTACAACTTTTCCGTCCTTATTTCTTCCGACCGGATACTGTGCTTTGTTGCGGTAATTAAACGGATTCTCCATTCCTATTACAGGAAGAACTTCACAATCTGTTATTCCACCGATTCTTGCCAGATTGTCACGGACAAGCTTCTGTTTATATTTAAGCTGTGCTGAGTACGACATCTGCTGAATCTGACATCCTCCACACTGCCTTGCAACAGGGCATACAGGTTCTACCCTGTCTTTAGAAGGTGTTATTATCTCCATGAGCCTTGCATATCCGTATGTCTTTTTTGCCTTAATAACTTTGGCTTTTATAATATCACCTATAACCGCATCTTTTACAAAAAGTGTATAACCATCGGCTTTGCCTATTCCAGCACCGTCTGTTCCTATATCTTCTATTTCAATCGTAACCTGATCGTCTTTTTTTAACATAAATTCTCCTATAAGATGAATTCTTATCTACACAATTGTTCTCTTGATATTAGCATCAATCCATCTGTTGTATCCAAGCCAGTCATTTGTATCTTTCGCCTCAAGTGCCTCACGCATTGTCTCCATTTTTGCATCACAGTCATCTGCAAATGCAAGAGCAAGTGCCTCCGCTATTGCCGGTTTTTTTGGCGAACCATACTCTAGTTCACGATGATGTGCAAGTATACAATGACCTATTTCCGCTTTCAATGTTTCAGGAAATCCTTCTATCTGATTCATTTTCTGAGTAACCATCTCGTATCCCATTACAATATGTCCGAGGAAATTCCCCTCATCCGTATAATCATTTTTAGGAAATTCTGCAAGTTCCCTTACCTTACCGCAGTCGTGAAGCATTCCACAGGCAACCAGCAGATCCCTGTTAAGAAAATCATAATTTGATGCAATTTTATCACACATTCTTGTCACACTAAGGCTGTGCTCAAGAAGTCCGCCTGCAAATCCGTGATGAACAGACTTTCCAGCTGCAACTGACTTGAATTTTCTGATAAAGTCCGCATCATCCACAAAAAATGCTTTTAAGAGTGATGAAATATATGTATTTTTAATACTTTCCGCAAACTGAAGAAGCTCTTTATACATATCATCAATATTAAAACGGCTGCTTGGAATATAATCAGATTCAATATATTCACCCTCGTCAGCCTTTCTGATTCTGTCAATCTTTAACTGTAATGCTCCATTGAAACTTGTAACCTGTCCTGTAACCGCAACATAATCAAGTGCATCGAAGTCACTTATTCCGCCTGAATTAGGGTCCCAGATTTTAGAATCAAGCTGACCTGTCTTATCCATAAGCATAACATTTTCATACTCTTTACCCGCTTTTGTTGTCGCAGTCGATTTTGACTTGCAAAGATATACCTCACTTATCCTTTCACCATCTTTTAAAGTCTCAATATAACGCATTTTCTTTTACCTATTCCTTCTTTAAAATATTTACTCATTATTTTCACAAAAATCCACCGGAACATACCGTTATCTCACAGAAAGCACAACAGAAAAATTAAGTTCCCTGTACTCATCGCGTCCGGCTCTTTTGACTGTCAGTGTGATATTCTCACCGTTCACACACCGATATAGTTTCTCACTAAATGACTGAATTGTCAAAACACTATTTCCATTCAAAGCAGTAATAATATCACCGCATTGAAGTCCTGCCTCAAAAGCCGGCGAGTCCATAATCACATCTGTAATATAGACTCCCAGCGGAAGCTTATATCTTTCAGCTGTAACTGATGTCACATTAGTGCTTTTTATTCCAAGATATATAATCTCAGGGCTTGCTGAAAGTGTCTCAATAAGAGGTTTTAAATCAGATAATCCAACCGCCTGAAATTTCATCATATCACCTGATGGTCTTGCAATTCCTACAACATTGCCGCCTTTGTTAAATATATAACAATAGTCGCCATATGATGGAATAATATCAATACTCATCATCTCAAATGTATTATCGACACTGCTCTCATCTGTAATCTGTGTAATATTTCCAAATTTTGTCTGTCCTGTACTTCCATTTATGCGTCCTATTGCAATAACAGGGTCATTTTCCTTCATCTTATACGAATTGCCAAGCACAGCCACCTGTATATCAGCATCTGAAGATGCTTTAATTGAATCTTTCTGCACTGACAACAATGAAACTTTACTGTATGAATCAGTGCCGATAAGCTTTGCCTCTCCATATGCACCGCCATTAAATCCTGCTTTGACAGCCGTATCATAATTATTCAAAACACATGAATCAGCTATTATAATATATGCATTATTTATATCACCTATTATAAGACCTACTGAATCATTCATTCCTGTATTCTGGCTGCCATCATTTTCAAATATCACCATGCACTTTGATGCTTCTTCATTAATCTGTGCCGTCGATTTTATCTCCAGTCTGTCAGCATCTGCCTGATCCTGGCGTACATTGTTAAGACTGCCGTCAACGGAATCATCTATATATTGGTCTTTTTTTAACTCAAGTGAAACAGCTGGCTCATTGTTTCCATTTACCTTTTTATCAAAATATGGATACAATAATACAATTACGGCACATGCAATTACTCCGAATATAACTGCACCGCCAAGAAACTTCAAAAAACTGAACAGCTTTTTATACTTAACTTTAGGATTAATAATTATTCTTTCCGTATATAAAGGAAACTCTTCCTGTGCTTCCTTCTCATCTCTTCCATTATAATCCATACGAAACAAAACTCCGTTCTAAAGTATTTTCCTAACTATGAGAAACACGCTCACAATTCCAAACTTATTTTATTATAATAAATAAATATGAACATTCTATGACATACTTGTAAATTAATATTACCAGAGTACCTGACACAACAATGCGTATAGCTTTTTTTAGCTGAATGATGTAAAATAATTATATTAAACAGATTTTGAATGGAGAATTTAAATAATGGATTACAAGTCACTTAAAACACTTGAATATCATAAAATTATAGAAAAATTATCATCTTATGCCGGCAGTGAAGCTGCCAGAAAAATGTGTGCTGATTTAAAGCCCATGACTGATATTAACTCAATTAACGACGCACTTACACAGACAAGCGATGCACTCTCCAGAATATATGCAAAAGGCAGTGTATCATTTTCGGGAGTTACTAATATTATTGACAGCATTAAGCGTCTTGAGGTCGGAAGCACGTTAAATACACACGAACTTCTGAATATAAGTGCAGTTCTTACTACTGCCGCAGCTGCAAAATCGCATTACGAGGAAACTAACGATTCACTCACAGATTATTTCAACTCACTTGAACCTCTTACACCACTCAATACACAGATTAAAAACTGTATTATTTCCGAGGAAGAAATAAGCGATGACGCAAGCGGCACTCTGCGTGACATCCGCCGCCAGATGCGTATTTCGGCAGACCGTATTCACACTGAACTTAATAAAATTCTCAATTCACCGTCAACAAGATCGTGTCTGCAGGATTATGTCATAACCATGCGTCAGGGCAGATATTGCCTTCCCGTAAAGGCCGAATACAAATCACAGATTGCCGGAATGATTCATGACCAGTCTGCAACCGGCTCAACAATTTTTATTGAACCGGCAGCTGTCGTTAAGTTAAATAATGACATTCGTGAGCTTGAACTTAAAGAACAGGCCGAAATCGAGCGTATTCTTGCAGCACTCAGTGCTGAAGCATCCGCATATACAGATGAATTGCAAGCGGATTACACTATCCTTGTCACACTTGACTTTATATTTGCAAAAGCACAGCTGTCTAAATTTTACAAATGCAGCTGTCCTATAATGAACACTGATAAATACATTAATATCAAAAAAGGCAGACACCCTCTTATTCCGGCAAAAACTGTCGTTCCAATTGACATTTATCTGGGAAAAGATTTTAACCTGCTTATCGTAACAGGTCCTAACACAGGCGGTAAGACTGTTTCTTTAAAAACAGTCGGACTTCTCACTCTCATGGCACAATCAGGACTTCATATTCCTGCCATGGACCACTCACAGATTGCCGTATTTGATAATATTTTTGCAGATATTGGTGATGAACAAAGTATTGAACAGAGCCTTTCTACATTTTCATCACATATGACTAACACTGTAAGCATTTTAAAGGAAGCTGACGAAAACAGCCTTATACTTTTTGATGAAATTGGTGCCGGTACTGACCCGACAGAAGGTGCAGCACTCGCAATTGCAATTTTATCCGACCTTCACAACAAAGATATAACAACGATGGCTACTACACATTACAGTGAAATAAAGGTATTTGCACTTACAACGGAAGGCGTGGAAAATGCAAGCTGTGAATTCGATGTTGCAACGCTTTCACCTACTTACAGACTTTTAATTGGTGTTCCGGGAAAAAGTAATGCATTTGCAATTTCAATGTGTTACTACTTCCTTTGCATTTTCAATAAGGTTTTCAGATTCCCTTACATAAACAAATCCACGGGTTACAATATCAGGTCCTGCAAGAATCTGATTTGAATATTTTTCCAGTGTAAGAACAACTATTATTATTCCGTTTTCTGCAAGGTTTTGTCTGTCACGAAGAACAATATTTCCAACGTCACCTACTCCTAATCCGTCAACTAACACGGAACCTGCCGGAACTCTTCCTGTGATGCCTGCACTATCCTTACCAATGCTTAAAACATCACCGGATTCCATAATAAACACATTTTCCTTTGGTATTCCCATATCCTGTGCCAAACGTCCGTGCTGTCTTAAGTGCTGATATTCACCATGCACCGGAATGGCATACTTTGGTTTTACCAGCGAATAGATCAGCTTTAACTCTTCCTGACAGGCATGTCCGGAAACATGCGCATCCTGGAATATCACGTTCGCACCCTTTGCAGAAAGCTCATTGATCACACGGGATACTGCCTTCTCATTTCCAGGAATCGGATTTGAACTGAAAATGATAGTATCATTCGGTTTAA
>OGXL01001687.1_pt1 | contig 17746 bp, 7 predicted proteins | sample 1576311 | NCBI WGS metagenome assembly OGXL01 (sample SAMEA3541564, study PRJEB24748) | human gut metagenome | biome: human gut; feature: human-associated habitat; material: faeces | place: China | collected 2012 | reverse complement strand
GATGCAGACAGTGAGATTCCTCAATATCGGCTGGTATGGAACGACGGGAAAGGATGGCAGAACCGTCAGATTATGAATCGCTCGCTGGGATTCTCTTTAAAAGGTGGAGGTACAAAAATGATTCCGATTTCACGTCCACGTATTGCGGTAGATAAAGGTAAGGCTTATTTTGTGTTCCGTGATGCAGAACGTGGCAGCAAGGTTTCTATGGCTTATACAGATGATGTGAAATCGGGTAAATGGCAGGTGAAAGACCTGACCGATTTCTCTGTTGATGCTTGGGAGCCCAGCTATGATACGGAGTTGTGGAAAACACGTCGGAAACTGCATGTATTTGTGCAGGAAACACATCAGGGGGACGGGGAAAAAGTCAAGGCTTCCGAGGCAACTCCTGTGTATGTATTGGAAATAAATTAATCTCAAAATAAAACTATGAAACAGGTATTCAAATTGTTACTGGCTTGCGCTGTCGGAGTATTGCCGATGTCGGTTGGGGCCAAAGATTCCGAAGCGACAGAGGTTCGGAAAATGATTGATAAGGTAAATCAGCATTGGCAGGTAGAAAATTCGCCGGAAGTACGTTCATTCTGGGATAATGCTGTATATCATACGGGTAATATGGAAGCCTATTTCCTGACGGGAAATGAGACTTATCGTGCTTATTCTGAAACTTGGGCAAACTACAACCAGTGGAAGGGAGCGAAGAGTGATAACCGTGCGGAATGGAAATATTCTTATGGAGAGTCGGAACAGTATGTCCTTTTTGGTGACTACCAGATTTGTTTCCAGACTTATACCGATTTGTACAATTTAGCTCCGGATGATAAGAAAATTAAACGTGCGCGTGAGGTTATGGAATATCAGATGAGTACTTCACAGAATGACTATTGGTGGTGGAGTGATGCGTTGTATATGGCGATGCCGGTAATGACAAAACTTTACAAGGTGACTCATAACACGCTGTATCTGGATAAATTGTATGCTTATTTGCAGTATTCTGACAGCATCATGTTCGATAAGGAAGAGAATCTTTATTACCGTGATGCAAAATACATTTATCCGAAGCACAAGACGGTAAACGGTAAGAAGGATTTCTGGGCCAGAGGTGATGCCTGGGTATTGGCCGGACTGGCTAAAGTGTTGAAGGATTTGCCGGAAGAATATAAGCATCATCAGTTCTTTGTGAATAAGTTTCAGAAGATGGCTAAAGCCGTCGCAGCTATCCAACAGCCTGAAGGTTACTGGACACGTAGCATGATGGATCCGGAATTTGCACCGGGACCGGAAACCAGCGGTACGGCACTGTTTACATACGGATTTTTATGGGGTATAAACAATGGGTATTTGGAAAAAGATATATATATGCCGGTGGTGCAGAAGGCATGGAACTATTTGTCAAAGAAAGCGCTTCAGAAAGATGGAACGGTAGGTTATGTACAGCCTATCGGTGAAAAAGCAATTCCCGGACAGGTAATTAATGCAAAATCTACTGCTAATTTTGGCGTAGGAGCCTTCTTGCTGGCAGCTTGTGAGTATGTGCGTTATTTGGAAGCTTCTCAAAGTGCCGATCGTGCTTACTGGTGTAAGTTGGCTTATCAGATGGCTTATCCGGTATTGAGTAACATGTCAAAAGGCGAGTTGCAGAAAAACATGCTGGTAGAAGTAAGTCCTAACTGGGATGGCCGTGACAAACGGGTGACTTATATGGAAACGTTCGGACGTTTGATGGCGGGTATTGCTCCTTGGCTGACTTTGCCGGATGACGACACTGAAGAAGGAAAGATGCGTAAGGAACTTCGTGAAATGGCTTTGAAGAGTTATGCCAATGCAGTTGATCCGCAAAGTCCGGACTATCTGTTGTGGCGTGGTCATGGACAGGCGTTGGTGGATGCTGCTTATATTGCGGAAAGCTTCCTTCGTGCATACGAACAGCTTTGGTTGCCGTTGGATGAGACTACGAAGAAACGCTATGTGGAAGAATTCCAGCAGTTGCGTCGGGTTGATCCTCCTTATACCAACTGGCTGTTGTTCTCATCTACCATTGAGAGCTTTTTGGCAAAAACTGGAGCTTCATTCGATGAATATCGTGTGAATTCAGCCATTCGTAAGGTAGAAGAATGGTATACAGGAGATGGCTGGTATGCTGACGGTCCTTCCTTTGCGTTCGATTATTATAGTAGTTACGTATTCCATCCGATGTATTTGGAAACCCTTCAGGCTATGAAGGATGCAAAGGCATATACACGGATTGCTTACGGAAAATATTATGACCGTGCGCTGAAACGTGCGCAGAAATTCAGCTTGATTTTGGAACGTTTCATCTCTCCGGAAGGAACCTTCCCTGTATTCGGTCGTTCCATTCCTTATCGTATGGCTACTATGCAGCCATTGGCTTTGATGGCATGGTATCAGGAACTGCCTGCAGGAGTGACTAATGCACAGGTTCGTTGTGCGTTGACAGCGGTGATGAAGCGTATGTTTGCCAGCGGACACAATTTCAATGAAGGTGGTTTCTTGACTATCGGATTTACCGGACGTCAGCCGAATGTAGCCGACTGGTATACCAACAACGGAAGTTTGTATATGACTTCTTTATCATTCTTGCCTTTAGGACTTCCGGCTTCTCATCCTTTCTGGACTGATGCACCACAGGAATGGACCAGCGTACGTGCTTGGGGAGAAAAGCCTTTCCCGAAGGATCATCATTGGAGAGATGAAATTCGTACATGGGATTTGTTCTAAGAAACTATATAGTTTTGTAAATAAGGGATAATGAACTGCGACCAGACTCTTTGGGTACTCTCATAAGAGCCTGGCCGCAAGTGTTATATGGTTTTGAATACTTCATTTTATCTGATTTTTTATAGAATATGAAAAAAACAGGGTTATTATCTTTTTGGGGGGTTGTTTGCTTGTTACTTCATACCGTAAATGCACAGTCACTGGTTAAAAAATCAGTTCCACTGGATTCTATTCGTCTGAGTGATCCTTGTATTCTGGCAGATGTGCAGACGCAGATGTATTATATGACAGGCACAGGCGGAAAATTATGGAAAAGCAAGGACTTGAAACGTTGGAATGGACCTTATGAAGTGGCTCAAACAGATCCTCATTCATGGATGGGCCCAAAGCCAATAATATGGGCTGCTGAACTCCACCATTATAAAGACAAATATTATTATTTTGCAACTTTCACTAATACCTCCGTAAAGATAGATACCGTAAAAGGAAATGTGATAGAGCGCAGGGCCTCTCATGTGTTGGTCAGCGATAAACCGGACGGACCTTATCGCCCGATGCAGGATGCTACTTATTTGCCGGCAGATAAGCCAACCTTGGATGGGACATTTTGGGTGGATACTGATGGAAAGCCTTACATGGTGTATTGTTATGAGTGGCTGCAGAATTGGGATGGTACCATTGAAAAGATTGAATTAAAACCAGACTTGAGTGGCTCTATAGGAGAAGGTAAACTATTGTTTCGGGCCAGTGAGTGTCCTTGGAGTCGTGAATTGCAAGACGGAAAGGAAGTTTCCAATAAAGTGACGGATGGTCCCTATCTGTTTCGCACGGCTAAAGGACGTCTGGGAATGATATGGACAAGCTGGATTTATAATGTATATACTCAGGGAGTAGCCTATTCGGAAAGTGGTACTTTAGACGGACCTTGGATACAAGAACCGAAGCCTATAACACCTCCTGACTTTGGTCACGGTATGTTGTTTCAAACTTTGGAAGGAAAATGGCTGATGTCTGTACATAGCCATAAAGATGTGAATGGAGTATATATTCGTATTCCCCATTTGTTTGAAGTGGACTTATCGGGTGATAAACTGACGGTCGGGAAAGAGTATCAACCATAGTAGAATGAAATTATCGTTTAATTTTAATTTATATCAATCCATGAGAAATAAATTCATTAATCTTTTAGGAAGTATTTGTTTTTGTTGGGGAGTGGTGGCATGTACGGCCGAACCTCCTAAAGAAATTCGTAGTGGTGAAATCTGGCCTGACAATCAGGGAGTACATGTAAATGCCCACGGAGGTGGTGTATTGTATCATGATGGTACTTATTACTGGTATGGTGAGAATAAATCCGACTCTACCAGCAGTGCCATGGTGGGAATTATGTGTTACTCTTCAAAGAACCTGACTGACTGGAACAACGAAGGAGCCGTTTTACCTGTAGTGTTGAACGATTCTACCAGTGACATTGTACAGGGATGTGTAATGGAACGTCCAAAAGTAATCTATAATGAAAAGACGAAGAAGTTTGTCATGTGGTTCCATCTGGAATTGAAAGGAAAAGGCTATGCTGCAGCCCGTTCAGCGGTGGCCGTCTCAGATTCTCCTACCGGACCGTTCAAGTATATTCGTTCGGAACGTATTAATCCGGGAGTGCTTCCTTTTGATATGAATGAAACACAGCGTGCCATGCTGGATACATTGGATGCAGAGAAGTATAAGGAATGGTGGACACCAATGTGGTATGAAGCTATTCACAAAGGTTTGTTTGTGAAACGCGACCTGCAAGGAGGACAAATGGCACGTGATATGCAGCTTTTTGTTGATGAAGATGGAAAAGCCTATCACATTTACTCGTCAGAAGACAATCTGACACTACAGATTGCAGAATTGAGTGATGATTACCTGACTCATACAGGGAAGTATGTGCGTATGGCTCCAGCCGGACACAATGAAGCTCCGGCCATATTCAAGAAGAGTGACGGTACATACTGGATGATTACTTCTGGCTGTACAGGATGGGATCCGAATGAGGCACGCATGTTCTCTGCTCCCAGTATTTGGGGACCTTGGACACAACATCCAAATCCTTGTCGTGGAGAAAAATCGGAAATCACTTTTGGCGGACAGAGTACGTATGTACTTCCGGTACCGGGAAAGAAAGACGCCTTTATCTTTATGGCAGATATCTGGCGGCCTAAGCATCCGAGTGATGCCCGTTATATTTGGTTACCTGTTCAATTTGAAAATGGGATACCTTATATCGAGTGGATGGATAGCTGGACACTTGATTTCTTCAATAAGAAATAATAAGAATAATAAATGCCTGTCTGGATTGTTCAGACAGGCATTTATTGTTTTATATTGCTAAGAGATAATATTAGTTTTGTTTTCTCTTCAAATATTCAGTGGGTGCCATTCCGTATTCATCTTTAAAACATTGGCGGAAATAAGCAACACTACTGAAACCTGTCAAATCCGAAATCTCAGCTAAGGAATACTTCCCTTCATTGATAAGTTCCATACCTTTCTTCATCTTGATTTTACGGACATATTCATTGACCGACATTTCAGTCACTCCTTTAATCTTTCGGTAAAGAGTAGAATGGCTCATGCACATCTTATCGGCAATAAACGCTACATCCATTTTCTCCATACTCAGGTTCTCTTCGATGATGGCGGTTACCTTATCCAAGAACTCTTGGTCTAGTTTGTTTAAGTTCTTTCGTTCATTCTCAATGTTCTTCTGTTCACTTTCCGTTTCGGGTATGGAAGTGATTACTCCTGCTGTTTTACGTCTGTTTTCCAGAATGTTGTTGATGCGGCTGTTCAGCAAACGGGCACTGAACGGTTTGGTAATAAACGAATCGGATCCTGCGGCATAGCCCTCTTCCTTATCTTGAAGAGTATCTTTAGCTGTAAGCAAGATGACCGGGATGTGGCTGGTACGCATATCTTCTTTGATATGACGACATAGTTCAATTCCGTCCATCACCGGCATCATGATGTCGCTGATGATGATATTCGGAATCTGGCTTTGTGCAATATCCCATCCTTCTTTTCCATCTGCAGCCGTCAAGACTTCATACATTTCTTCAAACGAACTTCGTACATATTCGCGGATATCCCGATTGTCTTCCACGACCAGAATAATCGGTTTCCCATCTTCTGATTCTACAGAAGCAGGTTGTTTGTTTTCGTCTTCAGCTTTATGAACTTCTTTAGTAACCTGGCGTTCTGCATTAGGATAAGTGTTTTCTGTAAGTAGTTTTAATGTAAACTTACTTCCTTTTTCTACCTCACTTTCCACTTCAATGGTTGCCTGATGCAAATCTGCCAGTGATTTTACCAGTGCCAGGCCAATACCTGACCCTGAAGCCTGATATTTCCCTTGTCCTTGATAATATCGTTCGAAAATATGGTTTAAAGATTCTTTAGAGATCCCGTGGCCGGTATCTTCCACACTGATAGTGGTATATTTAACCCCATTTTCTTCATTGCTAGCTAAGGCAAGTGTTATATCGCCTTTGGGAGTATATTTTAAGGCATTCGACATCAGATTATCGATAATAATAGTGATAATCTCGTGGTCATAATAAATCTTGGTATCTTGCGTTTCTACATTGATGTGAATATTTACTTCTGCATTCTGGTTTAATTCTTTATATTTGATGCCTATTTCTTGTACCAGTAGTGCCAGATTATGATAACCTACCTTTAGCTTTTTGTTTTCTGTCTCCGTTTTTCTAAATTCCAGAATCTGATTAATAAGGTTCAGTAACCGGTTGGCACTGTCACGTATAATACTGATCTTATTGGCCTGTCGTGGAGACAGTGTTTTGTCAGCCAGCAAGTCCTCTAGTGGTCCGAGAATCAGGGTTAGAGGAGTGCGTAATTCATGAGTGATGTTAGTATAGAAACGCAGGCGTTCATTATTTAGCTTCTGATCATTCTCGTGCTGGTGATGTTCCAGATTCAAACGACTTTCCAGTGCCAGTTTACGCTTGTAGAAGCGCAAGATTGCAAACAGTATAAGGGCAATGAGAATCGTATAAAGTAGTTTAGCATACCAGGTAAGCCAGATAGGAGGAGCAATTGTAATCTGGAGAGAAGTAAACTTCTCGCCCCATGGCTGGTTTCTCATTTTGGCTTTTACCTTAAAAGTATATTCTCCAGGCTGTAGGTTCCGGAATGTAATCCGGTTTTCATCGCCTGTTTCAAACCATGTCTTACCTAATCCTTCCATGGTGTAGGCATATTCTACCTGAGGGGTTTGTGAGAAGTCCATCACACTGAAAGAGACTGTAAAAGTACTATTCTGGTAAGATAAATCGACCTTGTCATTTACAATTGGGGCAAGAGTTCCTTTGCTACTTGGATCTGAGTTACCATAACTTTTGACTCCTGTAATTTTTACAGGAGCTATCTGTATGTCTTCTGTGGTTTGCTCTGGGTTAAAGTAGCAAGCTCCATTCTGTGAACCAAAAAACAAATGTCCATTTTTATCCTTACATACTGAGCCATCCATAAAGTCCCCTCTGGGTACGCCTTGATGCCAGGTATAGTTTAGAAATCTTTTTTCGTCATTTTTCCATTGAGCAATCCCTCCGTTGGTGCTGAGCCAGATGTTTCCTTTTTCGTCTTCTATGATACTTCTGACATTTTCATCTATTAGCCCTTGATTGTGATTGTATATTTCCAGTTTAGGGTTACTTGTATCACTGATATGCGCGATACCAGCTCGTGTGGCAGCCCATAAACCTCCTTTTGAATCAATATATAATGAGTTGACCGCATTCGATTCCATACCATTGGATGTGTCGAAGCGCATGATTCGTTTTCCTTCTGGTGAAAAAACAATAAGTCCTTTGCCAAATGTGCCCAGCCATAGTTTCCCTTGACGGTCTCGCTGGATACCGTGTATCATAATGTCTGTAAGCTGTTCATTTATTCCTTTTTCTTCAGCGATTTTTCCATTTTGGTATGAATATAGTCCGTTTTGTGTACCAATCCATATTTTATTGTTCTCTTCATAAAAGCAGCAAATGTCAGCCTTCTTATCTTCTAGCTCAATTCGGGTAATTTTTTCTGTGCTAGGGTCACAAGTCAATATTCCATCTTTATATAATCCTAGCCAAAGAATTCCGTTTTTATCTTTAAAGATAGTAGAAACATGGGTATGAGGATTGGCTTTGTTGGCAAGTGACAATATTTTCTGATACTTCATATCCGCGCTGAATATGGCGATTTCGTTTTCTCCTCCTAGCCAGATGCGTGATTTATTGTCAAGAGCTATACCCCACACCTGTTTGTCTGTTAGTGTTCCGTCCTTTAATGTATTATATGCTAATGTTTGGAAAACAGGTTGGTTATAACTGAGAAAATCTACGCCTCCTCGATAGTTCCCTAACCAGATATTTCCGAATGAATCTTGCAAGAAACATTTGGCATTAGGAGATGAGATGCCATGCAGGTCATTGGTGACCCGTATATTCTGAAAATGCATGTTTTCGGGACTTGTGAATACGTTGTCATTGAGGTCGAGTATGCTTACTCCTCCCATGTGGGCGCATACCCACAATTTCCCGTCTCTGCTTTCGCCTATATCATTGATTTGATTAGATAAGAGTGAGTTGGGATTTTCTTGTTGGTTCTGAAAGGTGATAAATTGTTCTTTATGAGGGTTGAATAGTGCCAGTCCTTTGTCTGTACCAATCCAAATAGCGTTGGTTTTGCTAATGAATATGCAGCGTACGGTATTGTTAGGTAAGCTATATGGGTCTTCCGGATTGTGTTGGTAGACTTTTGCGGTTTGTTTCTGAATATCTATAACAGCCAGCCCTCCTTTATGAAGACCTACGTAAAGATGACCTTTTCCATCGTCGGTTGCGCACCAGAAATTTCCTGACAATCCTTTAATATCTTTTGCCCAATAATGAGTTACTTCTTTAGTCTTATTGTTATAATAGTCTATACCTAGATGATAATGGGTAATCCAAATACCTCCATCAGCTGCAGGACTTAAGTCTGTGATGTCTCTAGTAATCATATCAGGAACGCCATTGGTGATGAAAGTTTGTTTTCCACAATCGAAAATGCTAATACCATCGCGTTGAGTTCCTACCCATACAGTATTGTCTGCTTCATTGTAATATAATACATTTTGTGCATTGCTTCCAATAGCTGAATTCCCTATATTGTATATTGTAAAATCCTTTCCATCGAATTTGCAGAGTCCGGATTCTGAGGCCATCCATATATATCCTTGTTTGTCCTGAATAATATCGACAATATAATTGCTGACCATGCCGTTGGCCATTGTTAATCGCTTGAAGGTGTATTGCGGTTGTGAGAGGATAGATTGACACCATCCCCAAAAAAACAAAAATAGAACAATGCAGTTTCTCATAATTTTTGGTTTTTAGGCAAAAATACAATAAACTCTTTGATTGGGGATTTGAGAGGATAGAAAAATATGTATGTAGAAATAAAAACCGACGAATTTTTTATGCTGTGACGAATTTTTATTATTCGTTGAGTGAATATCATACTTAGTTCCTGTGCGGTGTATAAGTGCTATAACATAGTGTATATTCAAAAAATATAGAGTAAAGCCTTTGATATTGCCATAGTTGTGCATGACATCTATCTTTATTATTATATTATACTATGGTTTAAACTGTGAACTTCACTTTATATAAAGAAGTTGATTGGATGACTTATTTTTGGTTTTTAATTAGATAGAATGACGAAAAAAATGATTCATTTGCTCATTTTTTCATTTATATCTGGTTTAATATAATATAATTTTGCATCAGAAAATCTAATTAATTTGAAAAGCAATGAAAGTAGATTCAGTAAAAAACAACCGAAAAGCATTATTTGCTTTGCTGCTGTGCTCGGGATTTATTGCTTCACATCCATTAACAGTATTGGCAAGCAATAATGAGTTGCAAACTACTCAGCAACAAAATTTGACAGTGTCTGGCGTCGTAAAAGACAATGCAGGGGAACCAGTAATTGGAGCTAGTATTGCCGTTAAAGGGGGTACGACTGGTACTATATCTGATATCGACGGTAAGTTTACTCTAGATGTTGCAAAGGGGGCTATTCTTGAAGTATCTTTCATCGGCTACAAGACTCAGGAATTTAAAATTGATTCTTCCAAATCATTAAACATTGTTTTGAAAGATGATACTGAAATGTTGGATGAGGTTGTTGTTGTCGGTTATGGTACAATGCGTAAGAAAGACTTGACAGGTTCTGTTGTGCAAATTAATCCAACTAAGATTGCTGACCAAAATCCGACCTCTGTACAAGATGTATTACGAGGAACTCCAGGTTTGCAGATTGGTTATGATGCTTCGGCAAAAGGTACAGATGCTTCTATCCAATTGCGTGGTCAGAACTCTTTAGGTACCAATGCCAGTCCGATGATTGTGTTAGATGGTATGCCTTTCTATGGTGAACTTTCTGAAATTAATCCGGACGATATTGCACAGATTGATGTGTTGAAAGATGCTTCTTCTGCGGCTATCTATGGTGCCAAGGCTGCTGCGGGTGTTATTATCATTACTACAAAGAAAGGTAAGGAAGGAAAACCTGTTATTAATGTAAGTGCAAACCTTTCGGTAGTTAATAAATCTGATTACCGCGACTATTATGATGCTGCTGGATATCTTAAATTCCATCAGGATTGGCGTAAAATGTATTATACCTATGGCCAGGGAGAAGATGGCTTGTATGGCTATTATCAAGCGAAAGATGGTAATGGTAACGTCCTGTATCCTGAAGGTTACTTCGATGACCCCCGCACTATGTCGGAAAGTGAGCAGCAGAAGTGGATGACTAATGTAGGTGCTAGTGGTATTGGTCCGTCAGATGGTGAGACAGCGCTGAATTTGTTTGCTCGTCGTTTACAATTCTACAATTCTCCGTTGATGATGGATAATTTCTTGAATGGACGTATGGTCGATTGGAATGATGCCACATTCCGTACCGGATTCAATCAAGATTATAATGCTAGTATTTCGGGTGCTACTGAACGTGTGAACTACTACTTCTCACTAGGGTATGTGAACAATGAAGGTGCCGTACAGGGGAATGAATACAATGCATTCCGTTCAAACATGAAAATCAATGCGAAAATCACAGATTGGTTGGAAGTAGGTGCCAATGTGAACTTCCAGGATCGTTCAGATGGCGATATTCAGGTTTCGTTGGGAAGCAATTATTGGGATGCCAATATGTTGCGTAACTCTCCATACGCTTCTATGTATGATGAGGATGGAAATTATGAACAATATCCTATGTCTGGTCTGCCTTCTAATGGTGGTTATAACTACTATTTTGACCGTCAATACTATGATTTGGAAAAAGGTTACACTGTATTGAATACAATTTTCAATGCCAAAATCACTTTGCCGGCAGGTTTCACTTATTCATTTAATATTGCTCCTCGATACCAGTGGTATTATGACCGTTATTGGATGTCTGCCGATCTGCCTGATGCATCTGCATCTAGCCGAGGAGTAAATCGCGGATGGAGTAAGAATTTTGACTGGAACTTGAATAACACTATTACATGGGACAAGACATTCGGCGATCACCATTTTACTGCTACATTAGTACAGGAAGCAGAAGAGCACCGTTATTGGAGCGATAATATCAATGCACGTAATATCACTCCGAGTGACGCCTTGGGCTTCCACTATACATCGGGTGCTAACAAGAGTCAGAGTAGTTTCAGTACCAACGATACACACTATACGGCAGCTTCTTATCTTGGTCGTTTGTTCTATGGATTGAAAGACCGTTATATGATAACTGGAACTTTCCGTCGTGATGGTTATTCTGGTTTTGGCGCTAATAATCCATGGGGTAACTTCGGTTCTGTGGGTGTTAGCTGGGTATTCTCTGAAGAAAAATTCATGTCTGCCACTCGCGACTGGTTCGATATGGGTAAGTTACGTTTGTCATGGGGTACCAACGGTAACCGTGAATTCGGCGATGTATATTCTACATTGGCTAACCTGGCTTTGGCAGGAGGAAACATGGTGTACTACCAGAATGGTAATTCCAATGTGGTTAATCCGCTTTATATGAGCCGCCTGGCTGCTCCTAACTTGGAATGGGAAAAGACAAAAGCATGGAACGTTGGTTTGGACCTTTCTTTCTTTAACGGAAGATTGACAGCCAACATGGATTATTATTTCAAGAAGACCACTGATATGATTATGAGTCAGCGTCTGCCGAATTTCTCTGGATTTGGATCTATTATGGCTAACTTGGGTGAAGTACAGAACCAAGGTTTTGAAATCGCACTTAATTCTACCAACATTCAGAACAAGGACTTTACTTGGAATACTTCTGTAGGTTTCTCTATTAATAAGAACAAAATCAACCACATCTACTACGACTACGATGAAAACGGAGTAGAAAAGGATGATACATCTAACGGATGGTTTATTGGACAGCCTATCGGTACCATCTGGTATTATGAAACAGATGGTGTATGGCAGAACACACCGGAAGACATTAAGGCTGCCGCACTGGTAGGACAGAAACCGGGTGACCCGAAAGTTGTAAATAATTATACGGAGGATGATCAGATTTTGGAAGATGGAACTCGTATCCCGGTATATAACGATAACGATAAAGTATACCAAGGTACTACAGCTCCTCCTATCTATTGGAACATGCGCAACGACTTCACTCTGTGGAAAGATTTGACACTCTCTATTTCATTGTACTCATACATGGGGCACAAGAGTCGCGCAGGTTACTGGTTGAACCAGGAAAACGGAGGTTCACAGGTAACAAACGGATTTAACGTAGCAGCTAGAGAATATTGGACTCCGGATAATCCGACAAATGATTATTGCCGTTTGGAAGCAGTAGGTCCTAATACTGGTTTGTCTGGAGGCGTTGATAAAGTCTATAACCGTAGCTTTGTTCGTTTGGATGACATCACTATCGGTTATACGTTGCCGAGAAAATGGACACACAAGTTTATGGTAGACCGCATTCGTCTGACTGCCACTTGCAAGAATGTTTGTACGATTGACGGTTGGGAATACGGTGATCCGGAAACAGGTGGATTGGCTACACGTTCCTTTAACTTTGGTATTAACGTAACACTCTAATTACTGAAAAAACATTATGAAAACAATAAATACAATATTTACAAAAGGATGTATGGTGCTGGCTTCAGCTGCGCTGCTTACTACTGGATGTACGGATGACTTCCTGAAGCAAGACCCCTTGTCATTCTATAATCCTGAAAATACCTATACGACCGAATCAGGATTGAAGGCTGCCATGGCAATGTGTGACTATGGTTTGAAGGAAATGTTGATGGATGGTAACTCGAATGTTCTTCCTATGGCTTCTCTTTATTTTATGACTGATATTGGTTTGTATGCTAAAACAGATGCAAATCCTGTACAGGCAGACTTCGCTAATATCATTACTCCTACTTCCGGTATGGCAGGTGGGGGTGACTTAAACGCTATGCAACGTTTTTGGGATCGTACCTGGAACAGTGTTACTTTTGCTAATACAATTATTTCGAATGTAGATAAGGTAGAAGGCTTGGATCCTACTTTACGCGACGTGTATCTGGGTCGTGCTTATTTCCATCGTGCTTATGCTTACTATCATGGTGTATTGTTGTTTGGTGATATTCCTTTGATTACAAAATTGATTGAAGTTCCTAAGCAAAACTATAAATCAACCAGTAAGGAAGCCATCTTTAAAATGTTGGTACATGATTTGGAATTTGCAGTAGAACATGTACCGCCTCAGAAAGAGATTGGTTACATTGGAACGGTGAATCAAGAAGCTTGTATGCAGCTCCTTATTAAATGCTATCTGGTAGTAGGAGAATATGCAAAGGCTGAAGCGATGGCTACAGACTTGATTAATAACCATGGACTGGCACTTATGAAAGCGCCGTTTGGTACCAATGTACCTTCAGGTAATCCAGAAACATGGCCTGTAGAACGTAACGTAATTTGGGACTTGCATCGTGGTGTCAATATTACCGATGCTTCAAATACGGAAATGATTATGCCGATTCTGAACTATTATACAGAAGGTTTTATTTCTTATCCGCAAATGCGTGCTATGTGTGTGCACTGGAGTAATGGTGACATTGTTGATCCTCATAATATAGGCTCTCCAACTTATAACTATGCACGTACTGATGATAAATATAATGCAGAGTTGGATTGGTTGCGTGCTTTAGGTCGTGGAATCGGTTGTTTCCGTACATCTTATCACTACAACCAGACTATCTGGAACTACGACGGTGAAACAGACTGGCAGGATTTGCGCCACAACCGTGAAAAGGGTAACTGGGTAGAGATGACCGACTTGAAATACAACAATCCTTCTTCTGAGTTTTGTGGACAGAATATGATGCTTTATGCGCCGGAAGACTGGGGATGGGATGAAGAGAAAAATGAACCTTTAATTAAGAAAGGACAATTGCTTTGTAAAGATACTATCCGTAGCTGGTTCCCGACTCCGTTGTATAAGGTTTATATCCTCGACCAGAGTGCAGAGGAGAATATGAATGCCAATCAGTTTAACGGTGCGACAAAAGGTAATAATGTATCTAACGGTAACTTGTATCTGTTCCGTTTGGCAGAAACTTATCTGTTGCGTGCAGAAGCTAAGTTCTATCAGGGTAATGCAACAGGAGCAGCTGAAGATGTTAATGAAATTCGTCGCCGTGCCAATGCTAAGAAGATGTTTACAACGGTAACAATTGGAGACATTTGTGATGAACGTGCACGCGAACTTTACCTGGAAGAATGGCGTCAGCCTGAGTTAACCCGTATCTCTTGGTGCTTAGCAAAGAGCGGTCAACCGGATGAATGGGGTGATACTTATGATTTGGCTACTTGGGACAAACAAAGTGGTACAGACCTGAACGGTGGTAGCTATTGGTACAAGCGTACAACTCGTTACAGTATTTTCAACCATGGTCCTATTACATCTAAGGTTGAAATTAATTATCAGGTTGACAAACGTAACTTGTTCTGGCCTATTCCTAATTCTGCTATTACCGCGAATACAGGTGCTCAGCTTCGTCAGAATTACGGCTATGATGGATATGATGATAGCGTATTTATGTTCGATAATTGGGAGGATGCTGTTGCTGATGAGGAAACAGCTAACTAAAGAAGGATAAGTAATTTCTAATAAAAAACGTCTTGATGTTTTGCGTCAAGACGTTTTTTATTAGAAAATTGTCTGTATTGAATGTCTTCTGGAAGTCTAGGTTCTTTATTGCGAAAATCTGACTCTCTTTTTTATATCTCCCTTCTCTAAACCGTAGGTTTCGCATTGCGAAAACCTATGTTTCCCTGCTAGAAAACGTAGGTTTCTCGATGGGAAAACGTATAAAACTCTTTGGTGCAATGCACTATTCACAAAAGGTTTTTATAAAAGAAAAAAGAAAGAGGACATAAGAATGATATAAGTCGGGATAAGAGGAAATAAAAAGGCATTGCCTGTGAGTTCCAAACCTCAGGCAATGCCTTTCTTTATATCAATACCGATAAACTAATTATCCGATATTCTTCACTTTAATCAGGTATTCAGCAATCTGAACAGCATTCAGAGCGGCACCTTTCTTAATCTGGTCACCTACAATCCAGAAAGTCAGACCGTTTTCGTTAGCCAGGTCTTTACGGATACGACCTACATATACAGGGTCTTTTCCAGCCAGGAACAACGGCATCGGATATTCTTTCTTTTCCGGGTTGTCCATCAGTACCAGACCTTCGCCGTTGGCAAATGCTTCGCGGGCTTCTTCTACAGATACTGGACGTTCTGTTTCAATCCAGATGCTTTCTGAGTGTGAACGAAGTGCAGGAACACGTACGCAAGTTGCACTAACCTGTACATCTGAGTGCATGATTTTACGTGTTTCATTGTACATCTTCATTTCTTCTTTTGTATAACCGTTGTCTGTGAACACGTCAATCTGAGGAATCAGGTTGAATGCCAGCTGATAAGCGAATTTCTCTACAGTGACAGGTTCTCCGGCCAATACCTGACGGTACTGTTCGTACAGCTCGTCCATGGCAGCTGCACCGGCACCACTGGCAGCCTGGTAAGTAGATACGTGTACACGTTTGATATGCGTCAGGTTTTCGATAGCTTTCAGGGCTACAACCATCTGGATAGTCGTACAGTTAGGGTTGGCAATGATGCCACGCGGACGGTTCAGCGCGTCTTCTGCGTTGACTTCAGGCACTACCAGAGGAATATCGTTTTCCATACGGAAAGCGCTGGAGTTGTCAATCATCACTGCACCGTATTTAGTGATGGTTTCTGCAAACTCCTTAGAAGTTCCTGCACCGGCTGACGTAAAGGCGATGTCTACTCCTTTGAAATCATCGTTGTGCTGCAGAAGTTTTACTTCGATTTCTTTTCCGCGAAAAGTGTATTTTCGTCCGGCACTTCTTGAAGATCCGAACAACAACAGTTCATCTACCGGGAAGTTTCTTTCATCGAGCACACGCAGGAACTCCTGTCCTACGGCTCCGCTTGCACCAACAATAGCTACTTTCATTTCTTATGTTTCTTGTTTAAGTTAATAAATTCCGTGATTGTATTGCTTTCTGTATTTTAGTTAGATAGTTTTTTCTTCTACTTGTATCCTTTGAACCGCAAAATTAAAACATTTTGGAATACCAAAGGGGAAATACGGAACTTTTTTCGTATTTTTGTCCATAAATTTAAACCGAACAGCCCCTCATATATGAAAGATTTGTTAGATTTGGTTCATCTCAATATAGATTTTCCCATCACTGATCCTACGTGGATCTTTTTTTTGGTGCTGGTAATTATCTTGTTTGCTCCGATTGTCCTGGAACGTCTGCGTATTCCGCACATCATCGGAATGATTCTAGCCGGTATCGTTATCGGGGAATATGGATTCAATATTCTGGCGCGCGACAGCAGCTTTGAGCTTTTCGGTAAGGTGGGGCTGTATTATATCATGTTCCTGGCCGGACTGGAAATGAACATGGAAGATTTCAAGAGTATCCGTGTGAAGGCTACGGTATTGGGCTTGCTGGCCTTTATCTTCCCGCTGGGTATTGGTGTGTGGACCAATCTGAACTTGCTGGGGTACGGACTGATTACTTCTGTGCTGCTGGCCAGTATGTATGCCTCGCACACTTTGATAGCCTATCCGATTGTGATTCGTTACGGTATCAACCGGCAGCGGGCTGTCAGCATTGCGGTAGGAGGTACGGCGGTGACGGATACGCTGACCTTGCTGGTTCTGGCCGTTATTGCGGGTATGTACAAGGGTGATACTTCGGATATGTTCTGGGTGTGGCTGGTGCTGAAAGTCGTGGTACTGAGCGTGGTGATTATGCTGACTTTCCCTCGCATCGGACGCTGGTTCTTCCGTCGTTACAGTGACCAGGTGGTGCAGTATATCTTTGTGATGGCCATGGTCTTCTTGGGAGCCGGATTGATGGAGCTGATTGGTATGGAGGGAATCTTGGGAGCCTTCTTGGCCGGGTTGGTGCTGAACCGCCTGATTCCGCATGTTTCTCCGCTGATGAGTCACCTGGAGTTTGTAGGAAATGCGCTGTTTATTCCTTATTTCCTTATCGGAGTGGGAATGCTGATTAATGTGAATGTGTTGTTCGGCCATCTCGATTCCATTAAGGTAGCTGGTGTCATGATTGTGGTGGCACTGTTAGGCAAATGGATTGCATCGTGGCTGACACAGAAAATATATCGCATGAAGGCGGTAGAACGGGAACTGATGTTCGGATTGAGTAACGCACAGGCTGCGGCTACCCTGGCAGCGGTACTGGTGGGTTACAACATTATTCTGCCTAGTGGAGAGCGCTTGTTGAACGAAGATGTACTGAATGGTACCATTCTGCTGATTCTGGTGACGTGTGTGGTCAGCTCGTTTATTACGGAACATGCGGCCAAACGAATTGCGATGGATGATGCGGAA
>OGXL01001673.1_pt1 | contig 17802 bp, 14 predicted proteins | sample 1576311 | NCBI WGS metagenome assembly OGXL01 (sample SAMEA3541564, study PRJEB24748) | human gut metagenome | biome: human gut; feature: human-associated habitat; material: faeces | place: China | collected 2012 | reverse complement strand
GCAGGGATTGCCGTCTTTGCACCGGGCGTTTATGCGGAAATATTTACGAATAATGACCAGCTGGTGAAACTGACCTGCCAGGTTATGCCGATTTATTTCTTCGGTATCACGATCTTTGGCATTCAGTCTGCGTGCCAGTCAACATTCCTGGCCCTGGGGCAGGCGAAAGTGTCCCTGTTTATTGCGCTGCTTCGGAAGGTGATTCTGCTGATTCCGCTTGCGATTATCCTGCCTAAGTTCATGGGCGTTATAGGCATCTACAGAGCAGAGCCGGTGGCAGACATCATTTCGGTGCTTGCGACGAGCGTGTTATTTGTCATTACAGTGAAAAAGGTTTTGCGTAATATGGGGAACAATGATATGATTAGTGCAGACCAAGGAGAGGATGGTGGAAATAATGAGCGACTATATAATTAGTGTAAATAGCACGGTAGATTTGCCGAAGGAATGGCTCACTGAGAGAAATGTTCCGGTTATTCCATTAAAATATACGATTGACGGAGAGACCTATGAAGATATGAACGGACTGTCGTCCAAGGAATTCTTCCAAAAACTCAGGGAGGGGAAGATGGCAGTCACTTCTCAGGTGAATCCTGACGAGGCCAAAGCCGCATTAGAGACCATGCTTCAGGAAGGCAAGGATGTATTGCATCTGGGCTTCTCATCCGGGCTGAGCGGAACATATAACAGCGTGCGTATCGCTGGAGAAGAACTTAAGCCTAAGTATCCGAACAGGAAGATCATCGTGATTGACTCGCTTTGCGCCTGTCTGGGAGAGGGAATTCTGCTTTATTATGCACTGAAACTGAAAGAGGAAGGAAAGACCATCGAAGAGGTCGCAAAGTGGGTGGAGGAAAATAAACTTCATATCTGCCACAACGTGACGGTGGCCGATTTGTTCCATCTGCACCGCGGAGGACGGATTTCCAAGGCATCGGCGGTTCTCGGATCTGTCGTTCAGATCAAGCCGATCATTCATATGGACAACGAGGGAAAACTGCAGGTGATCGGGAAAGAGAGAGGACGCAAAAAGTCTTTGAATAAAATCGTAGATATGGCAGCAGAGCAGGCGAAAGGCTGGGAAAATGATCTGATTTTGATCACACACGGAGACTGTGTGGAAGATGCTGAATATGTGGCAGAACGTGTACGTGCAAAAATGGGCGTGGACAACATTCTGATCAACAATATCGGAACTGTGATCGGAAGTCATACCGGTCCGGGAGTTGTGGCTGTATTCTGTATGGGTGAGAAAAGATAGAACAAAAAGAAAGTAAATAGAGAAACGGTAAAAAAGAGTTGTCAGGAAACAGCGAAAATCCCGCGGATGCAATAATCCGCGGGATTTTTATTACATGGTGATAATACCAAACGCATTCAGAATAGAACTGATCAAAATCGCGATCAGGAAGATTGGAGCAATCCATTTGATCATGACTGTGAACATTTTTTTGCTTTTGAATGCGCCGTTATCAGAAGCTTCTACTTCATCAATGATGGCCTGCGGCTTGATCACGAATCCTAAGAAGACGCATGGCGGTGACAAACAGCCCAAAAACTGCAAGGAAGGGAGGCCGTCTTTTGAAACAGCTTCTGGCGCCCCTGGTGGGGGATGCCTCGCCGGTGACGGTGATTGGTCTCTGTAAAAACGCGGGCAAAACCACCGCTATGCGCCGCTTGATGGCGGAGCTGGGGGAGGAGTGCCTGGGCCTGACCTCGGTGGGCCGGGACGGGGAGTGCACCGACCTGGTGACGGGCACGGAAAAGCCCGATCTGTACCTGAAAAAAGGCGATCTGTTCGCCACGGCGCGGGGTATGCTCACCCTGTGCGACGCCACGCTGGAGGTGGTGGACCTCACCGACGTGATGACCCCCCTGGGGCCGGTGGCGGTGTTCCGCACCCTGTCCGACGGATATGTGCAGCTTGCCGGGCCGTCGGCGGCCGGGCAGCTCCCCCCGCTGACCCGCCGCTTTCAGGAGCTGGGCGCCCAGCGGGTGCTCATCGACGGGGCCGCCGGGCGCAAGAGTCTGGCGGGGGCCGGCGTGGAGGGGGTGGCCCTGCTGTGCACCGGCGCGTCCCTGGACCGGGACATGGAGCTGGTGGTGGCGGAGACCGCCCACACCTGCTGGCTCTTTGCCCGCAAACGGCCGGAAAGCACCGCCCTCTGCGCCGCCCTGGACGGCCAGGAGGCCCGCTTCGCCCTGTTTACCCCGGAGGGGGCGCCGGTGGAGCTGCCCCTGGAGGAGAGCGGCGCCCCCAAGTGGAACAAGCTGCCCCGGCGGCCCCTGGTGCTCTGGGCGGCGGGGGGCATTATGGACCCCCTGCTGAAAACCCTGGCCCGGCGGGGCGCCCCCACCACCCTGGTGGCGGCGGACGCCACCCACGTGCTGGCCGGACGGGCGGCGCTGGACCTGTTTCTGCGCAACGGCGGCGAGCTGCGGGTGCGCAGGGAGCTGACCATCGCAGCCGTGGGGGCCAACCCCTGGTCGGCCTACGGCTGGCATTTTGAACCGGACAAATTCGTCCGCGCCCTCCGGGAGGTCATCGACCTGCCGGTGGTGAACGTGAAGGAGGACTGAGCATGGAACTGACCCATGAACTGCGGGAGAACGCGGGACTCCAGTGGGTGCTGGAGCGCCTGAGTCCCCTGTCGCCCTTCGGCAAGCAGGCCGCCCGCACCCCCCGGTGGTACGGCCCCGGCGAGGAGGCCGCTCTGGAGGAGGAGCTGGACAACGTGGCCCTGGCCATGGAGCTGTGGGCCGCCGGCGGCACCGCCCCCCAGGCGGCGGAGAGCTGCGGCTGCGAGGCTCCCCGCGTGAACCCCGCCGACCTCAAGGACGCGGCGGCGGCCCTGCGGGGCGTGACCCGCTGCCTGCCCCTGTTTCACGACATCCGCGGCTCCTTCGACCGGGAGCCCGGTACCCCCTTCGACCTGGTGGAGCTCTTCGAGATCAAGCACTTCCTGGTCACCATGGAGCAGGTCACCGACGCCTACGCCAAAATGCCGGCGCTGGCGGGCATAGCCTTCCCGCCCCTGACGGAGGCCATGGCACTGATGGACCCGGAGGGGCGGCGGCTGCCCACCTTCTCCATCGTCAATTCCTACCACAACGACCTGGCCCCCCTGCGGGTGGAGAAGGCCAAGCTGGAGAAGGCCATCCGCATGACCCAGGAGGACAAGCGCGGCCCCCTGCTGGAGAAGCGCCGGGTGCTGGCCGTACAGGAGGATCAGCTGGAGCTGGAGGTGCGGAGCATGCTCACCGAGAAGCTCATGGTCTACAAGCCGGAGTTCCTAGCCAACATGGAGGCCCTGGGCCACCTGGATCTGATCGTGGCCAAGGGCAAGCTGGCCCTGCGTTACCACTGTGTCCGCCCCTCCCTCAGCGCCGATAAATCCATTAACCTGCGCGAGGTCGTTCACCCCCAGGTGGCGGCGGATCTGGCGGAGCGGGGGGAGCAGTTCACCTCGCTGGATTTGGAACTGCGCCCCGGATGCACCGTCATCACCGGAGCCAACATGGGCGGCAAGACGGTGTCCCTGCGCTCTACCGTGCTCTCCCTGCTTCTGTGCCAGTGCGGCTTCTTTGTATTCGCCAAGTCCGCCTCCCTGCCCCTGTTCCACCGGGTGGATCTCATTCTGGCCGACAGCGGCCCGGGGGCCGGCGGCCTGTCCTCCTTCGGCAAGGAGGTCCACCTGCTGGACACCCTGCTGCGCCAGACCAGGGACTGCTTTTTCTTCGTGGCCATGGACGAGTTCGCCCGGGGCACCAACCCCCAGGAGGGCGCGGCCCTGGCCCGGGCGCTGGTGCGGCATCTGGGAACCCTGGACTGTGTGGCCCTCATGACCACCCACTACGACGGCGTGTCCGACGTGGCCGGGGCCCACTATCAGGTGGCCGGCCTGGTGCGGGACATCCAGGGAGACGAGGGGGACGACCCCCGCAAGCGCATCGCCCGGCGGATGGACTACCACCTGCTGCCCGCCCCGCCAGGAGCCCCCTGCCCCCGGGACGCCCTTCGGGTGTGCCGCCTGCTCAAGCTGGACGACGCCCTGATGGACCTGTTTCAGGCCGATCTATAACGGCCGGTTTTGTACGCTGGAATGGGGGTTTTTCTCCATTCCAGCGTACTTTGAAGCGCGGAATTAAATTTTCGTAAAAATAGTTGACAAATTTAACTCTCTGGGGTATAGTGTTGTTGTAAAAAATAAATAATACGCATGGATAGAGGCGCGGAGCGCAAGGTAGCAGGACAATGACAAGGGCAGGCGAGCCCGATGTGTCACGTGAATGTCCGCTCCGCCGAAGGGGGATGTGAATCGTACAGCCCTCCCCCTGAGCCGTGGGCCCAGTGCTTGCGGATTGTCATGAAGTAACATGAAGCGCTATTTGTGTCTGACGGAAGCCCCAGGGCTCCCGCAGATGCAAATAGTGTTTTTTTGTGCATGAAGCGCTATCACGTCTAGGAGGGTCCCATATCTTCACAGGCGAGGTAGTGTTATTTTTTCGAGGAGGCGTGTTATGGAAAAGCTTATCATCACCGCAGCCATCTGCGGCGCGGAGGTCACCAAGAAGCACAACCCCGCGGTGCCCTACACCGTGGAGGAGATGGTGCGGGAGGCCAAGAGCGCTTTTGAGGCGGGCGCGGCGGTCATCCACGTCCATGTCCGCGAGGACGACGGCACCCCCACCCAGGACCGTGAGCGGTTCCGCGTGGTGCTGGACGCCATCAAGGAGGCCTGCCCCGGCGTGATCCTGATTCCCTCCACCGGCGGCGCGGTCGGCATGACCGCAGAGGAGCGGCTCCAGCCCACCGAGCTGTTCCCCGAGATGGCCACTCTGGACTGCGGCACCTGCAACTTTGGCGACGACGTGTTTACCAACGACATGCCCACCATGCGGGCCTTCGGCAAGCGCATGATGGAGAACCACATCAAGCCCGAGTATGAGTGCTTCGAGATCGGCCACCTGGACACCGTGGTGAACATGGCCAACAAGGGCGAGGTCCCCGGCGCCCCCATGCAGTTCAATTTTGTGCTGGGCGTCTCCGGCTGCACTCCCGCCACGGTGGGCAACCTGGATTACTTAGTCAAGCAGATCCCCGCCGGTTCCACCTGGACCGTCACCGGCGTCGGCCGGGGCGCGTGGCCCATGGTGGCCGCGGGCATCGTTATGGGCGGCAATGTCCGTGTGGGCTTCGAAGATAACATCTACCTGGAGAAGGGCCACAAGGCCGCCTCCAACGGCGAGCTGGTGGAGAAGGTCGTACGCCTGGCCAAGGAGCTGGGCCGTGAGATCGCCACCCCCGACGAGGCCCGAAAGATCCTGTCCCTGGCATAATTTTTGTTGTTCCAATCTCCCCAACCATACATCGTTACCCCAAACTCCCCAACCAAACCAAGAACGAAACAGGAGGAACTTTCTATGCAGAAGAAAGGCAACAAGTACGGCACTCACCGCGTCATCGAGCCCCAGGGCTTGCTGACCCAGGCGGCCAAGAAGATCGACAACACCATGGAGTGCTGGTCCAACGAGATCCTGTGCGACGTGTCCGCGCTGAATATCGACTCCGCCTCCTTCACCCAGATCTATGAGGCCTGCGGGAAGGACCTGGGCAAGACCGAGCAGATGATCCTGGACATCGTGGGCGAGCGCGGCAAGATGCAGAACCCTGTCACCGGCTCCGGCGGCATGTTTATCGGCACCGTCAAGGAGATCGGCGAGGATCTGCAGGGCAAGATCGACCTGAAGGTGGGCGACAAGATCGCATCTCTGGTGTCCCTGTCCCTGACCCCTCTGAAGATCAACAAGATCAAGGCCATCCACCCCGAGATCGACCGCGTGGACGTGGAGGCCCAGGCCATCCTGTTTGAGTCCGGCCTGTACGCCAAGCTGCCCGACGACATGAGCGAGGAGCTGGCCCTGGCCGCCCTGGACGTGGCCGGCGCTCCCGCCCAGACCGCCAAGCTGGTCAAGCCCGGCGACTCCGTGCTGATCCTGGGCGGCGCAGGCAAGGGCGGCATGATGTGCTGCTACGAGGCCATGAAGCGCGTCGGCCCCACCGGCAACGTGGTGGCCCTGGTCATCTGCCAGGAGGACGCCGACCTGCTTAAGAGCATGAACCTGTGCCACCACGCCATTGTGGGCTCCGCCACCAACCCCACCGAGGTGCTGGAGAAGTCCCTGGCTGTCAACGGCGGCAAGGAGTACGACGTGTCCATCCTGATCGTCAATGTTCCCGCCTGTGAGATGGCCGCCATCCTGCCCGTCCGCGACAACGGCACCGTCTACTTCTTCTCCATGGCCACCGACTTCGCCAAGGCGGCGCTGGGCGCTGAGGGCTGCGGCAAGGATGTCACCATGATTGTCGGCAACGGCTACACCAAGGATCACGCCGAGATCACCCTCTCCGAGCTGCGTGAGAATGCCCAGCTCAAGGAGTACTTCGAGAAGAAGTACCTGTAAGGTATCCCACAGGCCGTCTCAGCTCGGACGCCGGTGGATGCCGGCCGCGCCTTTTGGCGCGCAGAACGCGCAGCGTTCCCGCAGGGGCAATTCACTTGCCCCGAGGAGGTCAAATCCTGGGGTCCCTGCACAATGGAACATTGTGTGGGGCGCTGCGTGAGAATGCCCAGCTCAAGGAGTACTTCGAGAAGAAGTACCTGTAATTGAACCACTGTCCCAATCATCTGTGACATTTCCGCTCCTGTGCGGCTCTGCCGCAGGCGGACCGGGGGACTCTCTCCTCCCCAACCCTTCCCCCCCGCCGCTGTCTCCGCCGCACGGCCCGCGGTTTCCATGTCTCCCCAATCTGATTTAGAAAGGATGACCTTGTTTATGGTAGAGTCTCGCCGTAAAATCCTGTTCCCCAACGTCACCGACGAGGAGTGGAACGACTGGCACTGGCAGGTCAAGAACCGCATCGAGACCCTGGAGGATCTGAAGAAGTACATTGAGCTGACTCCCGAGGAAGAGGAAGGCGTCAAGGCCTGCCTGGGCACCCTGCGCATGGCCATCACCCCCTACTACCTGTCCCTGATTCAGCCCGGCGATCCTCACGATCCCGTCCGGCTGCAGGCCATCCCCACCGCCAAGGAGCTGCATCAGGCCGACTCCGACCTGCTGGACCCCCTGCACGAGGATGAGGACTCCCCCGCTCCCGGCCTGACCCACCGCTATCCCGACCGCTGCCTGCTGCTGATCACCGACCAGTGCTCCATGTACTGCCGCCACTGCACCCGCCGCCGCTTCGCCGGCCAGAACGACGCCGGCCTGCCCGTGGATCAGGTCGACCAGGCCATCGAGTACATCCGCAATACGCCCCAGATCCGCGACGTGCTGCTGTCCGGCGGCGACGCCCTGCTGGTGAGCGACGAGCGCCTGGAGTACATCATCTCCAAGCTGCGCGAGATCCCCCACGTGGAGATCGTCCGCATCGGCTCCCGCACCCCCGTCGTGCTGCCCCAGCGCATCACTCCCGCGCTGTGCAACATGCTGAAGAAGTATCACCCCGTGTGGCTGAACACCCACTTCAACCACCCCAACGAGATCACCCCCGAGTCCGCCAAGGCCTGCGCCATGCTGGCCGACGCCGGTATCCCCCTGGGCAACCAGAGCGTGCTGCTGGCCGGCATCAACGACTGCGTCTTCACCATGAAGAAGCTGGTCAACGAGCTGGTCAAGATCCGCGTGCGCCCCTACTACATCTATCAGTGCGACCTGTCCATGGGCCTGGAGCACTTCCGCACCCCCGTCAGCAAGGGCATCGAGATCATCGAGGGCCTGCGCGGCCACACCTCCGGCTTCTGCGTGCCCACCTTCGTGGTGGACGCCCCGGGCGGCGGCGGCAAGACTCCTGTCATGCCCCAGTACATCATCTCCCAGACCCCCAAGAAGGTCATCCTGCGCAACTACGAGGGCGTCATCACCACCTACACCGAGCCCGAGCACTACACCGACTGCCAGTGCGACTACTGCACCGGCAAGAAGAAGAAGGAGCTCATGGGTGTGGCCGGCCTGGAGCGCGGCCAGGCGCTGTCCATGGAGCCCGCCAACCTGGAGCGGCATAAGCGCTCCCATCACGAGGAATAATCGGGGAATATTCCCAAGCGGGCCGCTGCTTTGACAGCGGTCCGCTTCCCCCTGCTTTTGACTGAAACCGAGAATGGAAGTGATTATTGTTGGAATCCAAGCTGAATCTTGATTTCAAGCTGGTGGAGCAGGCCCGGGCCCACGCCGCCCGCGTGGCCGACGACACCCAGCGCTTTATCGACGGCTGCACCACCGTGGCTGTCGAGCGCACCATCTGCCGCCTGCTGGGCATTGATGGTGTGGACGCCTCCGACGTCCCCCTGCCCAGCGTCGTGGTGGACCACCTGATGGACAAGGGCGCGCTGCCCCAGGGTGCCGCCTTCTGGATCGGCAACGCCATGGTGGAGACCGGCAAGGGTCCCCAGGCCATCGCCGAGGACGTGGCCGCCGACAAGCTGGAGCTGACCGAGCTGCCCGTCCACAGCGAGGCGGACATCCACGCCGCCCTGGCCCCCATCGTGGAGGAGAGCCTGGCCAAGATCCGCGCCCGCCGCAAGCGCCGCGAGGACTTCATTGCCGCCCACGGCGGCGAGAAGCAGGGCCCCTGGGTCTACCTGATCGTGGCTACCGGCAACATCTATGAGGACGTGGTGCAGGCCACCGCCGCCGCCCGCCAGGGCGCCGACGTCATCGCCGTCATCCGCACCACCGGCCAGTCCCTGCTGGACTACGTGCCCTACGGCGCCACCACCGAGGGCTTCGGCGGCACCTACGCCACCCAGGAGAACTTCCGCCTGATGCGTGAGGCCATGGACAAGGTGGGCGAGGAGCTGGGCCGCTACATCCGCGTGTGCAACTACTGCTCCGGCCTGTGCATGCCTGAGATCGCCGCCATGGGCGCCTTCGAGGGCCTGGACGTCATGCTGAACGACGCCCTGTACGGCATCCTGTTCCGCGACATCAACATGCAGCGCACCCTGGTGGACCAGTCCTTCTCCCGCGCCATCAACGCCTATGCGGGCGTGGTCATCAACACCGGTGAGGACAACTACCTGACCACCGCCGACGCAGTGGAGGAGGCCCACACCGTGCTGGCCTCCCAGTTCCTCAATGAGGCCTTCGCCCTGCGGGCCGGCCTGCCCGAGGAGCAGCAGGGTCTGGGCCACGCCTTCGAGATTGACCCCGATGTGGAGAACGGCTTCCTGTACGAGCTGGCGCAGGCCGAAATGGCCCGCGAGATCTTCCCCAAGGCCCCCCTCAAATACATGCCTCCCACCAAGTTTATGACCGGCAATATCTTCCGCGGCCAGGTGCAGGACGCACTGTTTAACATGGTGACCATCCTGACCGGCCAGAAGATCCACCTGCTGGGCATGATGACCGAGGCCATCCACACCCCCTTCCTGTCCGACCGCTTCCTGGCCATCCAGAACGCCCAGTACATCTTCCGCACCATGCACGACCTGGGCAGCGAAATTGTCTTCAAGGACGGCGGCATCATGCAGAACCGCGCCGCCGACGTTCTGAAGAAGGCCACCGATCTGCTGGCCCAGATCGAGCAGCTCGGCATCTTCGAGACCCTGGAGCGGGGCATCTTTGCCGACATCAAGCGCCCCCGCGACGGCGGCAAGGGCCTGGATGGCGTTGTCAACAAGGCTGCTGGGTACTTCAACCCCTTCCTTGAGCCCATGATGGAAGGGGGTGCCGGCAAATGAGCTCCGGACTGTATCAGATTCGCGATAAAAACCTCGACACAACCCTGGACCTGACCCGCCTGAAGCCCTATGGCGACACCATGAACGACGGCAAGGTTCAGACCTCCTTCACCCTGCCGGTGAAGGACGACGACAAGGGCGCAGCCGCGGCCGTCATGCTGGCCCAGAAGATGGGCCTGGCCGACCCCAACGTGGCCCTGCGCCAGAAGCTGGACGAGAACTTCACCTTCTACGTGGTCTACGGCTCCCTGACCCACTCCATCAACTACAATGAGATCGTGGTGCAGACCGTCACCGACGAGACCATGGACATGCACGAGAACGACGAGTTCCTCAAGGAGCGCCTGGGCCGCAAGATGGTGGTCATCGGCGCCTCCACCGGCACCGACGCCCACACCGTAGGCATCGACGCTATCATGAACCGCAAGGGCTTCGCCGGCCACTACGGCCTGGAGCGCTACGACATGATCGAGGCGTACAACCTGGGCTCCCAGGTGCCCAACGAGGAGTTCCTGCGCAAAGCCGCCGAGGTCAACGCCGACGTGCTGCTGGTCTCCCAGACCGTCACCCAGAAGGATGTGCACATCCAGAACCTGACCGAGCTCATCGAGCTGGCCGAGGCCGAGGGTGTCCGCGACAAGTATATCTTCTGCTGCGGCGGCGCCCGCATCACCCACGCCCTGGCCAAGGAGCTGGGCTATGACGCCGGCTTCGGAGCGGGCACCTACGCCGACGACGTGGCCACCTTCTGCTCCAAGGAGCTGGTCCGCCGCCTGGGCAAGTAAGACGTATTCTCCTCTCTTTCCTCTTTTTCCCAAGCGCACAGCCGCCGGAACTTTACAGTTCCGGCGGCTGTCTTTTATGCTCCCTTTTTGTCGCCCATCTTTAAGGATTTTTAAGAAGTTCTTCCGCCTTTCTTTTCTCCGCCCTGTTATCCTTCTTATTATATAAGGTAAGGAGGCATTGGATATGCACATTGGAACCCGTCTTGGGGCGGCCGGTCTGGCCGCCGCGCTTCTGCTCCCCACCGGGGCTCTGGCGGCCGGACCGGATCAGACCCAAGCCCGCCAGGAGGATCTGGACACGCTGTACGCGGCCCTGCAGGAGCACCACCCCGACCTGTACGCCAACACCCCCCAGGAGGCATTTGAGGCGAAAAAGGCGGAGATTGAGGGCCGTCTGGCGGAGGAGAGCGACGTGGACTTTGCCCTGGATCTCCAGAGTCTGGTGGCCCTCATCGGCGACTCCCACACCACCACCAATATCGGCTCCGTTCTGAACAGCACCGGCCTGTACCCCTTCGGCGCGGAGTGGTATGACGGAAGCTGGGTGCTCACTGGGGCGGAAGAGGAGGATGCCGCCCTGCTGGGCCAAACCGTTACCGCCCTCAACGGCGTGCCCATGGACGAGATCTGCACCCGTTTCGGCACCCTGGTGAGCGCCGACAACCCCGTGAAGCTCCGCCGCCAGACCGAGCAGCTCCTCTACTCGGAGGCCTGTCTGGACTATCTGGGCATCGCGGAGTCCGGCGAACCGCTGGAGGTGACCACCTCCGGAGGCTCCTTCACCGTGGAGGCCCTGCCCATGGAGGGCTTCGGGGACGCCGCCCTGTCCAGCCTGTCCCAGCAGCGGGAGAGCACGCCTGCCACCGCCTACCGGAAGGGCACCTACTACTTTGCCCAGTCCCTGGATGACACCACCTATTACATTCAATTTAACCAGTGCATGGAGGACCCCAAGCAGCCCATGGACGGCTTTGCCGCCCAGGTGGAGGCCGAGCTGGAGGCGGGAGACTACCGCCAGGTGCTGCTGGATCTCCGCAACAACGGCGGCGGCTCCGACGGCGTGCTGGTCCCCATCCTTATGCTGGTGCCCGGCCTGGTGGAGGAGGGCGTGAAGGTCTACGGTCTGGTGGGCGAGGCCACGTACTCCTCCGCCATCATCAACGCCGTAGAGCTGGTGGACGCCGGCGGCGTGCTGGCGGGCAGTCCCACCAGCGGCAGCGTCAACCACTTCGGCTCCACCGGCTCCTTCACCCTGCCCAACTCCGGCATCCGGGTGAGCTGCTCCAGCAAATACATCGACCTGGGCACACTGCTGGAGGCCGGGCTGGGGGCCCAAGTGGAGCCCCTGGTCCCCACGGTCCGGGTGGAGCAGACCCTGGACGACTATCTGGCCGGGCGGGACACCCTGGTGGACTGGCTGCTGGCCAACGGCGCGGACTATACCGCCCCCGAGCAGCCCGACGCCCCTCTCACCCGGGGCCGCCTGGCCTGGATGCTCTGGCAGGCCGCCGGCGCCCCGGAGGCCGAGCCCGCCCCCTTCTCCGATCTAATGCCCTTCGCCTATTATGCCCCCGGCGTGGGCTGGTGCGACCAGACCGGCGTAGCCAACGGCGTGCCCGGCGGGGCCTTCCGTGCCTCCTGCGCCGTCACCCTGGAGGAGGCCGCCCAGATGCTGGTCCGTTTCGTCCGGCAGCAGGGGCTGACCCCGGCAGAGGTGCGCTCTGGTGCCCCCGTCCTCGCCTCCGATCCCGCCCCCTGGGCATCGGAGTCCGTGGCGCAGGCGTGGCGCTGGGGACTGGTGGCGGAGGGGGCCGATCCCACCGGGGTCCTCACCCGCGCCCAGGGCGAGGCGCTGCTGGCACGGCTCACCTCCTGAAAGGGCAGTCAAATTTCTGGAAACAGCGTCGACTTTTTCCGTTCCCTGTGGTATGATAAGGATATCCACGGCAGGCACGCTCCGGCGTACCTATGCCCTTCGGAATGGGAAAGGAGATCATGTGATATGAGGAACAAACGGTTCGGCAAGCTGCTGTCCGCCGCTCTGGCGGCAGCCATGGCGCTCTCCCTCTCCTCTGCCGCCCTGGCGGCCGGGAGCGGCGAGACCCATCTGACCATCATCGGCACCTCGGATACCCACGGCAATATCTGGGGCTACTCCTATGAGGATATGAAGGAGAGCACCGGAGACGGTCTGGCCCGGGTATCTGCCTACGTCAACCAGGTGCGCTCGGAGAACCCAAACACCATTCTGGTGGACGCGGGCGACACCATCCAGGGCACCATCATGACCGACGACCTCTACTCCAAGGACACCGCCGATCACCCGGTGGCCGCCGCCCTCAACTATATGGACTATGATGCCTGGACCCTGGGCAACCATGAGTTCAACTTCGGCGTGGACACCCTCAAGTCCATTCTGGAGCAGGTGGACATGCCGGTGCTGGCGGCCAACATCAAGAACGCCGACGGCAGCTACTTCACCGGCGCGGGCTACACCATCGTGGAGCGGGGCGGCGTGAAGGTGGCTATTATCGGTGTCACCACTCCCAACATTCCCCGCTGGGACGGCACCAAGCAGGGCGTGGCTGACCTGACCTTTGAGCCTATGGCCGACGCCGTGGCCGCTTGTATCCAGGAGATCGGCGGCCAGGCCGACGTCATCATGGTGTCCACCCATGCCGGCCTGGGAGCCGAGTACTCCGCCGACGGCTCCGATGCAGCCCAGACCATCCTGGACAAGTGCCCCGAGGTGGACGTGCTCCAGTTGGGCCACACCCACACCACTTACATCAACAGCGCGCCCATCCCTGTGGGTGAGGCCAAGAACAATGCCGGCGAGGTGGTGCGCTACGACCTGACCCTCAACGCCGACAAGGAGATCACCTCCGCCACTGTGGAGACCGTATCCATGGAGGGCATCGAGCCCGACCAGGGCCTGCGTGAGCTGCCCGCCGTCAAGAGCGCCCAGGAAAAGACCGTCTCCTTCATTCAGGACAACGTGCTGGGCCATGCCTCCGCCGACTTCCAGCCGGTGGACGAGATCAAGGGCATCCCCTCCGGCCGCATCGAGGACACCGCTGTCATCGATCTCATCGGCACCGTCCAGCTGGAGAACTCCGGCGCCGACGTGACCGCTGTTGCGTTGTTCAAGGACACCAGCGACCTGAAAAAGGGCGATCTCAACTACGGCAACCTGTTCGACATCTACAAGTACCCCAATGTGCTCTACACCGTCAAGGTGTCCGGCGCGGAGATGAAGGCTTACATGGAGTGGGCCGCCGCGTGCTGGAACCAGTGGAAAGAAGGGGATGTATCCATCTCCTTTAACCCGCAGAAGCCTGGCTATCTCCACGACCACTTCATCGGCCTGAACTATGAGGTCAACCTGTCCAAGCCCGCCGGGGAGCGCATCGAGAATGTGACTTTCCAGGGCAAGCCCCTCACCGACGACATGACCCTCACCCTCTGTGTCAACGACTACCGCTACACCGGCCTGAAGAACGAGGGCATCATCTCCGGCGAGAAGGAGTGGGAGTCCTCCGCCTCCGTCCGCGACATGCTGGTGGCCTATCTGGCCGAGCACGACCCCCTGGAGCCCGCGGTGGACCACAACTGGAAGATCACCGGCGTGGATCTCCAGAAGGACAACCCGGACCGGGCCACCCTAATTGAGCTGGTCAATACCGGCCGCCTGGAGTCCCCCTATAGCCAGAGTCTCAACCTGGACACCTACTCCGAGGTGCTTGGCATGGTGGACAATGTAAAGGTCAGCGATCTGGACAAGACCGGTACCGCCGCCTCCTTTGTGGGCGCCGACGGAGCCCCCTACTTCCGTATGCGGGATCTGGCATACACCTTTAATGGCTCCAAGAACCAGTTCAACGTATCCTGGGCCGATGGTAAGGTGGCCATTACCACCAGCACGGCCTATGACGGAGAGCTGTTCCCCCTGCCCGTGCGCATCCCCGCTGCGGTTCAGGAGCAAATCCCTGCGGACATCACCGTATCTGTGGACGGTACGGACATCACCGTGCCCGCCATTCTCTTTGACGGCCACTACTACCTGACCGTGGACGGCATGAACGCCCTGCTGGGCACCAACGCCACCATCCAGGAGAAGGCCGCCTGATCCTGTTCCTCCCCAAGTTCCCCGGCGGCATTGCCGCCGGGGAACTTTTCTGTTACAATGACAGGGACACGAGTGAAGAAAGGATGTGACGCCCATGGCGCTGCCCAAGCTGATTGTGGTGCTGGGTACCACCGCCTGCGGCAAGAGCGGGCTGGGGGTGGAGCTGGCCAAGCGCTTCGGCGGGGAGATCGTCTCCGCCGACTCCCGGCAGGTGTACCGGGGCCTGGATCTGGGCACCGGCAAGGTGACGGAGGAGGAGATGGAGGGGGTGCCCCACCACATGCTGGACGTGGTGGAGCCCAACCAGCCCTATTCGGTGGCCGAGTTCCAGGCCGGGGCCTATGCCGCCATCGACGGCATCCTGTCCCGGGGAAACACCCCCTTCCTGGTGGGGGGAACCGGGCTGTACGTCCGGGCGGTGACCGAGGGCTTCACCTTCACCGACGCCCGGCCCGACCCGGCCCTCCGGGCGGAGCTGGAGGGAAAGACCACAGCGGAGCTCTACGCCCTGCTGCGGGAAAAGACCGGCGTCACCCTCACCGACGGGGAGGAGTTCAACCGCCAGCGGCTTATGCGCTCGGTGGAGAAGGCCCTCTCCGGCCAGTGGGAGAGCCCCCCGCCCCGCCCCCGGTACGACTGCCTGCTGCTGGGGGTGACATTCCCTCGAGACGTGGTGTGCCGCCGCATTGACGAGCGGCTCCAGGCCCGTCTCGACGCCGGAATGGCGGAGGAGGTGGCCGCCCTCCGCGCCGGCGGGGCCGACGACTCCTTTTTGGAGGGGCTGGGACTGGAGTACCGCTATATCCTCTGGTACCTCACGGGGAAAATCCCCACCCTGGACGCGCTGAAGGACGAGCTGGGCCGGGCCATCAAGCGCTTTGCCAAGCGGCAGATGGTGTGGTTTCAGAAGGATCGGGACGTGCTTTGGCTGGACATGGAGGGGGACTTTCTCACCCAGGCCGTCCGGGCAGTGGAGGATTTTCTGGCGTAATGGTTTCGCCTTTTATCAGAAAATCTTTACCAAATCGTAATCTTCTCTCCATGGACTCTTTCGCTTTTCACGGTATACTAAGAGGCAGATACCAAGCAAAGGAGTCCCGGCCATGTGGAATTTCAAATACAAGAACCAATATCTCAACTACGTCTCCGATCTGATGCAGGACACCGCCGTGCAGTCCATGCGCCTGTTGCCCCAGCACCGGGCCGGGGTGAGCTGCTACCACCACAGCGTGCTGGTGAGCTACGCCAGTTGGCGGGTGTGCGACTGGCTGGGACTGGACGCCCGGGCCGCCGCCCGTGGCGGCCTGCTCCACGATTTCTACCTCTACAACTGGAGGGACGCCGCCTCCCATCCGGGTATCCGCCACGGCTCCCAGCACCCGGAGGTGGCCCTGCGCAACGCCAGGGCCCGCTTCTCCCTCACCTGGCGGGAGGAGGACATCATCCGCTCCCACATGTTTCCCTATACCCCCACCAAGGTGTACCGCTGCCTGGAATCGGCGGTGGTGAGCACCATGGACAAGCTGTGTGCCGCCGCCGAGCTGGTAGGGCTGGTGCCCCTGCTCACCCGCTTCCGCCGGGAGACCCCCTTCTGGCTGGACGCCGACTGGGCTCCTACCCCGCTGCGCAAGGCCGGCTGATTCCAAGGCGCATGTCCTCGGAAATGACGGATTTTCATTCGATTCCTGCGGCTGCGGCCGCAGGAACTCTGCGAGGCTTTCCTTCGGGGAAGGTTTTTCGACAGACTGAGCGCCGCCCAATGGGCGGCGCTTTTTTCACCCTTTTATGGAAAGTGCACTTGACATACAGGCCCTGCTGTGCTATAACATAGATGTAAAGTCAGCTTTCCAAAGGAGGTGCACGCTTGAAGAACCGGCTGGAGGAACTGCGCAGGGAGCGGGGGATCACACAAGAGGAGCTGGCCGCCATTCTGGAGGTCTCCCGGCAGACCATCAGCTCCCTGGAGAAAGGCCGGTACAACCCCTCGATCCTGCTGGCCTTTAAAATCGCCCGCTGCTTCGGGCAGAGCATCGAGGAGATCTTTTTGTATGAGGAGGATGCGCAATGACCAAACGGAGACGGCAGGGCTGGATGCTCTTTCTGGCGGGGCTGCTCCTGCTGGCCGGGGCCTGGCTGCTGCTGAAGCTGCTGCCCGGCCTGGATACCACCCCCTGGCGGGCGGTCCCCTTTCTATGCCTGGGGGTGGGCTGCGGCCTGTTCGGCGGCGGTACAGGGGAGCTGCTGGCCGTTCAGGCCATGAAGAAGCACCCGGAGCTCCAGAAACAGAACGAGATTGCGGAGCGGGACGAGCGCAACGTGGCCATCGGCAACGCCGCAAAAGCCAAGGGGTACGACGTGATGACCTTCGCCTTCGGGGCCATGCTCCTCTTCTCCGTCCTCATGGAGGCGGATCTGGCCCTCACCCTGGTGATGGTGGCGGTCTATCTGTTCATTCAGTTCTACTCCCTGTGGTGGCGCTTCAAGCTGGAAAAGGAGATGTAAGGATGGAACCCAAGGAATTTCTGGCCTTCCTGGCCAGGCTGGAGAAGCTCAAGTGCAACACCCGCCACTCCTGGACCTCCTCCGGGCGGCACGAGTCGGTGGCAGAGCACTCCTGGCGGCTGGCCATGCTGGCCCTGCTGCTGCGGGACGCGCTGCCGGAGGTGGATATGGACAAGGTGCTGCGCATGTGCCTCATCCACGACGTTGGGGAGGCGGTCACCGGAGACATCCCCTCCTTCCAGAAGACCGACGCCAACGAGGAAACCGAGCGCCAGGCCATCGCAGAGCTGCTCTCCCCCCTGCCCGACGGGCTGCGGGGGGAGCTGACCGCCCTCTTTGCCGAGATGGACGCCCTGGCCACGCCGGAAGCCCGGGTCTACAAGGCTCTGGACAAGCTGGAGGTGGTGGTGCAGCACAACGAGGCCCCCCTGGACACCTGGCTGCCCCTGGAGTACGAGCTCAACCAGACCTATGGCATTCCCGAGACCGCCCCCTTCCCGCCCCTGGCGGCCCTGCGGGAGCAGGCCCGACTGGATACCCTGGCCAAGCTGGCAGAAAAACCCGGCGGATGCTGACGCATCCGCCGGGTTTCGTGCCATGGAAGAGGCTTACAAGGACGGAAAAGCTCGTGCCATTGGCG
>OGXL01001672.1_pt1 | contig 17813 bp, 19 predicted proteins | sample 1576311 | NCBI WGS metagenome assembly OGXL01 (sample SAMEA3541564, study PRJEB24748) | human gut metagenome | biome: human gut; feature: human-associated habitat; material: faeces | place: China | collected 2012 | reverse complement strand
ACTCGGCGGTACCAGAAGAAGATATGCCAACATTGGCGATGTAATCGTTGCTTCACAAAATATTCCATCACTCGTCCCAGTACGATTACCTGTCTTGATGGGAACTTTTGAATGTCGCATTCTTCCGGCATCGGCTGGATTTCATATTCAACCTGATAATAATCTAATGCTTCTTCAAAATATCCCGCACATTCCTCGTCCAGATTATCATAAAGTATCACCGGGACATTCGATACAATCCTGTCTGCATCCTCTTTTTCAATTCGTGTAAGAATCTGCAGGTATCTTGATATTTCAATATTATGGTTATTGCAATTTAACAGTTGAAGCTGATATGTTTTCATATGTGTCTCCTTAAATAGCATAACTCATCTCATGCCATTCTTCATCGCCCCATACAGAAGCAGAGATACCTTCGTCTTTGTAGCCCATTTTTTTATACATTTCCACTTTCTGTTCAAGGCATGTCAGTTTCAGCATCTTACGCCCATTTGCCTGCTCACGCTTTATGTACTGGTTCATGATTTCTCTTGCAAGACCCTGCCTGCGATATTCTGGCCGGACATCCAGCCCAAGAAGGAAAATATTCTTTCCTTCCGGATTATGTACGGTAATATCTGTGAAAAACTCATCACGAAATGCTTCTTCATCTGTTGCCAGTCCATTTAAAAAGCCTGCGATTGTTCCAGTCTCTTTGTCTACTGCAACAAGAAAAAGTTCCGGTGCATGTTCCACCCTTTCAAACATATCTTTTTTAGAACATACCTCATGTGGTGGAAAACAGATCTTCTCAATCTCTGCTACTTCCTCTGCTTCATTTGCCTTGACAGATCGAAATTCGAATCTGTCTAATACATTTGCCGCCATCTTTTTTTCCTCCTTATACTTTAATTACTGACACTATATGATGTTGAAGGGAAAAAACCCCCATTCAAGAATGCCTCTTTATCTTTCTTAAAAATGCAGACCTTGTATCGTACCTGCTACGATCATCATTCCTCCGGTTACAGCCAGGGCCAGGGCAAGTGCCAGCCAGATGAACTGTTGTTTGCGTTTTTCTTTTGGAAATAATTCTTTTGGATAACCTTCCCGCCCAAGATGTAACACGTGATTGCCCAGATACAAAATTGCCAGTCCCACGCCGCCATCTATCATATAAATTCCCATAAATGCCGGTGAAAGCTGAGAAACCTGGCTGGTTGCTGTATCCATTACAAAGTTCCACATTCCACTTCCATTCATTCCAAGTGCTCTTGCCATCAGCTGCATCAAAAACTGCATCCCATAAAGCACCAGTACCGGAATGATATTATTGATTGCATGAAACATCACATTATAAAACATGTTGTTCGTCTCATAGACAAGATATCCGAGTACAATTCCAAGGAGAAATGTTGGAAAAAATCGTATGATACTTCCATGAAACAGACCAAACACTGCCGCTGTAACTAAAATTGGAATCCATTTTCCGTGTGTCTGATTCCAAATAGAATTAAAAAATACACCACGAAACACTGCTTCTTCACAGATTGCCGGTGCAATTCCAACAACTATAATTGCTACTATCATGGAGGAACTTGTGAACATACTGCTTAATCCGATTGATGTTTCAGTAACCATCTCCGGGGCAATATACATTTCAATCATGGTCACAACAGAGATTGCCTGACTCGCACCAAGGTAAATCAGAAGCGTCCCCATGACCTCGGTAAGCTTTGGCTTATGAATCGGAAATACCGACCGGAAATTTCCGTGAAACACTGCCACTGCTCCAACTGCTGTGCCCAGTAAAATCAATTCTCCGATCAAAGACCGTCCCATTCCTAACCATTGTGGCAGGAAGCCACTGAACACAAATACTTCCAGACCTGCCAGGATGATTACCAGTAATCCCTGCCAAAGTCTTAACTGCTTTTTCTCATTTTCCATATCTTTCACCTTACCGTCCAAATCTGCTGTATTCTAGTCCTTCAACATGTCCGCATCAAATTTCTTTGGAAACGTTTGAATTTCTTCATGAATTCCAATGATCTTCTCCATCCACACCATATTGTACCAGCGCTGGAACTTGTATCCACATTTTTTAAATTCTCCTACCATACGATAGCCAAGATGTTCATGAAACTGTGCACTGTTCTTTGTCAGATACTCATCGTCTTCCTCGGGATATCCAATACATGCTTCCATATTTAAAATTCCCATTTCTTTCAGACAATGTTCCAATGCACTATGAAGTTTTTTTCCTACTCCCATACGTTTACAATTCTGATCTACATATATGGAGGTTTCCACCGCCCAGGCATAAGCTGCGCGCTCCTTAAATGGACTGACATATGCATACCCCACGATTTTTCCATCATGTTCTGCCACCAGATATGGATATTTTTCAAGTGTATGTGCAATTCTTTCACGAAATTCCTCTGGGGAGGGAACTTCATATTCAAATGTAATTGCAGTTTCCCTGACATATGGTGCATAAATTTCCAACAATTCTTCTGCATCATCTAATGCTGCAACACGAATCGCGATATCTTTTTTTAATGTACTCGTACTCATACTGTAATCTGACTCAATACCTCCCCGATCGGTGCGGCAATCGTAAGTTCTGCACGAACTGATTTTGCAGTCTCGCTCTTATTGATCACGACAAGATGTTTTCCTCTGAAATAATCTACAAATCCAGCTGCCGGATAAACGACCAGAGATGTTCCCCCGATGATCAGTGTGTCTGCCTGGCTGATCGCACGGATACTCTTGTCAATCATATTTTCATCCAGACTTTCCTCATAAAGTACAACATCCGGCTTGATCACTCCTCCACACTCACAATGTGGAACTCCTTTGCTGTTCTTTACATATGCTGCATCATAGAATTTTCCGCATTTTTGACAGTAATTGCGATGAATGCTTCCATGAATCTCATATACATTCTTGCTTCCTGCTGCCTGATGAAGTCCGTCAATATTCTGCGTAATGATTGCTTTAAGTTTTCCTGCCTGCTCAAGTTCTGCCAGCTTTTTGTGCGCGGCATTCGGCTTCGCATCTAAAAACATCATCTTTTCTTTGTAAAATTCATAAAATCCTTCTGTATTGCGCATAAAGAAGGTATGACTGACGATCTGTTCCGGTGAATACTTGTATTTCTGCTGATACAGGCCGTCCGCACTTCGAAAATCCGGAATATTGCTCTCTGTAGATACTCCTGCTCCTCCGAAAAAGACAATATTTTCACTGTCATCAATGATTTCCTGCAACTTTTCGATTTCTTTATTCACAAAATCATCTCCCTATTTTACATTTTCCATCCACTCAATGATCTGCCCCAGATCCTCCAGACTGGCTGATGCATGTTCCAGTACCTCTTCCGGCACATCTACCATATCATGAATATAAATCGTTTCTCCACCGGCTGCGATTCCTGCCATGACTCCCGGTGTACTGTCTTCAACTACCAGACACTCCTTCGGATCACGTCCGATTGCTTTTGCTGCATTCCAGAAAATATCCGGTTTGGGTTTACTTGCTTTTTGCGTGTCTCCATAGATAAATGCTGCAAAATATTCCGCTATTCCTGACATTTGAAGAACTTTTTCTCCACGCGATTGTCTTGTAGAAGTTGCAACTGCTGCCGGAATCTTCTTTTCTTCCAAATAGGAAAGGAGCTCCATAAGCCCCTTCTTTTTTGGAACTCCGTCCCGCGCGAGCATCTCCATAAAAATCTCATCTTTTCGCTGTCTTGCTTCTTCATAACGAAATTCTTTGCCAAATGTATCTTCAAATATTCCCCTGATGATCGCTGCCGTCTTTCCCCGGCACTGATTCAGAAGTTCTGTCGTAATGGAATAACCCATTTCTTCTCCGACTTGCTTCCACGCAATCGTATACAGCCTCTCTGTATCAAACAAAGTGCCATCCATGTCAAATATCACGCCTCGGATCATATTGTACGCCTCACTCTTCTATACGTTCTCTCATCGCCAGTCATTTTTTCTATTCTTTATCCATACTGTCTGACGATTTTTCTTTGCTTTCTCTTGTATAATCGGTAAAGAATCCAGTCAGTGCGTCCAGCGTCTTTAACAGTACCGGGATCTCGCTCTCATCTAACTTGTCCACAATGGCCTGTGTCATCTGCTTATGATAATCTTCGTGATGATGATATGCATTTTCCCCTTTTTCCAGAAGACGCACATATACGACCCGTCGATCTTCCTTGCTGCGGAACCGGTCAACATAACCCTTTTTCACCAGACTATTCACAGAAGTCGTAAGTGATCCTACTGTAATATTCAGCTTCTTTGCAATGGTAGACATATTATTGCCCTCTCCAAGTCCGATTGCCTCTATGACGTGCATATCATTGTTGGTAATATCTTTAAATTCATCCGTAATAATTGCCTTACCTTCTACCTCCCAGATCTCATTGATCAGATTCACCAGGACATAGTTAATTGTTGCATATACATCACTCATTCGCACTGCTCCTTCATCCTTTACTTGCTTTTCATTATAGACGTTTTTTGTCAAAGAAGTCAACCTGCTCCTGCATTCCTTCTGAATTCTCTGACACTTGCATTTTACAGACAACTTTGCACTTATATATTTCAGATTCTGCTTACATCCGACGGAAGCGTTCATATCGGGAATCCACTAATTCTTGGATGTCTTTGTTTGCATATTCTTCCAGATACCCTTCGATATTTTTCTCCAGTTCATCTGCAATATTGCTCATCGTTTCTACTGTAAAATGTTCTGGTTCTGCAAACACCTTCTCTACAATCCCCATTTCTTTTAAATCTGCTGCTGTCAGACGCATAACTTTTGCAGCCTGCGCAGCTTTCGTACTGTCCTTCCATAAAATGCTTGCAAAGCCTTCTGGTGAAAGAATGGAATAAATGGAATTCTCCAGCATCCATACCTGGTCTGAAACCGCCATTGCAAGTGCACCGCCGCTTCCACCTTCTCCGATAACAATACTAAGTATCGGTGTCTTCAACGCTGACATCTCATACAGATTTCTTGCAATCGCCTCTCCCTGGCCGCGCTCTTCTGCGGAAATTCCGCAAAATGCTCCCGGCGTATCTACGAAGCAAATGACCGGGCGGTGGAATTTTTCTGCCTGCTTCATAAGACGCAATGCCTTCCGGTAGCCTTCCGGTGACGGCATACCAAAATTGTGTCCGATATTCTCTTTTGTATTCTGTCCCTTCGCCTGGGCAATGACTGTCACTGCTCTTCCGTGAAAGGTTGCGATTCCTCCGACAATTGCCGGATCATCGGCAAAATACCGATCTCCATGCAGTTCTATAAAATCCTGGAACAAAGCTTCTATATAGTGACCTGCAACCGGGCGGTCATTTCTTCTGGAAATCTGTACACGATCCCAGGCTTCCAAAGTTTTTAATCTGGTTTTTCTATTTTGACTATTTTGAAATTCTTTTGTTGCTTTTTCGACTTTTTCACTTCCAGTCTGATGCATTTTCAGGATTTTTCCCAGCGTCTGCCGCATCTTCTGGCGTTCTACAATCTGGTCTACAAATCCATGTTCTTTTAAGAACTCGGATCTTTGGAATCCTTTCGGAAGTTTCTGACCGATCGTCTGCTCAATGACACGAGGACCTGCAAATCCAATCAGTGCTCCCGGCTCTGCCAGTATGATATCTCCAAGCATAGCAAAACTTGCCGTCACGCCACCGGTTGTTGGATCTGTCAGCACCGTAATATAAAGAAGTCCAGCGTCGCTGTGACGTTTCAGTGCAGCGGATGTCTTTGCCATCTGCATCAAAGACACGATTCCTTCCTGCATTCTTGCTCCGCCAGAGCATGTAAAGATGATAACCGGAAGCTTTTCTTCTGTCGCACGTTCTACCATTCTTGTAATTTTCTCACCTACGACTTCTCCCATACTCGCCATTAAAAAACGTCCGTCACAGACTCCAAGCGCTGTCTCAATTCCATGAATTGCAGCTTTTCCAGTCACCACTGCCTCATCTAATTCAGTTGTTTGTTTTAATGCTTCCACCTTTTCCGGATACCCTTTATATCCAATCGGGTTCGTATTTTCAATTCCTCTGTCCCACTCTTCGAACGTATCCTCATCTGCAATTGACCGAATCCTCTCCGGTGCCGGCATGCGAAAATATCCATGACATTTCGGGCAAATATATCCGCCTGTTATAACGTCCTCTGTAATAATTGCTTTCTGACATTTGTTACATTTACACAGAAGTCCCTCCGGAACTTCCGGGCTATGGTGTTTTCCACCGATATGCCCTTTTTTTCCGGAAGGACGTCTTGTTTTCTTAAACATATTATCTAACTTCATATGTCCACTCCTTATATCCTTTCACTCCACGGTTGTTGTATACCTTAATGCTTTATAGTATCTATGAAATTCACATTAAACTCTCCGGATTGATATACCGGGTTATTCAATAATTCATAAAGATAATCCACATTCGTGTCGATGCCCTCAATAATAACCTCTCCAAGTGCACTCTGCATTTTCTGGATTGCTTCATCCCGGTTCTTCGCCCAGACGATGAGCTTTGCAACCATGGAATCATAATATGGAGAAATGCTGCATCCACTGTAAATTGCGGAATCTACACGGATCCCTTTCCCTCCCGGCAAATGAAGATCTGTAATAGTTCCAGGTGACGGCCGAAATCCTTTTTCCGGATTTTCCGCATTGATCCGGCACTCAATGGCATGCCCGCTGATTTCAATATCCTGCTGAGTAAATGGCAGCTTCTGTCCATCTGCAATACGGATCTGTTCTTTGATCAAGTCAATTCCAGTCACCCATTCAGTCACTGGGTGCTCCACCTGAATTCGGGTGTTCATCTCCATAAAGTAAAAGGCATCATTGTTCTCTAAAAGGAATTCAATGGTTCCGGCATTAACATAGCCTGCGGCTTTCGCAGCTTTTACTGCTGCCTCTCCCATCTTCTTTCGAAGCTTTGAAGACAACGCCGCTGACGGAGCCTCCTCGATCATTTTCTGATGATTTCTCTGAATAGAGCAGTCACGTTCTCCGAGATGCACTACATTTCCATAGGAATCTGCCAGAATCTGAAATTCGATATGTCTCGGCTCCTCCATAAAATGTTCAATATACATGGTATCATCGCCAAATGCCATCTGGCTTTCCTTCTGTGCGGTCTGAAAGCTTTGCGTGAACTCTTCTTCGGAATATGCCACACGCATGCCTTTTCCACCTCCGCCGAGGGCAGCTTTTATAATAACCGGGTAACCAATTTCCCGTGCAAGCAAAAGTCCGGTATGCACATCACAGACTGGCTCCTTACTTCCTGGAATGACCGGAACACCTGCTGCTTCCATCGTATTTCTTGCTTCCTGTTTATTGCCAAGCTTTGCAATGACATTTGCCGGCGGTCCGATAAAGGTAATTCCGCACTGCTCACACAGTTCTGCAAATTTACTGTTCTCTGACAAAAAGCCAAAACCCGGGTGAATGGCGTCTGCCCCACTCACCACCGTTGCACTGATAATATTCTCCATACTTAAATAACTCTGAGATGACGGTGCCGGTCCGATACAGACCGCTTCATCTGCAAGCTTTGTATGAAGGGCTTCTGCGTCTGCCTCTGAATATACTGCAACCGTCTCAATTCCCATTTCCCGGCACGCACGGATAATCCGAACTGCAATCTCACCACGGTTCGCAATCAAAATCTTCTTAATCACACAGATCACCTACCCTACTGCAAATGTCAGTACCGCGCTGACTACTTTTTTACCGTCCACTGTAGCGACAGCCTCTCCGACACCAATCGGTCCTTTTTTCCGGATAATTCTTGTTTCCAGACGAAGCTTGTCCCCCGGCACGACTTTTCCTTTGAATTTACATTTATCAATTCCGCCAAAATATGCGACTTTTCCCTGATTCTCCGGCTCACTTAAAATCGCTACCGCACCTGCCTGTGCCAGCGCTTCCACGATCAGCACACCCGGCATGACCGGCTCCTGTGGAAAATGTCCGGCAAAGAACTCTTCCCGGTAGGAAACACATTTGTACGCCACTGCATACTCACCCGGCTCGTAATCTTCTACATAATCCAATAACAGAAACGGATGTCTGTGAGGTATGATTTCCTGAATCTGTTTAATATCCAAATGTTTCATGATAACCTCCTACGCAATTCTGAATAATGGCTGGCCGTACTCTACTGCCTGGCCATTCTTTACAAGAATCTCCGTGACTGTTCCATCAAAATCACTCTCGATTTCATTCATCAGCTTCATGGCCTCAATAATTGCAACCGACTGACCTTTTTTCACGGAATCGCCAACCTGAATAAATGGCTCTGCATCCTCTGCCGGGGCCGCGTAAAATGTTCCCACAAGCGGAGCTTTGACTACATTTCCAACAGGAGCCGCCTCAGATATCCCAGTCTGTTTCTGTACGCCTTCTTCTAAATCTGTGGCTGCTTTAGAAGAAGCACCTGTAACTTTCACAGCTTCCGGTGTAACATCCTGCACTGCCGCAGTCGTTCCCATCACCAGGTTCTCTTTCTTATTCAGCTGCAATTTTATACCATTTTCTTCATATTTAAATCCAGTCAGGTCTGACTCAGAGACTTTATCAATCAGTTTCATCAACTGTTCTACGTCCATTTCCAGGTTCCCCCTTACGCTTCATACTTCTGAATTAAAATTGTTGCATTGTGTCCGCCAAATCCAAGTGAATTGCTCATGGCTGCCTTGATTTCTTTCTCTACCGGACTTCCAATTGCATAATTTAAGTCACATTCTTCATCGGCCTCTTTTGTTCCGACCGTCTGATGGATAAATCCATCTTCCATGCTTTTGACACAAGTAATAAATTCTACTCCGCCTGCTGCTCCAAGCAAGTGACCGATCATGGATTTCGTAGAGTTAATCACCACGTCTTTCGCTGCCTCGCCAAATGCTTTCTTAATGGCGCGTGTCTCGAACAGGTCATTGTGATGGGTACTTGTTCCATGGGCATTGATGTAATCTACCTGTGCCGGTGTAATCTGGGCCTCTTCCATGGCAAGCTCCATTGCCTTCGCTGCACCGCTTCCGTCTTCTGCCGGAGAAGTAATATGATAGGCATCCCCTGTACATCCGTAACCGGTCACTTCTGCGTAAATCTTTGCTCCACGCGCTTTTGCATGCTCCAGCTCTTCCAGCATTACAACTCCCGCACCTTCACCAAGTACGAATCCATCCCGGTCTTTATCAAATGGAATGGAGGCACGAAGTGGATCGGTAGAAGCAGAAAGTGCTGTCAGTGCTGTAAATCCGGCAATACCAAGTGGGCATACACAGCCTTCGGTTCCTCCTGCAAGCATCATATCTGCGTCACCGTACTGGATTGTACGGAATGCATCACCAATACAGTTCGTTCCTGTGGCGCAGGCAGTTACGACATTGCTGCATTTTCCACGGAATCCTAACTGAATTGACACATTTCCCGCTGCCATATTGGAAATCATCAAAGGCACCATAAGCGGATTCACTCTTGCCGGTCCCTTGGTCAAAATTTTTTCATAGCTCTGCTCTGCTACCTGAAGACTTCCAATTCCGGAACCAATCATCACGCCAGCGCGAAATGGGTCTTCTTTTTCAATCTCCAGTCCAGAATCTTCATAAGCTTCTCTGGCTGCTGCAACCGCATATTGAGAAAATGCTTCCATACGTCTGGCTGCTTTTTTATCCATATGATCTCCCGGCACAAAGTCTTTGACTTCTGCTGCCAGTTTTACTTTATAATCTGTAGTGTCGAACTTTGTGATCTCACCGATTCCAACCTTACCTTTGCGGATTCCGTCCCAAAATTCAGCTACACTATTTCCAATTGGAGTAATTGCACCAAGTCCGGTCACGACCACTCTTCTTTTTAAGACTTTATTATTTGCCATCTTTTTTGTACTCCTTCCCCTGCATCACTTTCTACATTACCATGCCGCCGTCTACATGCAGCACTTGTCCGGTAATATAAGAAGCATCTTCCGATGCGAGAAATGCAACTGCTTTTGCCACCTGCTCAGGCTCTCCAAATTTTCCAAGAGGAATCTGGGCAAGCGTAGCCTCTACAACCTTTTCCGGCAAGCTCTGCGTCATATCTGTATCAATAAATCCAGGAGCTACTGCATTCACAGTAATTCCTCTGGAGCCAAGCTCTTTTGCCACAGCTTTTGTAAGTCCGATAATTCCGGCCTTAGAAGCTGCATAATTGGCCTGTCCTGCATTTCCAGACACACCAACTACAGATGAAATATTCACGATGCGCCCGCTTCTTTGCTTTAACATCTGTCTGGATACTGCCTGAATCGTATGAAATGCACCTTTTAAATTCGTATCTAACACAGCGTCAAAATCTTCTTCTGACATCCGCATCAACAGACCATCTCTTGTAATACCTGCATTATTCACCAGCACATCCAGATGTCCGTATTCTGCGATCACATTTCCAATAAATTCTTTACATGCCACGTTGTCAGAAACATCACATTTATATATAGAAGCTTCTCCTCCATTTTGCTCAATTTCTGTCTTTAATTCCTGTGCTTTTTCCTCGCTGCCACAGTAATTGATCACAACATACATGCCCGCTGCTGCCAGCTCTCTTGCGATTGCCGCACCAATTCCACGGGAAGCTCCTGTCACAACTGCTACCTTTTTTTCCATTTTATTTATAACTCCTGTCATTTTCGCCTTGTTTCTATATGATCTTTTCCAGATCTTCCCATGTTGCTACATTACAGACCTTGACACTTCGGTCAATCTTTTTCATAAATCCTGCCAAAGTCTTGCCCGGCCCGATTTCGATAAATGTATCAACTCCGTCTGCAATCATTTTCTCCATGCTCTGTTGCCAGCGAACGGACGATGTAAGCTGTGTCACAAGTAATCCCGGACTCTTACGAACATCCGTAACTGCTTCTGCCGTCACATTTGTAATATAAGGGATCATAAGCTCATGAAATTCTGTCTTATCTAGCTCCATTTCCAGTTCCTTTGCCGCCGGGAGTAAGAGCGTAGAATGAAACGGACCACTAACATTTAACATTACGGTACGTTTTGCACCCGCCTCTTTTAAATGTTCTGCCGCTTTTTCAACTGCTTTTGTTTTTCCTGTAATAACAATCTGACCCGGACAGTTATAGTTCGCTACAGATACACCTTCAATCTCTGCTGTCACTGCTTCGATTTTCTCTGCATCTAATCCAAGAATTGCGCACATAGCGCCTTCTCCTGCCGGAACTGTATGCTGCATCAAAATTCCACGTTTTCTCACAAGGCGGATCGCATCGATCGGCTCCAGCCCGCCGGCCACAGAGATGGCTGCATATTCGCCAAGGCTCAGTCCCGCTGTAATATCTGGTTTTACTCCACGTTCCATCAGAACTTCTGTCATGGCAAGGCATGTTGTTACCATGGCCGCCTGTGTATATTCTGTCTGGTCTAAGAGATCATTTTCCTCAAAACACAGTGCTTTCATATCCAGTCCCAGCCGTTCGCCTGCTTCATCAAAGAGCTTTCTGACACTGGCGCTGTTTTCGTAAAAATCTGCACCCATGCCACATTTCTGCGCCCCTTGTCCCGGATAGATAAATGCAATCTTACTCATATATTTCTTATCCTCCAATTACTACACTTCGGTTTCATACAGATTCAAAGTGCCTATCAAAGCGTCTGTTTCTCTGACCAGTTTTTGGATCAATGCCTGACAGCTCATCTGCTCATTTACCAGTCCCGCGATCTGGCCTGACATGACACTTCCAGTTTTCACATCACCGTCTACGACAGCTTTTCTAAGACCTCCAAGAGTCATAAGTTCCAGTTCTTCAAATGGAGCACCTTCCTGTTCCATCTTCAAGTATTTCTTTGTCATCTCATTGCGAAGTGCCCGTACCGGGTGTCCTGTTGTACGTCCTGTAACTCTTGTATCAATGTCACTTGCCTTTAAAATCTTATCCTTGTAATTCTGGTGCACCTGTGCCTCTTCTGTGACAACAAATGCAGTTCCCATCTGTACAGCCTTTGCTCCCAGCATAAATGCTGCTGCAATTCCTCTTCCGTCTCCGATTCCACCTGCGGCAATAACCGGAATATCGACTGCATCAACGACCTGTGGTACAAGTGTCATAGTCGTGCTCTCGCCGACATGTCCGCCAGACTCGCAGCCTTCTGCAACAATTGCATCTGCTCCTGCCCGCTCCATACGTTTCGCAAGAGCCACAGAAGCAACAACAGGAATTACTTTCACTCCTGCTTCCTTCCACATTTCCATATATTTTCCCGGACTTCCGGCTCCAGTCGTCACGACCTGGACACCTTCTTCCACAATTACTTTCGCAACATCAGCCGCATAAGGGCTCATAAGCATAATATTCACACCAAATGGTTTGTCCGTCAGCTTGCGTGCTGAGCGTATCTGCTCGCGCACCCACTCTGCCGGAGCACTGGCGGCACCAATAAGTCCAAGACCACCTGCTTCTGAAACAGCAGCCGCCAGATGATGCTCAGCTACCCATGCCATACCACCTTGGATGATCGGGTATTTTATTCCGAGAAGTCTTGTCATTTCTGTCTGCATAATTTGTTTCCTTTCTTGCATTCACACTTCTAAAAGAGTCTGCAATTTGTCGAAGGCTATATCTTTATTCTTTATGTACTTCCACGTATTTCACTACGTCGCCGACTGTTTTGAGTGTTGGAAGGTCTTCTTCCGGAATTTCGATATCATATTCATCTTCTAATGCTGTTACCATCTCGAAGAGGTCTAAGGAATCTGCGTCTAAATCCTCTTTGAAATCTGCACTCTCTGTAACCTTCTCCACATCAATTGCTAAATTCTCTGCGATAATCTCTCTAATCTGCTCTAACATAATTTTTTTCTCCTTTTACCATTCAATAATTGTTGCGCCCCAGGTCAGGCCTGCCCCGAATCCTGCCAGCACGATTTTCTGTCCTCGTTTTAATCTTCCGTCTCTATTCATTTCATCTAACAGAATCGGAATACTTGCGGAAGATGTATTTCCATACTCTTCCATGTTCATTGGGAATTTTTCGACCGGTTCGCCCATTCGTTTTGCTACGGCTTCCAGAATTCTCCGGTTCGCCTGATGTAAAATGTACCAATCGATTTCTTCTGGTTTTACTTCATTTTTTTCCAGCACTTCCTGAATGACTTCCGGTACCTGCTTAATCGCAAACCGGAACACTCCCTGACCATCCATCTGCATGAGATAGTCTTCACTGTTCAAATGTTTCCCGCCAATCTCATCATTTTTCTGAAGAGGAAGTCCATTCTCCTCTCGCCTACTGTGACACAAAAGCGCCTCTCCTCGAGTCCCGTCAGAATGTGCCGCCGGAATATAACTGGCTCTTTCATCTTTTTTTATTACTGCTGCACCGGCGCCGTCTCCGAAAAGAATACACGTCCCACGGTCCTTCCAGTTCGTCAGCCTGGACAGCGATTCACTTCCTACGATCAGAACTGTCTGATAAATCCCACTTTCTATGTATGCCAATGCTGTATTGTATGCCAGTACAAACCCGGTACACGCTCCATTTAGATCAAAACAGACTGCTTTGTCTGCACCAATGGCCTTTTGCACTTCGCATGCGCCACATGGAATAATGACATCCGAAGAAATCGTGGACATCAGAATCAGATCCAGTTCTTCTGGTAAAACTCCTGCATTATCAAGAGCTCGTTTTGCAGCTTCATTCGCCATGGACACGGTCGTCTCTTTCACTGCAATATGTCGTCTCGCAATTCCGGTCCGTTCTCTGATCCATGAATCACTTGTCTCTACAAGCTCTGCAACCCCGTCATTATCCATAACGTAATCCGGGACACAGGAGCCTGTTCCACAAAATCTTGCACTCATATCTTTCCTTTCTGAAGTTTTTCTTTGAACTTCAATTTATTTGAGTTTCAATTATTTTGACTTTCAAAGTATACACAACAAAAAAAGCTTTGTCAAGAACATTTTTCTTAAATCCGACTTTTCTCCTCTTCTAAAACCCATTGATTTTCCCCCGAAAACTCTCTATACTATCTTTTATGGTAACTATATCGTAAGGGAGTGTATCTGATTTATGAATAAAAAAGAAGTTTTGGAGATCCGCAAGCAGTTTACCCCGGAAAACTGCACAATTACCCGTATCTGCGGCTGTTATGTGGATCATGAAAAAGAGAAAAAAATGGAGATGAAAAAAGCTTTTCTTTCCATGCCGGAGGAAGAAGCTTTCAAGTATTTTGACATTTTCAAGCATACATTATCCGGAACTGTTGGCAAGAACCTGATGACTATGGAATTCCCGCTGGATCAGGAGCTGGAAGGCGGCGCGCAGGAGCTCCTTTTAAAGCTGCGTGATACGAAACTTACTGATGATCTGCTTTTGGAAGAATTCTACGACAAGGTTATTGAGAACTACGAATTCGCGGAAAACTACTATATTATATTGATTCATGCTGCATACGATGTGCCAGGGAAATCTTCCGATAATATGGAAATGTTCGACGCTTCTGATACTGTATATGAACATATCATGTGCAGTATCTGCCCGGTAAAATTGACGAAAGCCGGACTTACATATAACGCCGAAAAGAACAATATTGAAGACCGTATCCGTGACTGGTTCGTGGAGATGCCTGCGACCGGTTTTCTCTTCCCGGCTTTCCAGGATCGTGCAAGTGATGTTCATCACGTCCTGTACTACTCCAAGAAACCAGAAGATCTCCAGCCTGACTTTATTGCAAATGTACTTGGCAATATTACACCGCTTACTGCAAAGGATCAAAAGACAACGTTCCAGTCTCTTGTCAGTGATACACTCGGTGAAGATTGTGACTATGACACCGTCCGCAATATCCACGACAATCTGAATGAACTTATGGAAGAAGCCAAGGAATCTCCTGACCCACTGGAGCTGTCCCGCCCAGACGTGAAACACCTGTTAGAGCGAAGTGGAGTCCCGGAAGAAAAAATGGAACATTTCGATAAGAATTTTGAGGAAGCTGTCGGTGAGAAAAATACTCTTCTTGCTTCCAACATTGCCAGTGTCAAAACTTTCCAGATTGAGACACCTGATATTGTAGTAAAAGTTAATCCGGAAAGATCCGACCTCGTAGAGACCCGTGAAATCGATGGCAGACGTTGTCTTGTCATCGCGATTGACGACCATCTTGAGGTAAATGGCATCGAAGTCCGTTAAAATGTAGTTAAAAACAGAAAGTTTTTCTAAACTTTCTGTTTTTTATTTGCGTATTCCCCCGAGTTTCTGTATAATTGTATACTATATAGATACCAGTGTCATAAATCTATTTTCATTTTGTGCTTGCACAAAAATGAAAGTTAGATTTCATGACATGCCCAGATATGAGCCTAGAAGCGTGGCGTAAGCTGCGCGATATGCGAATATCTGATAGAATTGCGAGAGTGTACAGCACGCAGCAATTCGTATGGTATCAAAAAATTAGAATTTATCGAAAGGAAGAGTAGTTATGGAGAAAAACACAAACAAAAAAAGTGCCAGTGCTCTCATTGGTGCAGCATTTCTTATGGCAACCTCTGCAATTGGTCCTGGATTCCTTACACAGACCGGACAGTTCACAGGAAACCTCAAAGGAAGCTTTGGCTTCGTAATCTTAGTATCAGTTATTTTAGCAGCAATCGTTCAGCTTAACGTATGGAGAGTCTTATGCGTATCCGGTATGCGTGGTCAGGACGTTGCTAACAAAGTCCTGCCAGGTCTTGGATATGTGATCGCATTCCTCGTTGTAGCCGGCGGACTTGTATTCAACATTGGTAACGTTGGCGGCGGTGCCCTCGGATTCAACAGCTTGCTTGGCATCCCGACTACATATGGCTGCTTCCTCGCAGGAGCAATCGCGATCTGTGTATTCCTTTACAAAAATGCATTAGATGCAATGGACACACTGACAAAAATTCTTGGTGGTATCATGATCGTTGTTATTTTTGTTGTCATCCTGATTGTAAAACCACCAGTAGGAATGGCTGTAAAGGAAACATTTGTACCAACTGCTCCTATGGACAGTATCTTCCCTGCAATTCTGACACTTCTTGGCGGAACTGTTGGCGGATACATCACATTTGCCGGTGCACATCGTCTGATCGATGCCGGTATTACAAAAGAAGAGAATTTAAAAGAGATCACCAAGAGTTCTGTTATGGGAATCGGAATTGCAACGATCGTCCGTATCTTACTGTTCCTTGCAATCTTAGGCGTTGTTGTTGAAACTGTAACTTCCCCGGCTACAACTCTTGATGCAAGCAACCCGGCTGCCGACGCATTTTTACAGGGTGCAGGTCAGATTGGGTACCGTTTCTTCGGACTGGTACTTTTGTGTGCGGCTGTTACATCTATCATCGGATGCGCCTACACATCTGTATCTTTCCTGAAAACTTTCAGCAAGACAATTGCCAACAATGAAAAATGGTTCATCGTTGGATTTATCGCTCTTAGTACCGTTGTTATGGCTCTCATCGGACAGCCTGCAACTCTGCTCGTATTAGCAGGTGCCCTCAACGGACTGATCCTTCCTATTACATTGGGAGTATGTCTGATCGCATCTCAGAAGAAGTCTATCATGGGCGAGAACTACAAACACCCGATCGTGCTTCTGATCCTTGGAATTATTGTAGTTGTAATCTCTGCATACCTTGGAATCACTTCCCTTGGAAAGCTGAGCACACTGTTCGGATAAGGAGATGTTTTTTATGGAAGAAATGAAAATCCACACAGCCGGTGACTCTTCTGTCCTGATTGAATTCGGACAGGAGATCTCCCCGGAGATCAATGCAAAAATTACGGCCTTCGTCCATCTGATGAAGGCCCAGCATGTTGAGGGAGTCAAAGATATGATTCCTGCATTTACAAGTCTTCTGATCAACTATGATCCAAGAGTTGTAAATTACAGCGCATTAAAAGAGCGTCTGGAAAAGCTGTTAAAACTTGAGGTCAGCCAGGAAACCGCTCCGTCACGGATCTTTGATATTCCGGTCTGCTACGGTGGCGAATATGGACCTGACCTGGAAAATATCGCAATGCATGCCAATCTTTCTACTCAGGAAGTAATTGATATCCACAGCAGTGAAGACTATCTGATCTACATGCTCGGATTCCTTCCTGGATTTTCTTATCTTGGGGGACTGGACAAACGGATCCACACACCAAGACTTGCAAATCCGCGTATTAAGATTCCGGCAGGAAGCGTCGGCATCGGTGGTTCCCAGACTGGGATCTATCCGCTTGACTCCCCTGGAGGCTGGCAGCTTCTAGGACTGACTCCGGTAAAGACTTATGATCCGAACCGCGAGATTCCAATCCTTTTCGAAGCCGGTGATTATATTCATTTTGTACCGGTCACAGAAAAAGATTTTCTTGAGATTAAAGAACAGGTGAATCAGGGAACTTACGAGTGTGTGATTCGCCAGAAAGGAGTGTAATATGGGAATTCGCATTTTAAAAGGCGGAATGCTTACAACTGTACAGGACAGTGGGCGCCCGGGCTATCAGAGCCAGGGGTTCGGCGTATCTGGTGTTATGGACCGCCGCTCCTTCAAAATTGCCAATCTTCTTCTGGATAATCCGGAAAATGAAGCAGTTCTCGAATTCACTCTTCTTGGACCAACACTGGAATTTACTTCCGAGACGATAATCGCTATCACGGGAGGTGATTTTCAGCCACAGGTCAACGGAAAGCCTGTGAAAATGTATACGGCGCTCTATATGCACCGTGGAGATATTCTCTCATTTCGTGGCTGCCGTACCGGAAGCCGCGG
>OGXL01001665.1_pt1 | contig 17851 bp, 8 predicted proteins | sample 1576311 | NCBI WGS metagenome assembly OGXL01 (sample SAMEA3541564, study PRJEB24748) | human gut metagenome | biome: human gut; feature: human-associated habitat; material: faeces | place: China | collected 2012 | reverse complement strand
ACGCCCTTGCGAAGCTTGCCGGTTCCGGGAAGTCCGTATGCCGCAATCGGGACATTATCGCCGACTATTTCGGCCGACGCGGGTTCAACCTCGTTTATATCCATACCGAGCGCACTTATGACGGACGCCTGCATCTGATGCGTGTGAATTACGAAATTAACCTCGGGGCGAAGACGATATGCCTCGGCATGAATGCCCTTTTCGGAGGACGGCTTAATGTCACCCTCATAGCTGCAATCGTCGATATTAACAACTACTATTTCGTCGGGAGTAAGAGTTTCATAGGGACGTCCGCTCGGAGTAATAACGAATCTCTTATCGTCTACTCTGCATGAAATATTACCCCATGTTCTCGCGATAAGGCCGTATTCAACAACCTCTATACCGGCTTTAATGACGAGCTGTTTTGCTTCCATTATATCCATTGTATTCACCTCTTCGTTATTTATAACAAAGCGGGACAGACGGAAAACCCGTCCGCCCCGTTTTCTTGGGATTAAATTCAGTCAGCTTTAACAGCGACGTTTTCAAATACTCTGTCGAAGCAAGCAAGAGCCTGATCGATCATCTTAGGAGTATAAGCGGCTGAAGTATAAAGACGGCTGCCTGCGAGAGTTACAAGACCCTCTGCCATATAAGCTGCGCCCATATGCTCCATTTCCTTCTGTCTTATGCCGGTCTCGCCGAGAATTGCCGGGATTTCCCACGGTTTCTTCCAGTTAATCTGATAGTGCATTGTGCCGACTGTCTCAAGGTGGCAGATAGAGCCGGTGTTCCAAACTACGAAGGGAAGACCGTGCTTCTTAACGAGCTCTTTAAGACCCGCACAAATTCTGTCGCCCATCTGCCCTGCCTTCTGGCAAGCGTTTGTTCTTTCGATTTCTTCAAGAGTGAAGTAACCTGCGCAGCATGAAAGCGGGTTAGCGGTCATTGTGCCGCCGACAAGAGCCTTGTGGATCTTCTTACCGCTCGAATCAAGGCCTGCACCGAGATACTTCATGTACTCTCTCTTACCGCCGATGCCGCCTGCACCCGGATAACCGCCTGCAATAACTTTACCGAATATGGTAAGGTCGGGCGATACGCCGAAGTAACCTTGAGCACCTGCCATACCGATACGGAAGCCTGTAACAACCTCATCGAATACGAGGAGTGCGCCGTATTTGCGGCAAAGACGCTCAACGCCTTTAACATATTCAACGGTGATGGGGGTAGTACCGCTCTCGGGGCCTACCGGCTCCATATAAACGGCTGCTGTGCCGCCGCGGAACTGGTTGAGTCTGAGCTTTTTCTCAAGATCGTCAAGATCGTTCGGAGTAGTCTCCTGAATGAACATGAAGCAGTTGAGCGGAACACCGTGAGCCTGTGTGAACTTGGTGCCGTTTACGCGGATACCGTAAGCCATCTGATCTGACCAGCCGTGGTAAGCGCCGCCCATCTTTATGATGTTCTTATGCTTTGTAGCAAGTCTCGCGATACGAGCCGCACCCATGCAAGCCTCGGTGCCCGAGCCCATCATACGGAACATATCAACGGTTTCAACGCTGTCGGAAATCTTTTTGGCGAGCTTGTACTCAAACTCGTGGAAAAGTCCGGTTGAGGGACCGCAAGTATTAAGGAGGTCGATGACCTGCTCACGAACAGCTTTCGGGTTGGAGCCGAGAACAGTCGGGCCGCCTGCCTGAAGGAAGTCAAAATACTTGTTGCCGTCAACGTCATAGAGATATGCACCCTCTGCCTTTGTGAAAACAAGCGGGAAGGGATAGTTGAAAGCAAGGTTATGCTGAACGCCGCCGGGGATTATCTGGCGAGCTTCCTCAATCTGTGCTTTTGATTTGAGGCACTTTTTGTTGTAATACTCATCCTCGTATTTTTTAAGAGCCTCCGGCTTGATGGTGTAAATCGGCTTTTTAATAAGCTCATCAAGCTCTTTGTTGACTGCAACAGCGTCATTGTACTCCGAAATTGCAAATCTTGTGTCCATATCGTGACCTCCGTTTAATAAAATTAACGAAACGGTGCTGCGCAAAAGCGGCGCACCATAGATAACCACGTGTAGTGAATTACCGTTCACTTGTAATTATAGCACAAAAAAGACTCTTGTCAACGCAAAAATACGACGCGGCAAACAAATCGAACTCAAAATTGCGGACGTTTAGATGTTTTTTAACTATTATTTGAATTTGTTAAACTAAACAGCCGCGAATTTGAAAAAATGACGAATACATCTGTGGGGTGTAAATGAGCAACTACACAATATATTGATGATTACTCCGTCAAAATAAATAATCGATGTGTTAATTATTCGTCAATCTGCCGAAATTTCGAAATTGCGGCAAAAATCGCGGATTTTTTGCATAAATGTCTCTTTCGACTGCCGAATTTGCATTGCAGCCGCTTTCAGGCTCCATCAAATAGGGTGATTCCCCACGGTGTGGGGAAATGTCTCGTAGTGACAAAGGGACTCTCTCCCGTCAGGAGCTGGCTGTGAGCAACGCGAACAGACTGAGGGATTATTCAGGCTCCCTTGTAAAGGGAGCTGGCTACGAACGTAGTGAGTAGACTGAGGGATTTAATAGGCTCCCTTGTAAGGGGTGATTCCCCACGGTGTGGGGAAATGTCGCGGAGCGACAAAGGGGACGGGCTCCCGTCAGGAGCTGGCTGTGAGCAACGTGAACAGACTGAGGGATTAAAAAACAAAATACTACCTATTTAAAACTCATACACCCCCACAAAATCCCTCCGAGTTGCCTTCGGCAACCCACCTCCCTTTTCAAGGGAGGCAAAAAGCGAATTAAAAGGTCACGCACATTCTTTTTAAATTCCGTAAATTCCTATGAAATCCCTCCGGCTTGCCTTCGGCAACCCACCTCCCTTTTCAAGGGAGGCAAAAAGCTTCCAAACTGCTTTGGCGAGGCTTGCTCTCTGCAAGGGAGGCTGAAAAGTAAAAAGACGAAAACTGAAGTGGAAAACGAATAGTGAAAAGGGCGGGCAGGGGTGTGTGGAAAGCTCCTCATATGACACACAAAAAAAGAATAGGCATACAGCACCTAAATTAAGTACAAAAACAGAATAGGCACACGATATCAGAATGGGGTACAGAAACGGAATGGTGCACAAAATGCAAAACAGGGCACAAAAAAACAGAGCAAGGCGAACCTTGCTCTGCTTATGATTGTTAATAAATCGGATCGATTGCTACGTGAGCGTCAGATCTCAACCCAACCCGAGTCGCCGCCCTCTACGGGGCCGGTGCCTATGGAGATTGTGATGATATCATCAAGCTCGTATGCAGAAACATCGAAATCCGGTGTTTGATAAACCTGTTTCATTGAGATTTAATCTCCTTTCAAGATATAATAATAAAATTTAATGTCGGAACGGAATATTCAGTTTTGAACAGCCGAACCGATAGTAAAGTTTCGCTGTGGTTTCTTGGTAAAATTCAATTACTGAGCTTTCCAAGCAGCAACAGCAGCATCATATCCTGAAGCAACTTTAGCAGTTACAGCTGCGGAATACCAAACGTAATGATCGGCAGTACCGTCATTGTAGCATACGTAAGCGATGCAGTCAATATCAGTTGCCTGAGAAGCATGAGAGATATTCTTAATGATTGCGCCGAAGTATGCATCGGAAGAAGCATTTGCCTGACTTACATAGTCGGTAGAAGCAGCCTTCCAAGCTGACGGAAGTGCGGTACCTTTTTCAACTGCTGCCTTAGCATCAGCTGCATCGGCAGCGCCTGTGTTGGCAGCAATGAAGCCAACGCTCTTAATTTTATTGCCGTTTGAGTTCATAGCAGCGAAGTCAGCAGCTGTGATAACCGAAGTAAGTCTGAACTGGAAGAGATCATCCGGAGCAGTTGTCTTATCGCCTGTGAACTTAACCTGAGTCTTATACTTAGCTACAGCATAAGACGGAGCTGACGGCATGTTAGCCATAATGTTAGCTCTTGTAGTATCAATGCTTGCCTGAGGAACATAAGTAGCTACAGTAGAACCTGTTGTCTGCTTAATGTACTGAGCCTTTGAACCACTTGCATCGGAAATCAATATGTTTTTGTTACCAGCAGCAAGAGCAGCTGCATCACCGGTAACATTGAAAACGATGCTAAACTGAACAACTGAAACGCCATCAGCTTCTTCAGTAACTTTATATCCGGTTTTTGCCGAATGACCTTTTGTTGTGTCGCCATTAACAACCTGAAGGACGCAGCTGTTATACAGAGCTTTTTCTTCCTCTGTCATTGTCGAGTTGGCCATTGTCAATGAAGCAAATGTCGGGTTAACTGTCGGTTTTGTTGTCTCTTTTGCATATTCAGCCCAGTCACCATGAAACGTACGAGTTGTAAGGTCGGGCGTATAAACCGTGTTATCAAAGAGGATAGCGAGACGCATATCACTCATAAGTTGGTTATAGTCAGACATATCTAAAGCGATTGTAACAGTAACTTTTGCGCCTGGAACAATCTCTTTCTCGGTTTTATCCGCCTTAACGACAAAACCGAAAGTCTTACCATCAGTCAAAGCCGACGAGCTCATAACCATCATGCTTAAGGCCATTACTACAACAAGAGCCACACTTAAAATTTTTCTCATCTTAAGCATAAATTAATCTCCTATTTGTAAATATATAATTGTTTTGCAGTGATGACAATTACCACGCAGAATTGAAAGCTTCAGCGAGTACATTCTGATCGCTAAGCAATTCAACGAACTGGTCATGTAATTCTATTGCACCTGCGTCAGCAGAGTCAATAGCACTGTCGCCGTTTACTTCAGCAGCGTAATAAGGAGCTGTATCTTCGTCCAAAAGTTCAACGAACTGGTCATGCAATTCAACTGCAGCAGCGTCAGCTGAGTCAACTGCACCGTCGCCGTTTACATCGCCGAAGTAAATGAATACATAGGTTGCAACTACTTCGCCGCTGTCATTTTTAAGAAGGATGGTAGCTCCGGTAGTTATATTGCCCTGATCGTTGGCAACTACTTCAATAGAACCTGCTTTTGTAGTAACATAATCCTCAATGTTTTCGCCATTAAGGGTGTCTATACCGAATACACAGCCGGCATAATCGCCCGAACCTGTGCAAAGGTTTGTTCTGATTACGGTACCGTAATCTGCACCTTTTTCGGTAAGGATAAGTTCCGGATCAGCTGCAGCAGCAGCCTTCATTACCGGGAAAGTAAGTTTCTGACCTGTGGTATAAACCGTTGAGGTTACATCAGAGGTCTTGTAGGAACCTACATAGAGTTTACCGCCGAGATTGGTCATTGTTTTCTGATCGTTAAGCACACCGAAAGCGGCCGCAGTATCGGAAATGGCCTTAGAAGCGGTAAAGGTGAGGGTCGAAAGTACGACGCCGTTTGCCTTCTGAGCAACAGCTCCGCCGGCAGCCTGCGGTAATACGCCGACATAGACACAAGTCTTGCCGCCCGCAGCAGCATCATTTACGACCGTCTTTGTTGCATCGCCTGCACCGAACAGCGTTGAAGCGGTTGTGCCGCTTACAAACTTAACAGCACTGCTGTCATACTGAACAGGAACAGAAACCGTTGCAGCATAATAATCTGTAGTTAATTTTACGGTAACCTTGACCGTTTCGCCTGCGCTGTAAGACGCCTTGTCAAACGATAAAGCGATAGTGCCGTTTTCTGCGACACCGGTATTATCATTTGCGAAAACGCCGACTGCAAGCACGCCAAGGAGCATAACTACAGATACAATAAGGCTAATAGCCTTTTTTGCCTTGGTCATTTTTTGCCTCCTTCTATTCTTAATCAATATTAAATATACACTTTTGAGAGCACAATGTCAATAATTTGTGAATAAAAATGGCACGCCGAAAGAAAATATCCCTTACGCTATCACAAATAAAGTTATTTCCTTGCGGGCTTACAAGCTTTGTACCGTTTTTTCACAAAACTATTCCGCCGCACTTTTAAAGTATATGCTCTAATCTTTTTAAGAATATCCCATTACATACGCCCTTGTGGGGGAGAAAACTCCCCCACCGGGTTTTAACTTAAGTAATTAAAGGAAATTACTTCTGAGCGATTGCAGTTCCGCCGTAAGCAGCGTCAACTACAAGGCCGTAGTTAGCGAGGTCAACCTTACCGGTAGCAAGGCCGCCTGCAGTCTTATAAGCGCCTGTGAGAGCAGCTTTGTTGTTGATTGCGAGGTCCATGGAGGAAGCATCGAATCCGTCAACAACACCGTCGCCGTTTACATCGCCGTAGATAACGACTGTGTAGATAGCAACCGGAGCACCGCTCGACTTAAGGCTGAGTGTTGCGGTAGCGCCTGTACCATAGAGGCCTGCAGCGTTAGCGGCAACATTAAGAGTTGTAGCCGAAGAATCCTTAGCCGTTACTCTTGCGAGTATGTCGCCGGCAGTAGCGAGCGAGCCGGGTGTTACGCCGGTGATGAGAGAAGCGTTCTCTGTTACGGAAACGCCCTCATTTGAACCCGCTGTGGTGGGAACTGCTACGTACTTGCATACGAACGGAGCCATAGCATTCTTGAGGTTTGTGATAACAGCGTCAATCTGAGCTGCTACAACATTTGAATAGAAGCGGTCATTTGCAGCATAGTTTTCAGCGGAGCCGCTGTAAAGGTTTGCTGTGTTGCCCTTCTCATCGGTGTACTCATAGCCGAGTACGGAAATGAGCTTAGCATAAGCTTCGGTCTTTGAAAGGCCGTCAGCCTTTGATGCGTCAAATGTATATGCACTGTTTTCAGTGAATATTGACTTAGCCTGAGCTATAACTGCCTCAAGCTCGGTGTAAGCACCTGCCTCGAGGGCAGAAGCCGATTTCGGCATAAGAGCGCGCTGAGCGATTTCAAGCTCATACTTAACATCGAATACCTCGGACTGAAGAGCATTTGCGTTGGCATTTAATGCCTCGGCAGCTGCAAGAGCCTTGGTGTATCTTGCATAAGAGCCTGCTGTGTAATCAGCCTCTTTGTAGCCCTGAGCCTTAGCCGCAGCAATTTCTTTAGCAAGGAACTGCTTTTCGGTTTTAACCGCAGCGCTCTTCAGGAAGCTTGCATACCAAGCAATGTTCTTAGCGCTGTTAAGGACTTCAAGCTCTGAATAACTGGGAGCCTTGTAAGCCTTTACGGCATCCATATAAGCGTTCTGAGCTTCGGTTGAAGGAGCCTTCATGGAAGCTACGATAGCACTCTTATATGTAGCGTTTGCCTTGTTGGCAATAGCAGTAATTTCAGCCTCTGAAAGTGAGCTGCCGTCAATGTACTTTTCGGGAGCTACGGGGCCCTTGTAAGCGTCAATGATAGCGTTGCCGGCTTTCATTGCCTTTTCGTAAGCCCAATAAGCATAGAGGTCGAAGTTCTGATAGTTGATGTCGCCGGCAGCCTTAAGAGCATCCTCAATGGGAGCCGGTGTAACGGTTGCTGAACCGCTTGCAGGTGTTGTGCTTGCTGTATCAAGAGCCTTAGCGGCGGTTTCAAGAGCGGTTACGGCTGCAGTGAGATTGTCGTCACTGTAATTGCCGATGTTAGCCTTCTTGAACGGGCCGTAAGCGAGCTTAGCAGCAGCGGTAAGAGCTGTCCAGTAAGTTTTCCAAGCCTCTGCCGGATACTTAGAAGAATCGCGGTTAGCCTTGAACTCGCTGTCAACGGCATTCTTAACATTGGTGCCGTTGTAATAATAGAGTGTGCCGAGAGGAGCAGACATATCAAGTGTTCTGGTTCTGTTCCTATGCGAACCGGATACAGTTACAGCTTGATTACCGAGATCGTATGTGGCACCCGAGGGAACCGTCGCTGCGTCAACATCAGATTTAAGTCTGAGCGGGTTAACGGTAACAATGTTACCGGTATAACTATCATCATCCTTCACATACTTAAGGAAGGTCTTATTTACAAGCGCCTCGGCCTGACCCGAGGACTCAAAGTAATTTGCGTCAAAGCCGGAAATAGAACCCTTGGTGAACTTGCAATCAGTATCTCTTGTATTGGTCCAAGTTACGGCAATGTTTGAAATAGCAGAAGCAAGAGCCGACGGATTTGTTACGAGGCAGTCGGTGGTGGTTGCGCCTTTCATTTTAACGTAATCAACAGCTAAGTATGTAGCTTTCTTCTCACCAGAATCCCAAGGGGAGCCGACGGTATCGGCTGTATCGTTGGTTGCATACTCAAAGGTAGTGGAAGTAATGTCGCCGTCGTAAGCAGTACCGTCCTTGAAGGTGAAGCTGTAAACAGCGGTTACCTTTACAAGGCTGTCTGTGTGAACTGCCGCGTTAAGAGTAACATCTTTGCTCTCATACGGTGAAAGTGGTTTCTTGTCGGCGGCGGTGAGCATTTCGGTGCCGTTAACGGTAACAGACTTAAGAGTGAGCATATAAGGATGATCATATGTATCGCCGTGCTTTAAGAGCATACCTGCAGATGCGTTTGTTACCTTAAGAGTAGTATTCATCTGGCCGTTTGTAAGCTGTACATAGTTAAGTGTACCCTTATCTATTGTAAGCTTAGGCTCAGCATAGGACTGAGCGTTAGTAGTCCAGCCGAGGAAGAAGTTTACGAACGGAAGAGCTACGTCAAGAAGACCGCCTGTTTTAACGGCATAGGCAATACCTGAAATCAATTTCTCTGCGAGGTCTGCAATAGAGCTCTTCTGAAGAATAGCGTCAATTGAATTGTAAGAATCGGCGATAAGAGCGGTGTTGCCGCATACCTTGCCGAGAACCTTGTTAAGGAGTTCTCTTACGATTCTGAATACTGCGGGATACATAGCCTCGGTTCTGAGAGTGCTGTTAGCAGGAATATTGAGTATGCCCGTAACGCTGTTTGTACCGAGGAGCTTGCTTACGTCAAGGTTGAGAAGTCTGTCGATAATGTCTTCTCTGAGAACAGTCTCAAGGAAGGTCTTACCGTCAGCAGCGGTTTCGTTGATTATCTTCTCAACAGGAAGAACGTCGCGGATAATCTTGTCGAGCTTAACCCACGGATCCTGTGCGGTAGCAAGGTCGAGGTCAAGGTCGCCGGTGTTGATGAGCTTCTGGAACTTCCAGCACCACTCGTTGTCAGAGGTGAGAGCCCAGTCGATTATCCAGTCAATGGTCTTTTCCCAAGCGCGTGTGTTCTTTTCGAAGTCCGCAAGCTTATAAGTCTTGGAGGCTTCAAATTGGTAGCCGCCAGCCTTATCGGAGCCGAGGTCGGCAAGCTTGGAGAGATACTTCATACCGATGTCGGTGCCCATGGTAAAGATAACATCGAGCCAATAGCCGCTGTCCTTACCCTTTACGAGGGTCTTCGAGTTGTAATCGGCATAAATAAGTGCGTCATAGTTGTAAGTCGGAACGAACTGAGTTGCAAGCTCACGAATTACGCAAGCGAGAAGAGCGGTTACGTTCTGTCCCTTGAGCTCGGCAGCCGACGGGAGAATTATCTGAGGCATAAGAGCCTTAACGCCGATTGCGCCGAGAGCGGTAACAACATCCTGATTGGAAGCGGACTTATCTACAACTGTGTCATAGTAGCCTGCATAAACAGTCTCATAGCCGGTACCGAAGAGATACTCGGGGTTATAAGCTGCTACATACTGAAGAGCCTTGCGAAGATTGGGAATGAGCTTTGTATTATCGCCCTTTGTCCAATTGATTGCAGCCTTTGCAGTATCCGAAAGCATTGTGTCGATTGCCTTGCCGACAAAATCGTTGAGTGCCGCAAGAACGGTGGTATAACCCGCTGCCGAAGCAGTAACGGAGCCGTTGTTTGCAGCTGTGGGCATAAACTCGTCAACGAAATCACCGGAGATGGTGTAGTTCCAGTTAATGAGCTTAGCGAACGAATTAGCGGTGGACATATCAAACTTGAGCCAGGTCTCTGTGAGACCGTCTTTGCTGACAAGGCGATAATAGCCGTTGCCGTCGGAGCCTATTGTGAAGTCCGACCACTCCCAGTTGTATGTGCCGGCAGCCTTAGAATAGAATGCCTTTACATCTGACGGAAGCTTAGCGAGAACAGCGGTGGCCTCTGAAGCCTTGCCGCCGAAGAGCTCGGTCTTTTCAGCGCCGAACCACTGTGCAAGAAGCATCTTAACCGAGCCGTTGAGAACAACGGGAGCAAGATCCTTAAATACATAGGGAGCTATCTGATAGAGAGCCGAAACAAAAGTATTGCTGTCAAGATTGAAGATTTCGGAAACCTTACCGCTTGTGGCAAGTGAGGGAAGGAAGTAGCTGTCCTTAACGTAATATTTTACGTTTTCGCCGGCAGCGTTAGCGTAAACATAAACGCCTGTGCCTTTGCCTTCCATATCGGTTTCTTCAGTCTTATAATACTTCTCTTCCTGAGCTACATACATCTTCTTGTCGGTATCATATTCAAATACCTCGATGTAAGCACCCTTAGAGTCTGAATCCTTAACATAATAATCGCGAAGACCTGCTTTAGCGCTTGTCGGAAGAGCAATGTGATTGCTTATGCAGTTGCCGGAAGCGTCTTCTTTATAAGAAGTATAGCTCTGCGGCTTAGACATAGCGTTGATGAGGACCTTCTTGACAAGAGTGTCGGGATTTGCGGTTGTTGTTGAATAAGTGTTGATGAGCGTCATGTCATCGTCAACTCTTGCGAACATCGGATAAACGAGGCCTTTTAACATACCCGGAAGATCCGAGAGGTACTTATTAACGCCGGAGATATCAACAAAGTTGCCGATAATGCCGACGTCGAGTTTGCCGTCGTTGATAACCTTTTTAACGAGACTTGCGTTGTCGTTAAGAAGAGTTGCAATGCCGTTGACTATGTCAAGCTGAGCGTTCTTTTCTCTTGTCATGCCCGACTTCCAGTTTTTAAGGTTAGCGTCTTTAACTATGCCGAGCAAGCCTTTGACAAGCTTAACAAGTCCGTTGTTAAGAAGAGCCTGTGCGCTGTCGATGGTTCCGCAAAGAGCATTAACCGAGCGAAGGTCGATAACAAGGCGCAAACCTGCAGTGTTAATAACATCGCCCATGTTTATGTTCGCGGCGGCAAGGGTAACATCGAGAAAGTCAAATACGACTGACATTCTCTCTTCGGTAGAGAGTCTTGTTACCGCGCCGTCCGGGCTGTATGCGTCAAGAGCGGTAAGGTTATCAGAGGTCTGATACTTCGTCTTTGCGGCAAACGCCATTACGGACATAGTTGAGAAAATCATGACAACTGCCAAGATGACACTTAACAATTTGGTAGATTTTTTCATACGTGTTTTTTCCTCCTAAAAAGATTTACATTAAAACCATGTATGCGTACCTGATTTTTTCTGCGGGCGGCACTCCCCGCAACAATTCCTCGCACAAAATCCGCTGTACTTCTGACCGCTCTTTGATTTACAAGAAAGCAAACCGATTTCGGCACGTTAACTCGGTCGGTTTCCACCGTTTCCACTTCCGTAAAAATGAATCGGTGGAAAACTGATGATACACACCCGAGCATATTACCGTAGGATGTGTATCAAAACGGGATGGAAACTGCACGGTAAATCAGCCGTGCGGCAGCGCTCCCTCAAAAAAGGGGGCACTTCGCCCTATTACACCATTCCTATGGTTAGTTAAAGTATAGAATTTTAAACGAAAAAAGTCAATAAATTGTTCACACAAATTTGATGATTTTCTGTATTGAACAAATAGAATTGTTATTTTTGGGCAAAAGTGGCAAACAAAATTGGCAATGTTGTTGTAAAATTATGAACAAATTGTTAACGTTTTCGAGTTTTGAACTTTTTGACAAGTATTGAACACGGTTTTGAACATTTTTACGGTATTTTCGGGTAAAAACAGAGGGCTTTTAGGCTCCCTCAAATAGGGTGATTCCCCACGGTGTGGGGAAATGTCGCGGAGCGACAAAAAAGGCTCCCTTGAAAAGGGTGATTCCCCACGGTGTGGGGAAATGTCACGTAGTGACAAAGGGGACTCTCTCCCGTCAGGAGCTGGACGCGAGTCCACGAGCGGACTGAGGGATTGTTCAGGCTCCCTTGTAAAGGGAGCTGTCATCGAAGATGACTGAGGGATTAAAAAGTAATGCACTTTTTTGTAATCTTTTTTGAGAAAATCCCTCCGGCTTGCCTTGACGGCAACCCACCTCCATTTACAAGGGAGGCGAATCCCTCCGGCTTGCGGCAAGTCCGCCGCACAACCACTTCGGAGTGACTGCGCGGAACTTCAAATAAAAGCGAGTGTGCGTAGCTGTGATAAAGACCGCAGCTGTTTTGAAATAGGCAAAAAAATCCCCGATCTGTCGTTAATACAGACCGGTGGACTTTTGTGATTTTAACTTTTTATCAGCCTATAACGGTTGAGCCTGCATTGTCGCTTCTGACAAAGCCTATCCAGGATTTACCGGTGTTGAGCTGAAGGTCGCTGCCGTCCTCTGCCTGAAGCTTGAGAGGAGAAGATGCGTCGCCCTTTGTCCATTTTATGTTTTCATATGTTCCGTTGGAAACATAGACGCCGCTGCCGCCCTTGAGATCCCAGTCAACGTGCTTGGACGCGTCAATGGGTCCTGTGACTCCCGTGTAGAGGATAATTACGTTTGTAACGGCCATGGTGTTGCCGTCGGCGTCCTTCATCGGGTCTGAATTCATATTGTTGTAATAGAGACCGTCGTTCGCATTGTACTTAAAGGTGTGCTTGTAGTTGCCGGAGAATACCGCAAGAACAGAGTTGCAGGCGCCGCCCGAAAGCGTTCTCTTTGACGAAGCAAAGGTAAACGGTGAGCCGTAGCCCGACTTAACGTCGGTGCGGAAGCCCTTATCCGCGATTGCCTTTAAAAGATTTTCGCCTGTTGTGTAAGCTGTGTGCTCTTTAGATACCTTTCTTGCCTTGTCGCGCGCAAAGTAACTGCCGGCTTTCATTCCGTCGATATCATCAACTTTATCTGCGGAGATTTTGTCATAAGCGAGATTGCTGCCGCCGAAATGCACATAAATGGCGTCAAATCCCTCGGCGAGCTCAACATAGTCGTGACGTGCGCTTCTTGTGGGGCCGATTTTCGGCGCCGAGGAAATGTTGGCATACATCCACATCATTCTTGTGATGCCGCCCTCAACCTCGCCCTCGACTACGATGTCGGGAGAGCAAAGGCCCCATTGCGGACGCGCTTCGGGTGAGTTCTCAACCATTACGCAAACGGGACGCTTGCCTATGCTGCTTTCGGGGAGACCCGTAAGACCGGTAAGCGGATTTACATCTGTCGCGGCGGCAGGCTCCGCTGTGGTGACCGGAGCTGACGTGTCTGTTTCAAAATCCTTTTGTTTTTTACCGCAGGCAAAAAGCATGCAGGCCGAAAGCAAAACACAAATCGCAGCCGCAGAAAGTTTAAACACGGTTTTTTTGTTCATTTCCAAAACCCCTTGAACTAAAAGTATTTATATTATTCTACCATATTTGACGATTTTTTCAATACCAAACGGCAAAAAGAGGGGAACAATCCTCGCCGCAGCTCGGCAAAAACCGTTCCCCGATTGCTGTTTATTCTTCGTTTTCAGCCGCGCGGTCGGCAATTACCTTGTCGGCAACCGGCTGCGGAGCCTGCTCATAGCGGGCAAATGAGAGAGTGTAATGTCCCCTGCCTGCCGTGACGGAGCGAAGCACCGTTGTGAAATCGCCCATCTCGGCTATCGGGACCTCGGCGGTAAGCTCCTGCATACCCTTTTCCTCCGAAGCGCCCATACCGAGCACTCTGCCGCGACGCTTTGTAACGTCGCCCATGATGTCGCCGAGGTTTTCGTCGGGCATATAGGCTGTGAGAGTGCCTATCGGCTCAAGTATGGCAACGCCTGCCTTCGGCATCGCATTTTTATATGCGAGCGAAGCGGCTGTTTTAAACGCCATTTCCGAGGAATCAACGGGGTGGTAAGAGCCGTCATAGAGCGTGGCTTTAAGACCTACCATCGGATAGCCTGCCGCGAATCCCTTTGCAACGCAGTCACGAAGCCCTTTTTCGACTGCCGGGAAGTAGTTTTTCGGAACGGCTCCGCCGACTACCGCGGTTTCGAATACGAGATCGTCGCTGTCGCACGGCTCGAATTTTATCCAAACATCGCCGAATTGGCCGTGACCGCCAGACTGCTTCTTGTGCTTGCCCTGTGCCTCTACCGGCTTTCTGATAGTCTCGCGGTATGCGACCTTCGGGAGCTCAAGCGTTACGTCTACGCCGAATTTGTTTTTAAGCTTTGAAACGATTACGTCAAGATGCTGTTCGCCGAGACCCGAGAGCACCTGTTCCCTTGTCTCCTTGTTAAGCGCAAAGGTGATTGTCGGGTCTTCCTCCATAAGCCTTGTAAGACCTGCGGCAACCTTTTCTTCCTCACCCTTTTTCGACACCTTAACAGCCATCGAAAGGCACGGCTTCGGGAAATCGACTCCGGCGAGCTTGAGTATGTTTTTCGGGTCACAGAGCGTGTCGCCCGTTTTAACGCCTGCCATTTTTGTGACAACGCCTATATCGCCTGCGATGATTGCGGGGGCGTCCTCCTGCTTTGCGCCTTTTACAAATACGATTTTACCCATTTTCTCGATTTCGCCCGTGCGGAAATTGTATGCCGCGGTGTCGGGCGCGAGCTTGCCGGAAACAACCTTGAAGAACGACATCTTGCCTACAAACGGGTCTGCTATCGTCTTGAAGCAGACGGCTGCGAGCGGACCGTTTTCGTCGCAGGGTAAAATACCCTCCTCGCCGTTTTCGTAGGTGCATTTTTCGCCTGCATAACCGAATGCACCGGGTGCGGACCACGCAAGGCCGTAAAGCAGCTGATCAACGCCTGCGCAGGTAAGACCGGATACCGCGTATACGGGGTAAATCGAGCCGTCGAAAATACCTATGCAAAGACCCTTTAATATTTCCTCCTTGGTGAATTTCTCACCCTCGAAGAATTTTTCCATAAGAGCGTCGTCGGTGGTTGCGACAGCCTCCATAAATGCCGAGGTCATCTCTTCAATAACGCTGTCCTCGGGTACGGGAACCTTGGTCGCTTTGCCGTTTTCGTCGTATGAAAACGCCATACCGGTCATAAGATTAACATAGCACTTTGTAATATTGCCCTCCATATACGGGATTATTGTCGGGCAGAGCTTGTTGCCGTAAACCTCTTTTAAGGCGTCAAAGGTCTTGTAAAAGTTTCTGTGGTCGGAATCGGTTTTGGTGACGGCAAAGAATTTCGCCGCACCCTTTTTTTCTGCGGCACGGAATGCTTTTTCCGTACCCACGTCAACGCCTGAGCCTGCCGAAGTGACTATAAGCACCGCCTCGGCGGCTCTGACTGCCTCGGCTGCACCGCCCTCAAAGTCGAAAAGACCGGGAGCATCTATAATATTGAGCTTTGTGTTATCCCATTCAAGTGCCGCTATGGCGGAAGAGACGGACGACTTGCGGCGTTTTTCCTCGGAATCAAAGTCGAGAACGGTGTTACCGTCGGCAACTCTGCCGAGTCTGTCCGAAGCGCCGGCTATGTAAAGCATAGCTTCGCACAGCGTTGTTTTGCCCTTTCCGCCGTGGCCGAGCACGGCAATATTACGTATGTTGTTTGAAGTGTATGCTTTCACAGGAAATTCCTCCTAAAATAGATGTTACTGTCCTTTTATGTATTATTCATAATAGTTAGAGCCAGTATGGTGAAATTATAGCATAATTGCCCAATAATAGCAATTACTATTTTATAAAATTATAAGAAATGTTAATTTCCTCGTTTTCTTGCTTTTTTTGCATTAAATAAGTATAATAATATGAATGAAATTTTGGAGGTAAAAAATGTCTGACGATAAGTTTTCGCGCTTTAGAGAGCAATATAAGACCTTTACCTATGAGGATTATCACATTACAAAAGATGATAAATATATAACCGTTTCGTTTGATTTCAAAATAGACGGGCTTTGCGAATTTCACCCAAAAACCGAAATTGAGCTGACCGGGCTTGATATTTTGAACGATTTTTCGTCTCCCACGGCTCAAAACATCGTGTTTTCACTCGGCATGGTGGAGCTTGTCAGCTATTGGAAAATCGCTTGTCCCGAAAGAGTGGAAATTAAGTGCGGTTTTTTGAACGACAGGCAAAAGGAGTTTTGGAAGCAGCTCTATTTCGGCGGTTTATCCGAATTTTTCTATATAAACGGCATAGAGACTGATAAGGACTCGTTTATGACAATAGAATGTGACGAAGCGAAGGATGATATTGCTCCGATTTGCTATAAAACCGCCGGTATCAACCTTATTCCCGTCGGCGGCGGAAAGGACAGCGCCGTTACGGCAGAGCTTTTAAAGCCGTTCGGGAAAAGAAATAAGTTTTTCACGGTCAACGACCAGGCGGCGCGCACCGAAACCGTCATTGCCGCAGGCTACGGCGAGGACGATATTATAAAGACATATCGCGCGATAGATAAAAACTTACTGGAACTTAACAAAAAGGGATTTTTGAACGGTCACACGCCGTTTTCGGCAATCGTTGCTTTCCTCTCGCTGTATTGCGCCTATCTCATAGGCGGCGAATATATTGTTCTCTCGAATGAATCAAGCGCAAATTCCGGAAACATCGAGGGCAGAGAGGTCAATCACCAGTATTCAAAGTCATATAGATTTGAAAACGATTTCACCGAGTATGTCGGCGAAAATCTGCTTTCGGGTATACGCTATTTCAGCCTTTTACGGCCGTTTTCGGAATTGCAGATTGCAAAACAGTTTGCGCTTTTGCCGCAGTATCACAAGGTTTTCCGCAGCTGCAACCGCGGCAGTAAGAAAAATATATGGTGCTGTAAGTGTGCCAAGTGCCTTTTTGTTTATTCGATATTATCGCCGTTTTTGCCTCTTTCGACTCTCTCTGATGTTTTCGGCAGCGAGATGCTGTCAGACGAGAGTTTAAAGGATATTTTCGACGGACTTGTGGGCTTCACCCCGGTAAAGCCGTTTGAGTGCGTCGGTACGGTAAGCGAGATAAATTATGCCCTTATGCTCACGGCTCAGCGGTTCATAAAGGAAAATAAAAAGATGCCTTATTTACTCGATTATTTTTACAAAAGAGCGGACAAGAGCGTCTTAGACAAAAATTTACTAAACGAATATAACCCCGTAAACAATGTTCCCGACGACTTTTTGTTTGCTGTTAAGGAGATGTATGAAAATGTATCAGAGTGCGGCTTCGATGTTCAAAAATAAAAAGGTGCTTATTCTCGGCTTCGGCAGAGAGGGTATGTCAACATATCGGTTTTTAAGGAATATGTACCCGGATATGCACCTGACAATTGCCGATAAAAATGAGATAAAGCTCGACGACAAAAACGTCACGCTCATTTGTAAATTAGAGATAGTGGCTTTTTGCAACAAAGATTTCGGGAAGGTATAGCCCAATACCACATTCTTCAATCTCAAGAACGAGCCATCCTCTACGTAATATGAACTAGGAACTGCACCACTCCAAGAGTCCTTTGAGTCAAGGATTGGTAATATCGCCTTTGAGTTATCCGCACCTGGCCTCCACGACAAATCTCTCATACGAGTAGAACGGTTTCCCCCAAACAATGGGAAATCCGTAAAGTACTTTGTGTTATTAAATATGTCATTTCCAATCGTAGAATACCAAAACATCGTGAAATCCCAGTTCTTCCATGTAGCGGAAGCATTTAAACTCAAGATCAAGTCTGGATGAGGACTACCGATGAACGTACGATCTTCACCATTAACTTTACCATCGCCATTGCGATCCTCGAACTTGAACTTACCAACCATCTGCTCTGGTTTCAACTCTTCTTTACTGCTTATACCATAAGGCAGTGGTGAGTTCTTAACATCATCAGCAGACTCATAGAAACCAATTATATTATAGCCAAAGAAAGAAGATATAGGTTGTCCTTTC
>OGXL01001658.1_pt1 | contig 17908 bp, 15 predicted proteins | sample 1576311 | NCBI WGS metagenome assembly OGXL01 (sample SAMEA3541564, study PRJEB24748) | human gut metagenome | biome: human gut; feature: human-associated habitat; material: faeces | place: China | collected 2012 | reverse complement strand
GCCCACGACATTCGCACGCCGCTCACCTCGGTGCTGGGCTATTTGGATCTGCTGCGCGAGAGCGATGACGTGCCCCGCGACACCTTGCGGAAATACGCCGGCATCGCCTACGACAAGGCCGAGCGCCTGGAATCCCTCATCAACGAGTTCTTCGAGATCACCCGCTACAACCTGTCGGCCATCCCCATCGAGCGCGAAACCGTGGGCGTGCGCCTGTTCTGCCAGCAAGTGGCCGAGGCGTTCTTCCCCGAGGCCTCGGCCCGGGGCATCCGCATCTCGGTGGACGTCGGCGCTGCCGACCAGTTCTTCGTGGACCCCGACAAGCTGGCCCGGGCGCTCGGCAACGTGCTGCGCAACGCCGTGGCCTACGCCGACGCGAACTCGGTCATCGCCCTGACGGCACGCCAGGATGCGCGGTTCACCACCATCACCGTGGCCAACCGCGGCCGTGAAATTTCCCAAGCCCACCTGGAGAGCATCTTCGAGAATTCTGCGGATCCATGCCTGCTGCCAGTGCCTGAATCGGATGAATGATATCCACTCCGGCTTCGATCAGAAACGGAATTGCTTCCACAATAGAACCACAGGAATGATAAACAACCTTAACCCCATAGCTGTGTGCTACTTCAACCAGTTTTTTAGCTCCCGGAATCACAAATTCCTTTACCAGCTTCGGACTGATCATCAGACCTCTCTGACTTCCCATATCATTACCGATCAGAATTGCCTGAACTTTGCCTTTGGTAGCTTCCAGGAAAATTTTTAATGCTTTTACATAAAAATCAACAATACGGTCATCTACATAATGAACCATTTCCGGATCAGAAATCATATTCATCAGACAGTTTTCCATTCCAAATGCTGCACATGTATCCTGGAAATGGCATGCCCACAACATTCCCATGACGACCTTGTCTTCCGGAGCTTCGTCTACCAGACGGCGGCATTCTTCTGGATCAATATAAAGTGCTGGATCCGGCCATTCAAAATTAACTGCTTCGATATCTTCAATATCTTCGCACTGTGCAAAACATCCTTCTGCCGTCAGTGTTCTGTGCTCTGTATCAATATCACTTCCGTTCATATACCAGTCAAACGCCGCAAAAATCGCAGAACAGGTAGGTGATTTGTAAGGAATTTCTACTGCATAGAAATCATCTCCGCATACTTTCTTCAATTCTTTAATATTGTCTACGTGATAGTATTCACATAATGCAGGCACTGCCTCCGGTGTTGGATCTCCCAGCCAGCATGCCGGTCTGTCGACAGGTTTTCTCTCTACAGTTGCATAAAATCTCTCTCTGCTGTTCATATCATCATCCTCTTTTTCTATTTTTTATATTTCATTGCTGTTTTTTTAATTTTTATCTCTCTCCTGTTTTCAGTCCAGATGATAAATTTCTTCCATATCTGACCAGAATTCACCTTCTGCACGATCTTCTAATGGCTGCATCAGTGGTTTTACTACATCCCACCATCTTTGAGTAGCCGGATCTGCTGCCATCTTTGCCATATCTGCGTCAAAATCTTCGCCTTCATATTCGAAATAAGCAAACAGGTAATCGCCTCTACTGAAAATAGAGTAGTTTTTGAGTCCACATTCTTTAATCATTTCATTGACACCCTGCATTGGATTTGCATGCCATTTCTTATAATCAGCCAGTCCATCCGGTTTTGCTTTTATTATCTGTCCAAATCTTCGTACCATAAATTCCTCCTCCATTTCTTTCCGGCATATCTGACAGGAATCACCACCGTCCCTGTACGTCTTTTCTTATCTATTAAAGATTATAAAAAAAAGCGATAAAAATATGAATTCAATATTTTCATCGCTTTAGTCCTTTTTTTCATTTGTTTATATTTTTTATTCAAAGAACATGGCGTCCATATAGAAATCATTAAATACCTTATCCGTTGACAGTGCAATTTCTTCCGACACTTTCACCAGGCTGGACACTCTTTCTTCCACATCTGCTTCACACAGATATTTCCCGGCTCCACCAAGCGAGCTGTTTCCAACTGCTTCAATGTGTCCTTCAAATTCTTCCGGAAACATACCGATTGCAATTGCCTTATCTGTATCAAGCTTATAGCCAAATCCTCCTGCAACATACACTTTGGAAATTTCTGTTTTATTGATTCCATAGCGACACGCCAGAGTCTCTGCTCCCGCCCGGATCGCCGCCTTGGCAAGCTGGATTTCACGCATATCCTTCTGTGTAAAAAGAATCATCCTGTTATCTTTTGTTTCAGCCAGCGGATATCCTTCATCAAAATATTCATCTTCAAGCCGTCCGGTCTCATCAATCAGTTCCTCTTTCAGAAGTTCAGCAGCAGTCTCCACTACACCAGTGCCACAGATACCCACCGGAGGGGCATTTTTTATCGTTCCAACTTCAGCCTTATTCTCTTCGATATGCACAGTGCAGATTGCCCCCGGAATACTTCCTGTTCCCCAGGTAATATTCCCTCCTTCAAAAGCTGGTCCTGCGGCAGTGGATGTCACCAGAATCCTGTCTTTATTGCCAATTGCCATTTCTCCATTCGTTCCAAGATCGATCAGCATACAAACTTCTTCTTTTCTGTCAAAATCACATGCAAACAGACCTGATACGATATCTCCACCTACATAAGCAGAAATTCCCGGCAGAATCTGAACCTCTGCATCCATCTCTTTCATTCCGAGGATTTCCTCTGCATTTCCACGGATCAGACCGATATTTACCGGTGTAAATGGATAGACACCAAGGCTGGAACAGTCATAGCCCATCAGAAGATGTATCATTGTCGTATTTCCACTGATCACAATATTTTTGATTTCTGTCAGGGCAAGTTCATTTTCTTTTACAAGTTGTTTCAGGCCTTTTTCAAGGTCATCACGGATACATTTCTGAAGTTCTTCCTTCCTGCCTTCTGTTGATGCCTGGATACGTGAGATAACATCTGCACCATATGCTCTCTGACTGTTAATAAAAGCAGCTTTTCCCAATACTTTATGGCTGTCTTTTCCGATGAGTTCCATTGCTATCGTCGTCGTTCCGATATCAACTGCTACTTCGTATCCATTTTCCCTGACTGCGGTTATCTTTCCTGCATTGCCTTCTTCACCGTAATCCTCTTCCGATAGAGTGCCCGTCAGTACTTCAAATTCTGTTTCATCATCCAGTGAAAATTCTATTTCCAGGTCATCTGACGGATACACTCTGCATGCCAGTCGCCATCCATCATTAAGTTCTTCCTCGGTAAATACAGATTTGTCCTCTGCCGTAATATATGTGCCCTCATTCATTACCCTCACACGGCATTTTCCACAGAGACCTTTTCCCCCACATGCAGCTGCGAACTGATAACCTTCTTTTCGAAGTCCTTCCATCAGGGATATCATTGGCGGTAACTCGAAGCTTCCAACCTCCATTCCTTTATGTACGGTAATCTGCACCGGCTGCACTCTGCGGTGTTTGCAGGTAAAATTATTGCAGGATCTGCAGTCGTGCTTTGCCCTGAACTCCTCTTTGTCATCTGACAAAACAAATATCTGGCACGAAGTTTTGACCGGATCATACATGAATCCCTCACTGATGTCAATATGAAAACGTTCTTTCAGCTGTAATCTCTCCCATGCCACTTTCTGCGCTTCCATGGATATATCATGCGGTGCCTCCAGACGCTTACGGATCCCAACTTTATGTTTCCTGCAAAACTTCTGTAAAGTGTCCATCATGGCATCATCCAGTGAAAAAAGAGCTGTATCTGCAATCGCATCAATCAGCATTCCTCTGACATAATCTCCTTCATGGAAATATTTTGTGCTTTCTTCTTTGATCTCATTACCCACACTGAGAACAGCAAAAATAGTTCTGGTTCCGGCCGGGTATTTTTCTGTTGCAATATTTTCGGTAATTTCTCCAAGACCTATGATTCCGATCGGTTTGAGCAGTGCCCTCATATCCTCCAGAATTTCATCGTACTCCTCTGCAACTTCTTCATAAACAGGACTGTCCTCATAACAGTCTATCATCTTAAAGACTTCTTCTTTATCAATCTGTATCTGAAGTCCCTCTAATATCCAATCATCCATCTGCCACACCCCTTATAAAAAAAGATGCTACCAAAAGGGCATCTGCCATTTCCGTAACATCCTCTTTTTAAAGCCAAGCAAATCAGCTTGCTTTTCTTTTTAATACAGCTTCTTTTGCAACTTCTGCTGCTGAAGCAGCATCTTCAGTATAATAGTCTGCTCCGATCTGATCTGCAAATGCCTGATTAACTGGTGCTCCACCTGCCATGACAATATATTTATCTCTCAGTCCTCTTTCTTCCAGAACATCAAGAATATCCTTCATATTTGGCATTGTCGTTGTAAGCAGTGCAGACATACCAATTACATCTGCTCCGATTTCTTCTGCTTTATCAACAAACGCTTCTGCCGGTACATCTGTTCCAAGGTCAACAATCTCGAATCCTGCACCTTTCATCATCATAACAACAAGATTCTTTCCAATATCATGAAGATCACCCTTTACAGTTCCAATAACTGCTTTACCGATCGGTTCATTTCCGATTTCGATAAGCTTTGGTTCAAGAATTGTAACACCTGCATTCATCGCACGTGCCGCAACAAGTACTTCTGGTACAAACACTTCATTACGTTTGAATTTTCCACCGATTGTCATCATTCCGGAAAGAAGTCCCTCTTCAAGGATTTCTTTTGCATCAACACCCTCATCAAGAGCCTGCTGCACAAGTTTCTTAACGTTCTTGGCTCTTCCTTTCTGAAGAAATTCACTGATTTCATTTACGATTTCTGCTGCCATTTTTCTACCTCCATTAATCCAATATAATAAGATTCCGCTATCTTCTTATATCTCCGCTTTGTTTTGTACAAATATATTATATAATTTTTACCAAAAATATTTTATTTCTTTTTTTAGAAAACCTATATATTTTTTTAGTTTTTGCAGGTATAATACATTATAGTTATGAACTTTTAGTATTTTTTTTCGATTTAGGGGGATATTTTTGTGCAACCATTACTATACGATATTATTGACCGTCATCATCTTCACAATATGCTTGAAACTTTTTACCAATGTATTAATCTTCCAATACAGATCTTGAATGAGAAGGGAGAGATTTTGGACAGCTTTGGTCAGACACATGCCTACTGCCGTATTTTCAAAAAATTTCTTCCTGTAAATGAATCCTGTATGAAACTTCATGCAAATGCCAGTAAACTGGCAATGAGCCTTGGTGAGGCGTATATTTTTCCTGTCACTCCAATCTGAACCATATTGTTTTTCCTTTGTCCAATAACAATATACTTCTGGGTTCTATCCTTGCCGGGCCTTTCATGATGGACCAGCCGGATTCTCTGACACTTTCAAATCTCGGCAAAAAATACTCCATACCTACAACAAGCCTTCTTGAAATGTATGAAGAGGCTGATACTCTGCCAATGTTCGAGCCGGCACGTGTCACTTACATCAGCCGCCTTCTGTATTATATGTGTTCCGGCCTTGTAACAGACGGCCGCAACCAGTTCGTGCTGAATCATAATAAATTTCTGCAGCAATCCGAGATCAATGAATCTATTCAGACCTACAAAGCTTCTGCCAATATCAACAATAAAGGATATCCTTATGACAAAGAAAAGGCACTGATCACCAAATTAAAAACCGGAGATACGGAAAGTTCCAAAGAACTTCTGAATGATCTGCTCGGATATGTATTCTTTGCAGAAGGAAGCAACCTGGAAATCGTCAAGACACGTTCTCTGGAACTTTGCTCACTTCTTTCCCGTGCAGCGATCGAAGGTGGTGCCACCAGCGACAGCGTTCTGAAGATAAACAATCAGTTTCTGCGTTCTCTGCAGTCAATCAACACTCTGGATGACCTCTGTTATCAGCTTCAGGAATCCGTCGAAGTCTTTACACAATGTATGTTTAATTATATTCCAACAAAAAATAACGAGATTATTAAAGAAGCAATCCGCTATATCTCTCAAACATTTGCAGGTAATCTGACGCTTGAGGATGTTGCCAGCCATGTACACCTGAACCCTGCTTATTTCTCTACACTGTTTAAGCAGTCTACTGGTTCTTCCTTTAAAGAATATCTGAATATGGTACGGATTGAAGAAAGCAAACGTCTTCTTATCAATCCAGAATACTCGATCATTGATGTTGCCATGGCAGTCGGTTTTATGGATCAGAGTTATTTTTCTAAAGTATTCAAAAAATATACCGGTTTAACGCCAAAACAGTACCGCTGAAACTCAGCGATACTGTTTTTGTTATGTACAGAATGTACCCCCTTATTTATTATAGAAATCTCTTACTGCATCAAAGAATGCCTCAATGTTCTCCATCGGAGATACTGGAGGAATATCACAGCCTGATGCGATTACAAAGTTTGGATATTTGCCGCAGCGTTCCAGCAGATCTGTTGTCTCTTTGTAAACTGTCTCCGGATTTCCGTTACGGATGGTTCCTGCAGGGTCAATGTTTCCAATAATCATTTTGTCTGCAGGAATCACTTTTAATGCTTCTTCGATGTCAATTGCGTTTCCCACACTGTATGCAACAGCATCAATGTCACTGATATTCTGCATCAGCGGTGTGATATTTCCGCAGTTGTGATACATAACAACAAAATTTTCGTCCTCAACTGCTTCGCGAATCTTCTGTACATATGGTGTAGAAAACTCATCGATCAGATTCGGTGAGAGAAGTCCGGCTGCCGGCTCAGCCATGCAGACACCGTTTGCTCCGGCTTCTTTGAATGCCTTTGCATATTCGATCAGAAATTCTGTCGCTTTTTCCAGAACGCTCTCTACCATTTCCGGTTCTTCATAGCAGAGAATCATAATCTCTGTCATATCCAGGAGTCGTCCTGCCAGAGAATACGGTCCGATAATTCCTGCAAGAACCGGTCTGTCTGTAATCAGTTTGCATGCCCTGCGAATACCTTCTACACATTCTCCGGTTCTTCCATCACCTACTTTTGGTACTTTAAGTGCTTCTGCTTCATCTTCATCATTGATCAGAGTTCCGTGAACTGTCGGTACTTCATCTTCACTGTAATGTACCGGTGCACCAAACGCCTCAGCTTCTACAGAAAGATCCATAAGACTGAATGCCACACCTGTATCAAAGCGGTCTGCAATTGCTTTCATACACTGTGCCTGCAGTTCTCCACTTCTCACAAGTTCTTCAACGGTATGTCCAATAAGCTGTATTCCCGGAAAAGAGAGAATTGGCATTCCTTTCTTTGCTGGTGCATTGATATAATCGGTTACCCACTGTTTCATATTTCGCTTCATAGTAAAAACCTCCCTGTTTTTGACTTGTTGCTTCGCTTTTATTTGAACTCATTATAGTGGGAACCTAAAATTATTTCTATGATTTTCTATTTGTTCTTTGTAATTTTTTTGGAAGTGTAAATTCTTTTTGATTTCTATTGTTCTTCCTGAGCTGTATCTATCGGTCCGATCTGTATATTCTTGCGCGGGCAGGTCACCTGGCAGGCATGACAGCAGATACATTCCCCTGAAAGCGGTGTATCTCCGTCAATCTCCAGATGTGCAGGGCATCTCTTCCTGCACAGTCCGCATTTTGAAGGGCATTTCTCCCTGTTTCTGTTAAACAGTGCAGACGGAAGGATCGGCATCATTGCAAAAACTGCTCCCATTGGACAAAGGAACTGACAGAAAAATCTTTCCTGTGTACACATTCCGATCAGGATCAGCACCAGCAGGATAATTCCAATCTTATAAGAAGCATTTGGAAGTTTTCTTGCCGTCAGCATGGAAAAGACATCCCACGGGCTCATCCCCTGAAGGGATGCATACCATCCGGTCAGGATGGAAAGCAGAAGAAATGCCAGAAGTATATACTTCACCTTCTGAAGAATTCTGACTGCTTTTTCCGGATAACCATGTCTTCCCTTTTTATGAAATACTTTCTGTTTGATAAAAACAGTCAGTTCATACATGGCATCTCCCAATGAACCGAATGCACATGCATATCCGCAGAAATGTCTGCCAAACAAAATCGTAACCAGAAGAAGTAATCCTGTCACATCAAGAAATGAGTTCCAGGCAATCTGCTGGTGTGCTGCAATTGCCTGAAAAATAGATTTCACGCCCGCAAATGCCGTTGAAAAAAGCGCCGGATAAAAGATAAAAAATGCAAGCTGTATGGCAGCCCGGATCAAACGGACCTTTCTCTGCCTCTTTTTCATCAGTTTTCCGCCTTTCCAAGAGCATCTACAACTGCATTGATAATACCTGTAGAGCTGAATGTCGCACCTGATACCGTATCCACATCCGTACTCTGTGCAGAAATGATGGAACTGATCACGCCCTCTCCCTGCGAAAGATAAGCGGAATCCTCACCCGGTGCACTTGTCACCTGAATATCTGTGATCTCATCATTTGCAAGTGTGACCTGTACGGTGATCGCACCGCCAAATCCCTGTGCGGAACCGGTATACGTACCATCTCTGTATACATTTTCCGAATCATCAGACTCTTCTGTATCTGCAGCGTCAGCTTCCTCCGCATCCTCTTTTGCAGCATCATCTTTGTCTTTTGCATCCCTCTGTGCCTGTGCGATCGCTGCTTCCTGATTCTTAGCAGCCTCTTCCAGAGCAGAAAGTATCTCCGTATTCTGTTCTTCCAGCTTCTCCACACGCTTTGTGAGTGCCGTAATCTCCTGTGATTCCTGTGCCTGCGTATCTTTTTTCTGCATAGAATTATATCCTACTACAGCGGCAAGAATCAACAGAAGACACAAAATTCTCATAATAAAATTCTGGTATTTCATCTAAAGTTTTCCTTTCAGACTCCTTATATTTTCAAGTTTTCTTTTTCACTATCGAACATTTATTATTTTGCCTGGCTGATAGCACTCTGAAATGCCTGAATCAGTCCATTTGAAGAATATGTAGCTCCACTTACCGTATCCAGCCCATCAGCTGACTGACGACCTAAAACCTGATTATAAATTCCATTCCATGCATTGGAAAATTCCGGTTCATCATCTTCCCCATCATATCCGGCTGACACAATATTTCCCCCTGATACATTAATCGTAACAGTTACCTGACCATTGAATCCCTCTCCTGTTCCCGTATAACTTCCGTCTTTATAGCCAGCTCCAGGTGCTGTTGTTGGCTCTGGTGCTGCCGTTGGTTCCGGTGCTGCCGTTGGTTCCGGTGTTGCTGTTGGTTCCGGTGTTGGTGTCGCTGTTATATCTGAAGTTTTTAAAGCCTGCTCTAAAGCTGATTTTGCTCCATATAGAATTCCCTCAGAAGAATATGTTGCTCCTGATACAGTATCAATGCCATCTGTGCTTTGTTTTGCAATAATTGCCGGCTGTATTACATTCCATGCATTTCTGAAATATCTTGGTGTTTCTCCTTCATTGGTCTGAGATACTTCCGTAATCATTCCATCTTTAATTGTTACACAGATATTTATCTTTCCACCATATCCAATTCCGGTACCCGTATATGTGCCGTCATTATATAAAACCTTCGGAGTGTCCGGTATAACCGGTGCTGGAGCGGTTGTCGGTACCGGAGTTGGACTTACCGTCACTTCTGGTGCCGGTGTCACATTTACCGAAGCCTGTTCCAGGGCTTTCTGTACCGCCTTAAGAATACCATTTGAAGAAAACGTTGCTCCGCTTACGGTGTCCACACCATACACTGCCTGCTTCTCAAGAATCTTCGGCTGAATACTATTCCATGCCTTATTAAAATATTCTTTTGTATCAGTGTTCGTATTTGTGATTGCGGTTATCTTTCCGTCTTTAATCGTAACAGTGACTTTTATCGGACCGTCAAATCCTTCTGCTTCTGCAGTATACGTTCCATCTTTATAAGTTACCTCTCCGGACGGTTTTGTAATTTCAACCGGCGTTGTTGTTTTATTTGAAGTATTGGTATTCTTCTTTGTCGTCTTTTTCGTTGTCTTTGCAGCTTTTCCTTTTCCGGCCTTTGACAGTGCATTCTGAACTGCCTGGATGATTCCATTTGAGGAATAGGTTGCGCCGCTTACTGCATCGACATTTGGAGTCTGACCGGAGATCATCTTGCTGATCACGCCTTTGGCTGATGCAAAATAAGAGCCTGTTTCACCAGCAGCACTCAGTATTTCTATAGAAGCAATCTTTCCTCCGGAAATCGTTACCTGAACAGTGATCGTTCCACCAAATCCAGTTCCACTTCCCTGATAAATCCCATCTTTATATCCGCCCTTTGGAACAGAAGTTGTAGGTGTCGTGGTCGTTCCCTGCCCCTGCCCAGAAGCTGCTGCTGACTTTTCCGGAAGTGCTTTTGTTTTTCCTGTCGTAATTCCCGCTTTTTTTATTTTGGATTTACTTTTCTTTGTTTTCAGAATGCTGCTGTCTGCCTCATCCGTATCCTTCATTCCTCCGTCATTAAAATATGCAGTTGTCAGCAGACTCGTAAGTTCATCTGATTTTATCAGTTCATTCTCAGCTGCCTGAACTGTTTTTGTACTTTTCACTTCACTGTCCTGCTGAAATCCAGCTGCTGCGATCGCAATAATTACAGCAACTGCCGGAAGAAGTTTCATAAGATTCTTTTTGTACATATAATCTACCCCTTAACATACAAAAGAAGGGGCAGTTATAAACGGCCCCCGTTCTTTTGTATGTGTATTTTATAAAGGAATTATTTTACTGTTACTTTGAATGTCCTTGTAATTCCATTGCATTTAACAGTAATCTTTGCTGTTCCTTTCTTCTTAGCTGTTACAACACCTTTGCTGTTAACTGTTGCAACTTTCTTGTTGCTGGTCTTGTATGTAACTTTAGATACCGGTGCTGCTTTTACTTTAATGGTTGTCTTCTTACCTTTTTTCAGTTTTGCAGAAGATTTTACAAGCTTGAAGGAAGGTTTCTTAACTTTAACAGTTAATTTCTTGGTGTATTTACCAACTTTTACAGTAATAACAGCTTTTCCAGCTTTCTTACCTGTGATAACACCCTTACTGTTGACTGTTGCAACTTTCTTATTGCTGGATTTGAAAGTAACTTTTCCTGTTACCTTAGTTTTGGTAACTTTGATTGTAGCTTTCTTTCCGACATAAACCTGTGAGACTTTTGCAGTGATACCAGGCTTAACTACTGGCGTCGGAGTTGCTGTTGGCTTAGTTTCATTTTTACCTGGTGTTACTGTTGGTTTAACATCTGGTGTCACTACTGGCTCTACCGGTTTTTCTTTCTTCACAAGTCCATTGATTGCTGCTGTCAGATGCTCATTAACCTGCTCATCTACTGCAACCTGGCTGAATGCAACTGTTGTCTTATCCTTAATTGCTGCCTCAATTTCTTCCAGCATTTCCTGTGTTTCAGTAGCTTCATCTTCTACTTTCTTCCAGGATTCCTCTGTATAATCATCCTTATTGAGAGCTTTTACTTTTTCAAGTGCTGCTTTCAGTGCTGTTGTATCAATTGTGGACGGATCTGTTGGAGTCACAATATTGGTAGCTGTTGCATCAAACTCAAATGTATAGTCCTGATATCCCAGTGCATAAACAGTCAATTTCCAGTGACCTGTTCCATCTGTTCCTGCCGAAAGCTGGCATCATACAGAATGTGTCAGACCAAGCTGAATTCCCATGCTCTTATGCATCCAGTTATCAGCGGCAAATTTTGTACCATATGTTGCAAGTACTGTATTACCATTTCCATAGTAATCCCATTTAACTGCCTGCATTGCAGCACCAAGGCCACCATAATTACCATTCAGATCCACACGAAGGAATTCTCCATAAGATCCACTTGCTGTTTTAACCTCTGGCTTAATTCCAGTTGCAACTTTGAGATCAGTTCCCTGAATACCGGATTCTGTTCCTGTTTTTCTTGCACTGAAAGAGAAGCTTCCATCTTCATTCTTAGTTACTATTTTCAGTCCATTTGTGTTTACTGTTACATTTGCAGTCTCGCTGTATGCTTTCAGATTGTTTTCAGAGAAACCACCAACAAGTGTTTCACCATTTTTAACAACCGGATATTTTGCAGCAAAATCCGCATAATCTTCAGCTTTTACCTGTACAGGGACGTATTTAATACCTGTTACTGCATAATGATCAAGGCTTTCTTTCGCTCTGCCATTTACCTGAATAGATGCCGGAGTACCGGTCTTTCTGTCTGCCGGTGTCCAGATTGCAACTGTTCCATCTGTAAGAACCGGTTCTGTACTGCTCTTCCAATAAGATAACTGATATTCATTGCCTTCTGTTGTATAAATTGTTGCCATGCACTGATAGCTTCCTCTGTGAAGGCCGTGATTTGTTGTAGCTCTTGTTACTGTATCAAATGCTCCTGTGTCTGATTCATTATGAGAGTCTTTTTCATCAGATCCGCTTACGTTTCCTGCTGCAGTCACATTTTCCTGGCTCCAGTATTCGCCCCAGGTGAGTCCTGCGTACACATAGCTGTAAAGGCTGTAAGAGAATTCGAGATTATCATATGAACTGGATGTTACTACAAATTTTGTACCTTCTGCCAATTCCAGTTTAGAGGTATCCAGTGTTCCGTCTTCCTTGACAATCACTGTTGCACCTTTTCCTGAAGCTGCATAAGTCTTATCTCCCACTGTTACAGAAGTAATTGTTTTAATATATGCTTTTAACTGGTCTTCAGTAATTCCGTCAGCTGCTGCGATTTTATGTTCTGTCGCATCATATACAGCCGGTACATTTGCCTCTTTTGCATAGAAGGAAGCCTGAATCGGAGCATATACATCATTAGCGTCACTGATCGTCAGTGTATGGGAACCTGCCGCCAGTGCTCCTGTTGTAATCTTGCCGTCTGCATAAGCAACTTCTGTTCCGTCAACGGCATATTTGGCAGAATATCCATCTGGAAGAGTGCCTTCCAGTGTAACAGCTGCTTCTGTATCAGTTGTATGGATATCTGCAACAGTCGCTTTCACGCCAGTTTTGGCCAGAACCTTTACATCTGCAATATCTAATGTATAAATGCCATTACTTGCATAATATGTTACGCTGTCAATTGTCTTTCCGATCATAGACTCAAAATGTTCAGAGTTGAGATGGCATCCATTACTTTCTGTTGTATATCCTGTACTCCATGCCAACTCATATCCTTTCCAGATATTTTCCTGATGGCAGAGACCATAGGTTGTTCCGTCTGTTGTATTAATAACTGCACCATACACTGTGTCAGTATCTATATTGATAATGCTTTTGAATTCAGTCTTATCAAACTTCAGCTGGTAGTCACCATGGTTGGATTTTGTTTTGAATTCAGCCTGCACCTGTTTTTTCTCCGGTGCTGCTGATTTACCTTTAATGGCACTGAATGTAAAACTTCCATCTTCACCGACTGTCAGTTCTTTGTAGTAGGATGGTTCCTCAGAAAGAACATAATAGGAATATGAGTCGCTTTCAAAAAGAGCATCTTTTCCTTTGTATTCTGTAGTAGTTTCTTTTCCCTTTATAGCTGTTGTGATACTCACTGAAGCGTTATCTTTAATCTGTTTTTTGTCCTTCAATACTGAAATATCAGATACTTTCACAGGAAAAGTCACACCAGTGATATCGCTTCCATCTGAATTTACGTGATAAGAGCCTTTTGCAAGACTGGATCTTGTCTTCTGTTTTGTTGCAGATGTAAATGCATCAACCTTTACATCATTTTTCTTTAATTCTGCTTTATAAAAATCATCATAAGGAATGTTCATGAGAACATATGCTTCGCCTTCTGTCTGTCCATCTCCAGCCTCATCAGCAAATTCATCTTCACTGACCTCTGCGCTGAAGAGTTCTTCATCAGATGTTTCTTCATCCTCTGTCACGTCCTCTGCTGCTTCTTCAACGTCTACATCTGTATCCTCTGTATCTTCCACAACATCTGTGTCCGCAGCTTCTGCACTTGCTTCTTCAATATCAGCACTTTCCTCTGCTACAGTAACTTCTGTATCAGAAAAATCTGCTGCAAAAGCTGTTGCCGGCATACTTGTCATTACGACCGCTGCACTCAAAACAACTGGTGCAACTTTTTTCATCAATCTCTGATTTGCCATTTCCTTCCTCCTCTTTATTTATACACCATTGCGTTAGCGTTTTCTAACCATTTATTTTTATACCATAACTCTTTTTTCATGTCCACAAAAATGTTAGCATTTTCTAACCAGAAATTGACTTTTTTTCTCATTAATGTTCTTATTGAAAATCATTTTCAGCAACAAAATAGCACGAAATACACTTGTTATCTTAATTTAACTTTTCTGTAACAAAAAAGCACTATGCAGTTTTTCAACTACACAATGCTTTTTATCTACATCTCTTCTTTTAATTTTTCAAAGGCATCTTTGCTCTCCTGCCATGCCGCAGGTGTTCCGCCGATGATCGAACATCCTTCATGTAAGGTGATCGGGCTGCCATCGATCTGTGTGATCCTGCCGCCGGCTTCCTCCAGGATCACCGATGCTGCCGCATAATCATACGGCTGCAGTTTCAGTTCCAGATAAACGGTGTTACTTCCGGATGCTCCTCTGCAGAGTCCCAGTGCCGCAGAACCACCGCAGCGAATAGAAAGACTGTTCTGGAACATTTCTTTTACCACGCGGAACAGCCAGTCGATTCCTGCTTCATTGTATCTCGCACAGCCAAATTCCACGATTCCCTCTTCCACCGGTTTGTCAGCCATCTGAAGTCTTTTTCCATTCAGATAACTTCCGTGTCCTCTCACTGCCACATACATATCGTCCACATATGGATGATATACAAATCCGGCAATCATCTGCTCGCCATGCGCCAGACCAACCGATATACAACTGTGATGATAATCAAACATAAAGTTCGTAGTTCCATCGATCGGATCTATGTAGAAAGTAAATTCACCCTCTGCATCAGCGCCGGCGTTTCCTTCCGTGTCTTCTTCCCCGAAGAAAGCAGCTCCCGGAAGAATCTCACCCAGACCTTTGATCAGAAATCTCTGGATCGCTGTATCATAATCCGTGCAGAAATTTGCAAGTCCCTCTTTTTTGTGGATATTTTCCTCACCCGGTCTCGCCTTCAGCATTTTCTGTCCGGCTTCTCTTACCAGTTTCTCGATTGCAGCATATCTTGGTTCCGAACATTCCGGCGCAATCGCCTCTTCCGGAAGGCTTCCCTCTACGACTGTAACAGTTTCCGCAGTGTTTTCCACATCTGCTTCCTTCTGTGCGACATTTTTCCACGGGATAACATCCCAGCCACCGATTTTCTTCACACTGGAAACAATTCTGTTTCTGGTTCTCTCAAATCCCCAGTAGATTGCTCCGCCGATTATTCCACCAAGCGTATTAAAGAAGAGATCTGTAAGCTGAAACGTTCCAATTTTCAAAAAAAGCTGGCAGGTTTCAATTCCAAGTGAAAAACAGAAACTGATCTCAAAACTGTTCAACAATACTTCCTGAATTCTTTTATCCTTTGTGTGATCTTTTTCTTCTCTCGCCCAGAAAAGAAAAATAATAAACGGCATAAACAGTATCAGATTCTCAAAATTCTCCGTATACAGCTGTCCGTTATAATGCAGTCCCCAGATTCCGATCACGTTTTCCAGCGGATTTCCCCAGACGCTCCGACAGAATAACGTACGAAAAAGCAGCATGCAGGTATAAAACACAAGGAAAAAGTGTCTGCGAAACCAGCTGCTTTCTTTAAACTGCCAGATCCACGCTCTGGCTACCGGTCCAACACCCTGCTTCCTTCCCAGCATATAGACACACATGATCAGAACCGCGATAAGCAGCGATGCGCCTGCTGCCTGATAGACTGCTCCAAGAACATCCACCAGCACATTTACAAAATACTTCATATCTTCCCTCTCTCTCCGATCAGTTCATAATAAAAAATATATTGCTGCATAATGCCTCTCATGCCATGATATCTTCTGTTCGGAAAACCTCTGCGATAATGTTCGTCAAGAACCTGCCGGATATGCGTATCGATCGGGAATGCATCCATGTGATGCAATGCAAACAGACAAATGCAGTCTGCTACTTTTTCGCCTACTCCACTGAGCTTCATCAGTTCTTTTCGTGCTCTGCGGTAATACTTCATCTGATACAGTTTTTCCAGTGAAACTTCTCCCTCCAGAATGCTTCGCGTTGTCTCCACGATATATCTGGCACGGTATCCCATTCCAAGCCTCCGCAGTTCTTCTTCTGTCGCCCCGGACAACTGCTGCGGTGTAGGAAAGGAATGATATTCGATATCTCCTGCTTTCAGTTTCTCACCATATCTGACACAAAGCCTCTCGATACAGCTCCGGATTCTGGAAATATTATTCTGCTGCGAGATCAAAAAAGTAATGATCATTTCCCAAAGATCCTGTCGCAGAATACGGATCCCATTTCCGCACTGTACTGCCGCACTCAGATACGTGTCCCTCGGATTCACCTTTTCAATATAGCGTCCATAGTCCGAATCAATATCAAAATACGGTACCCAATAACAGATAAATTCTACATCACTGCAATAAAAATTTACAATGCTTCCTGCCTGAGATATTTTCAGATATTTATCCCCGGCAACCAGTTCATATGTGTTATTTTCTGCCGTCTCGCGCATACGGAAGCACTGTCCCGACCGGCAGATTTCTCTCAGGCTGAAATTATCCAGCTCTACTGTAATCATGTTTTTCTCCGATCCCTTAATTACTGACTTTCGTAATTTTTACATCTGGTGTCTCACTACAACTGTTCACTTCGTTCACAGTCGTTGGTCAAAATGCATTCCAAATCACCTTCGGTGATGGCATTTTGCCCCGTATGTCTCGGGATTTTGCCTTTCTTCTGCTAGATATCCAGTCCGAATTTATCAAGAATCTCCATCTCTGTATAAGTTGTTCTTCTGTCCGTACTGATCCCATATTCCTGATCCAGAATCGTGCATAATTCCGATGCATTCAACATATGTTCATCATCGGTACGTTCCAGCAGGATTTCCATCAGATATAACGTACGGAGTTTCTGATCAAATGAAGCCATAACACATCACCTCTATTTTCTGTTTCCACTCTTCCCAGTGAAATATTTTCACATTTACCACTCTTCACATTTAATATCAATTATCTGTTCGATTGGAATGACCGTTTGATCCGTCATGATTATGGTATGCTCGTATTCGTCTATCTTTTTTACAATACCAGAGCACGTAACATAGGAGCCGCCTGCTTTTTTTGCATCGGGAATAAAATAAGTTATCGATACTTTCTGTTCTATACCGATATTATTTCTGATTATGTTGATTTTTTCGTTCAGCTGAGCAATTACTTCCTCACTCAGTTCCAATCTTTCATCAGTTAATCTTACTGTTTCTTTTATCGCTGCATCATGTCCGGTCAAGGCTGCAAAAGGAGCAAATTGCGCTGCCCGATCCCAAAGAGGCATTTGCGGATGATTCTTAGAGACCGGATGCGGTAAATTGATGATATCGTCATAAGAATTATTTTTCATCCTCTTTCAACTCCTTTATGCCTTATGTCCGCCGATTTGTTCATTTCTGTCCCTGGCGGTTGAACCTTCCTGAAGATTCATCCCTTTCAGTACAGCATTTTTCCCAAATTTCTTTTTGATACTGAGCATCGCTTCCTGCATACGTTTTTCACGATCCAGCGCGACTTCTTCCTCTTCCTGCTTTTTCCTTTGTGCCTCATAATCCGTAAAAAGATCCAGCTGCTCATATACTTCTTCTTTCTTTACCGAACTTTCATCCACAAGCCTGTTCGCTGTGATATTGATTCTTCTGATAAGCAGGTTTCTGTCAACGCTTCTGTCATATAGCTCTATTACTGCATCCGTTATCAGTTTTGTTGAGGAAGTCTGCCGTTTCAGATTGGTCGTTCCATGTGCGTGTTTCGGA